>Ga0123354_10021841_pt1 | contig 10092 bp, 7 predicted proteins | sample TergutLab28metaG_2_FD_97872 | JGI IMG/M metagenome (GOLD analysis project Ga0123354, IMG submission 97872) | Labiotermes labralis P4 segment gut microbial communities from Petit-Saut dam, French Guiana - Lab288 P4 | ecosystem: Host-associated > Arthropoda: Insects > Digestive system > Gut ...
GGCGAAACGTTTTTCTGTTCTTTCGCCCTAAAGTACGTACATAAGTGTAGTCTTCCCTTGCATTCTTAGATGTTAGTTAATGCAAAATCATGAAGGGTTTCTTACAAGTATTGCTAATGTTATTATGAATTGTCGAAAGGTAGTAGGATGATATTCTGAAGACGACGGCAGTAGGTTCCCAGAAATGTTGGTAAATTCATACCAGACATTACTGCATCACAGATGACTTGACAGTATTCTTCATGGTAGAAACAGGCATTTCTAAGTAAGTATATCAAGAAACTCTCATGAAAATTACTATGGAAGATCAATTATGAACATAAATTCGCAGAAAAACGTGAACTTTTCTTTTTCGATTGGGATGCGGAAGATGCTAATTTTAAGGCACTTAGCTTTAGGAAGTAATTCTCAAATCCAAACCACTCACTCAACTCTAGAGCAAAGTGAAAGGAAACACGCCTACCACGGCCTTGAGAACCCATTCATTAGCACCAAAAACAAGGCTAGGAGACTGTAATGAGGGGTTAGGACAGTAATCCAGGTATTGTTTAAGAACACTCAACTGAAAGAGCACGACTTCCGTCTCGTCGTGTAATGCATTGTAATTTATAGTAGGTTTTCGTGTACTGGAATTGCAGCTTAAGTCTATTACGTTTGTCGCATTTTTGAACAGGCAGATTGCTCATGCCTCTGGCGGTTACGAGCGGTCGTTCCTAACCCACAGTTCTGCAGGAGGCTTACAGAGACGCAAGGCAAAGACCGAAATTTAAGGGCGTCTTGTATGGTCCTTCGGAATAAAAATACTTAATAAATTATTGTTGTATTCGATACCGTTATCTAGCTAAGCACCTGTGAAACGAGTTAGCACTGCTGTAACGTGATCGAGTTGCCGATTGTACACTGTCTAGCTAGTGGCCGTGTTGTCTTGTAGTGTGTTGGGGTAGTGAAAATGCCTAACACGTTTTCAGATGAACAATATGCCGATCGGAAATTTGCGCACGGTATCTGGAGTGGCAATACTGCCGCTGTTGTGCTGGGATGCAGCCTGCAGTGAACACTTTACAGTATGCCACATCACAAAACATTTGATAACGTTCACGGAGGTCTGGGAGGAGACTGTTTCTTTCCCACAGGGGAAAACAGAACGTAAATAACAACAGCCTGAAGAAGGTTACCTTCTGTCAGCAGTGTAGTGGAGACCAAATCCACCTGTACGCAAAATTTACAGGACGACTGGCGTAGTCCAGGCGTAAGGATGGCGAATGTTGCATCATGATGTCTTCAGTCCGTAATACCTTTGAAGATTAAAACTTCTCCTAGCGGGAGATCACGCCAGCCGTGTAGGTTTTTGTGATTGGCTACGACCATAACTACAGATTCTGCCTGGTATTTTGTTCGCGGATGGGGCTCAATTTACCGGGGGTGTTATAGCAATACTAGGACGAATATGGTTGCAACGTGATGGAGTGCCTGCACATTTCGGTGGAGAATAAACGGAATATTTGAACGAAAATTGTGAAGGGCTTTGGATAAGAAAAGTGGACGGCTGGGTTGTCCCTTCCTGAATGTGAACCCACTGGGTTGCTTTCTGTTTGGCTGAATTAAGTTGAGGGTGCGGCGCAGTGATGAAAAGAAGCAAGGCGTCACTTGCTAGCGGCCATAAATAAAAACGTATTGGTCGAAGGAGAGAAATGGAATGAGGGCTGTGACAACATTCATTGGTACAGCGTGAAGTCTAGCGGTGGTTATGTGGAATGTGCGCTGCAGTAACTTTGAGACTTATGCATTTGTGAAGTTTAAATGATGATTAAACTTAAACTTGAAAAGCTCTGGAAAAATAGTAGTATTTAAACACACTGAAAAATTTGCAACATAAACTGACCGAAACTCTTATGTGTGAGAATTATAAACTTTTGTGTGTGTGTGTGTGTGTGAATGTAGATCACTTAAGGCCAAGTCGTTACACCTATGTATGTATGTATGTATGTATGTATGTATGTATGTATGTATGCATGCATGTTTGTATGTATGTGTGTGTGTGTGTGTGTGTATGTATGCATGTATGCATGTATGCATGTATGTATGTATGTATGTATGTATGTATGCATGTATGCATGTATGCATGTATGTATGTATGTATGTATGTATGCATGCATGCATGTATGTATGCATGTATGTATGTATGTATGTATGTGTGTGTGTGTATGTATGTATGTATGCATGCATGTATGTTTTGTATGTATGTATTTATGTATGTATGTATGTATGTATGTATGTATGTGTGTGTGTGTGTATGTATGTATGTACGGATATATTTATGTGTGTATGTATGCACGTATGTATGTATATATGTATGTATGTATGTATGTATGTATGTGTGTGTGTGTGTGTGTGTGTGTGTGTGTGTATTGCAACTGACATTCAGGCAGCAGAAATTCTCTACATTTCGAAGCTGTTGGTGCTTTCACTAAGTCTTGAAAATGTTGTTTCTACGAAACATTTCGTCAAATGTATGAATGGTATAAGTTTCTGTTTACTTACTGTGAAGTTTAACGAAAGTTGTCTGAGTTTTTACGGAAATCGACAAATCTTCTGTTCCGTTTCCTAATATCCCCATTATGTTAATCCGTAAAAGTGTATATTGTATAGAAGCCTCTTGTTCCCCAAACCAGGATACAGTTCGAGCGACTGGGTCATAATTTTTTAATGTATGAAAACACAATACAACTCCATTTACGGTCGTATGTAAATTTGATTTATTCTCCGTTCCTGCTTATAGTATTGAAATGTTCATGTTTTTTCCGTGCAATATACGTAATCCCCCTCCTCCACCCCCATTCTTATTCTACAGATTTCTAGAACCAAATGTGCACTATTGGAAAATGAAGGTTCGAGCACGTAGAGTGATTTGTTTGTGTGTGAATATTACACACATAACTTTAGGAGTTGCTTCGTTACGACAGGAACAAACACAACTGCAACTGGAAGGCACAGTGTTCACGAGAAATGTAAGGTCTGAAATTCGTATGAATAATTTATAAAAAGTCATTTCTTTGTTTATTACATTGATAATATTTAGGAAAGTAATCGCTGTTTATATTATGAATCATGCGAAATACACGAATATGTTGCATGGAAGAATGCTGATATCTTTAACATAATATCAAATAGTGTACGTCAGCACAACGACTTTATTACTCAAGGTAATTATAAGGCTACATGTTTCGACTATAGATTAGTCATCTTCAGGATTATTTTTGTCAATTGAGTCACAAGATGCTATACACAATTTGGGATCCCATCGTGTTTACATCCATGGAATACATCAAATTAAATCGTTTGTTTCTAAGTCTAAGGGTGTGACATGCAAATTGTGTTCACAACAGTGGGATATATAAAATTGGATCATTTGTCTCGTAAAATATGTTATACAAATTGTGTCTATATCTTAAATGTTAAAGCGTGCAGTAATTACATTTACCACTAATCTTTCAAGGTTTATTCCTCATTTTTAAGCACTTTCACTTCTCTCCACTCGACGTATTTTATAAAATTTCACCTGAAGCACTATTTTTATTGTCGTCTTGGTTATGTTTACTTTGAAGGAGTCTGGAAAGTACAGTTGTACAGTCGATTGAAAGTACAAGGACGATATTGCATCAGTTTGTTCAGCGCTGGTGTGAGGGCAGAATAATAAACTGGAAAGGATACAATTCATAGCGTGATACACTCCGGCTAGACATGTGTGTATTCAGAGCAGGTCCAATAAGGGTTAGAGTTTACACAAACTTCGAAAGAAAATATTTGCTTGCATTCATACTTGTGTGCACGTCTTACTGTCATTGATTTATGGCTTTACTGTAATAAAAATAGGGCTGTCTATTTGTAATGGATGGTACTGCTTCGAAACGTGTTTGATCAGTGCAGTGTTTCAGAATATTCCGTTCTTCTGACACACTTGACGATGTCTGTAGTGAAGAGAACCCGATATTCAGAAGCAGCTTTGTGTCCTCGTGTTCTGTGGTTTACATGACCATGAGGCGTGTTCCAGCTATACCTGTTATATATTACACTTTCTTTTGACACCTTTGCAGACTCGCGTCCATAACCTGTTTATACCTAACTTTTGATGTCACTCTGTTTTCGCGCAATCTTGTTGACTCGTGATTGAGTTTCGATTCACTTGCAGTCTGTGATTTCAGACTTCCGCCGCCACGTGATTGAGGTCTTCGCTCTTCTGCGCAATTACAGAGCGTTGATTGGAAGGTAAAAATTAAAGGTAAAGCAGTCCCATTACAGACTTGGACAGGCCCAGAGGGTTCCAGGAAGTTAAGGTTCCCAGATTTCATGACAACGGCACAGGATGGTGGTGAGGTTGTCAGCCTTACGCACCTGCCGCCTTTACCCCCAGGAAATATTCCTGGTACTCATTTCTGTTAGAGGCTGAGTCGACCCTAGGGCCATAGTGCGATCGGGAGGATTTCATGTCAATGAAAAATCCACTGACACCAGCTGGGATCGAAAAAGCGACTTTCCGATTTGTAGCACAGCACATTAACCACTATGCTACCGCGGTCCCCTGCTTGGTAGGCAGGTACGGAAATTTCAGGGCAACCTATCGGTCCTGTCTGCAAAGGTCAGTCATTACCTTGACCCACGAAAATTGTTTCGATAGGTCGTCCCGAAACTTCAGTACCTAACTACCTATCCACGCTGCGTAACATCTCAGAAGATAGAAGATCCCCCTTGCAACTTCTGGTCACGTTTATCGATGTTCCAGTACGGCCACGTGATATTGGCGTGAGTTAAACGCGTCATCTGTCCTGCCCCACAATTCCTTATCGGTGAGTGACGCACTTTTTCCTCCTTCACTGCGTGGAACTTCATAATTCACTCTGGGGGTGCGTCCACACTTGTAACTTTACCGCGTACCGTAACACCGTGTTGTGAGTGTGAACGGGCTCGTGTCCACGCAACCTATCCAAAGTTGGTTACGCGGTAATGTTACAAGCTTGTTCGGTGGGCTGTCTTTATTTGGCCATCGCATGAAAGGGATGATACGGTTACGGTCTGAGCAGGTGTGGGCGTGCAAAGTGACACATCACCATCGTCCTCTCCTATGCCCTTCTTTTCATTTCCTGTTGCTTATATCTTGCAGAGTGGTGCGAATCTGTAGTGCTGTGCCGTTTGTTGGGCGTTTTGGTAATTGTGAAATGGAGTGGACTCAGGAAAGTGTCACAGAATTAATGGAACTTCATAAAAGAAAATAAATAATATAGGACCCAAAGCACCCAATGCATTTTAATAAAAGTTCTGATTACAAACTAATTTTAAAATTCTTTCATTAAAAAATAAATAATAATATTTGTCTTCCCTTTATGTAATACTTCAATTTTTCAACAAGAGCTTCACACACACTTCTGCCACGATGGAGCGGATTGCTTGCATGGAAATTCTGAAGAGGTGCTGCAGGCTAACGTACGAATCGACACTTGCCAACAAACGCCGCGTCTTGAACAGAAATGGCTTTCCTGAACGCCGTGTACTTTGTCGAGATTTTTTCTCCAATTAATTAATTTGTAATTAAAAACTCAAATTCACTGGAGACATTCTGGTGAAATTCTTATATAACCCACTGACCAACTGAAAATTCAAGTCTTCCAGCAAACTCTAACCGCTGTACACTTCCCTGCTTGTGTACAGTTGCCTTTGCCACCACCACAGCTCTTTTCTCTTACTCTTTAAAGCGTAATGTATGTAAATGTACGAAGCCGCTGTTAGCTGCAAAGACATCGTTCGGACTCCCGTAACAAACTGGGAACCCCACGGTGTAACGCTCGCAGGATACTTTTACGCCGTGAGGCACGGGATGAAAGTTCAGCTCGTAACTGCGTATCGTGTGAGTCCCTTGCAGCGTTACGGTGTTACGGTACGCGATAACGTTACAAGTGTGGACGCACCCTTACAATGCAACACGATATCCTTCCTTGCTGAAGCTCAGGTGAAGTTAATTTGTCTTGATCCATCACATCGATGCCTGTAACAGTGTGACGTGAGATTGTTCCGTGTCGACGCTGAAATGCGGGAACTGAGACGGTATGGCTTGGGTCTTCGGTTTCACATCTCATTAAGGCGGCTTGACTCAAGCAACTGATATCCAGACTGACAGTGAAGTGCCCTGATTGCTTCTCATAATCCTTCCATAAAGTAAAATCGATATTTTCTTAGCCATATTTTTTGCGTCGGATTTCCGTCGAGTAAGCTTCCCAAAACACTGCCAAACATCGAGTTCTCCTCTTGTCACAAACATATAAAGGTAAAGCAGTCCCATTACAGGCCTGGAGTGGCCCAGAGGGTTCAAGGAAGTTAAGGTTCCAAGATTTCATGACAACGGCACAGGATGGTGGTAAGGTTGTCAGCCTTACGCACCGGCCGCATTTTCCTGGTACTCATTTCTGTTAGAGACTGAGTCGACCGCAAGGCCATAGTGCGATCGGAAGGATTTTATACCAATGAAAAATTCCAATGACACCAGCTGGGATCGATCCAGAGACTTTCCGATTTGTAGCACAGCACCTGAACCACTGTGCCACAGCGGTCCCCCTGTCACAAACATATGCACCAACGAAACCGAAGTTTTAAAGCTGAAGCAAATTCTATTAACCAATCAATAAAATCTTCCCAAACTCTAAGGCTACCCGGAGGTGACAGTTTCGATTTTTGGCCGCGGCACCGTCTTATTGAAGTTTTTGGCGATTTTCCTGTTTCTCTTCAAGGTTATCACTTAATGAGATCGTGATGGTTTCATTCTTTAGCCTTTTGCGGATAGTCTAGGATGCTGACACTGTTGTCAGCAAACATGCACACGTGCACGCGAATCACTCATTTCCATTAAATAAATAAATGAAATAAGAAAGTAAACAAAAGCCGATCCCGGTGGCCGCGCGGTCTAAGGCGTGGGTCAGCGGCCGCTCGCTTTCTGCGATTGTGGGTTCGAATTTCCCCGGGGGCATGGATGTCTGTCTGTTGTGAGTGCTGTGTGTTGTCTGGTAGAGGTCTCTGCATCGGGCCGATCACTCGTCCAGAGGGATCCTACCGAGCGTGGTGAGTTCAATGAGTGTGATCGCACAGCCCCGTACGGGGAGGCCATGACCTAACATCGGGTCAAAGCGACACAGGAAAAAAATAACAGTGAATAAAAACCAAGTCGGACACTGATTAGATAAATTCGATATTAGCAGGACCCGTTTTCAAGTGTATTTACTTGCTTAGCCAACTAAAAGCCAACGTAATCTGGTATAAATCCGCAGAACTGAAGTTCTAAAGCTGGTGAAAATTGCAGCGAGTAATGTGGAAAGATTTCGGAGAATTCTGCTACCTCCGTCTGTAAAAAAGCCTGAAGATTAAGAGAGTGGCGGTTTTTCTGAAAGGTGTACCATTCAATCAGACTGCAGGATGTCACATCCCAAACGACAGTATGCTGAGGGAAGTTCTGGCACTGGGCTCTGGCTCCTTCGTATTCTCTTTATTCAATATGAATCGCAACGACTCTATAGTACCTGCAAAGCTTGTATTGTCCGAGATCGTTGTATAAATACTACTGCAGAGCATTTGTAGGCGGCAATCACGCTAAAGAGAATTTAAGGCAGAATTTAGGGTTTTTCACGTCTAAGGGCGTTATGCATTAGCAAGACACAAGAACAAAAGCACTGGGCTAATAGGAGATTCGGGCAGTCAAAGATGCGCACTACATGTCGTAACATAGTCGATTCTGAATTACATCGCTGCTGTCAAGGCGTTTCCACTAAATGTCTTCGACGTACCATAGCTACATCATCATCATCATCAACAACAACAACAATAACAGTAATAATAAGTATTATCATTATTTACGGTGTCCTGTAACAAACACTAAGCAAGTGCCAGGAGACGACAGACAACAAGATCAAGACTAGAGCAAAGACAAGAAAAAAACTGTAATAAATAATTTGATTCAATTCTTATAATAACACCTACCAGATGCACTAATTTCGCAAATTTATTTTTCTAATAAATCTCTACATGTTTCGGACAGTTCCTCTGCCCATCATCAGAAGTTTTTCACTGTACACACAGCAATAGTGTATGTCATACAGGTTTACTGACAGCTTGCGAGCAGGATCAGAACGGAACTCCGTATGACATATACCATTGCTGTGTGTACAGCGAAAAACTTCTGATGATGGACAGAGGAACTGTCCGAAACATGTAGAGTTTTATTCCAAAAATAAATTTGAGAAATTAGTGTATCTAGTTGGATTTATTATGAGAATTTTTCACGATGCACGGTCACCTGAACGCCAAATTTCATTCAAATTTGCCGTCAAAAGAGACAAGCATGTTACACATGCTTATGAGAAGTATCCTGTAAACCATGTTCATGGTAGTTTGTACATGCTAACAGCACCACAGCAACATCAGCTGCGGCTGATGGAAACACCAATTGGGCTCTACACATATCAATAATAATAATAATAATAATAATAATAATAGGCGATACTGAAAGCCGTATACATTAAGACATCAAGATACTTCTTTGCTTTTGACCAGAAGACACAGGCAAATATTCCTCCAAAACTCTGTGCCCATCTCGAAATTCCACAGCAAATCTTTCTAGGAGAAGGCAGTTCAAGACCAAGATCACTTACATCAAGATCTATTACATCAAGCTGTTAGTTTTTCGACTTACCTGTGTAATGAGCCGATTATTGCTGTGTGATGTGGCAATGCGATTTGTACCACAGTAAGTAACAATGAATTCACCAAGTCCCTTGTGCTGATTCTTGCTGTTTTGCTTATTTTTTTGTTGGTTGTTGTGGAGTCGTTAATATTATTGTTATCTTTATTTTTATTGATATTGTTAAATCTCTGAGTAATTGACATAACGTGAATTATACTTAGAAGTTCACTTCCTACCTCGCAGTAGGATTATAAATCCAACCAATTACTGCTGTATTGGGAAATTGTTGATTGTTACAAGATGCACACGTGCACTGTGTAGGCAAAAAGCTCAATTTCGGAATCTTATACCTGGTAGTATATATGAATATATAGTAAAAACTGGGCTTAAAATAATAATAATAATAATGTGATACCAGTAATAATAAGGGCGACTGGGACTATTTAAAAGTCATTTAGAAAATACGTGAACAACATACTAGGAAACCAAGAGGTCAAAGAACTCCAGAAAACAGCCATATTGGGCACTGCACACATACTTCGGAAAGTACTAATGTAAAAGTACAATAGATTACACACTGAAACTAACGATATGATCACCATGAATAGTAACAACAGATTAGCTGCAACACTGTATTCCCTAGGGACATAGTTTGTCTCAGGAATATAAGTATAAATACCCTGCATAAAGGAGATGTTGATGATGTTGATGATAATAATAAGTATTATTATTACTGCTATTATTTGTTAAGCAGGTTATGTCCAATTGTTCACCTGAAACAATCCATGTTTCTCGGGTATGTAATATTGCAGCTTGTCTACGCTTAGATAACCCAGAAATTCCAAGCTTTCTGCGGGATCATAAAGAAGTTGATCAGTGTTCACAGCAGCCGGCAATTTGATTCTGTTCTGTGCCAGACGAACTAATGCGCGTTAAGTCACACACGCGTCTAACTTATCCTCTTTGAACCGATCACACTACTAGTACAAAGGAGTTTCAAAACAAAGGTAACCAACATTTTGGAGACGTGATTTCATTCTGACCTTGAGGTATACTTGGCACAGACGCAATAGATGGTACACGTCAGGCCACCTAGTAGTCACCACTCATGTTTAAACATATGTGCTCTCGTCACAACAACGCTTGCAAACCGGCAATTAAAGGAATCGGTGTCGTGTATCTGTATGCCGGTTAAGACAGCTTGCTTCGTAGCGGCATCTTTTGCAAACACGGTGTTTCTGAAGGGGACGAAAGAGATGGAAAACCTAAACGCATGATCGGGACTGCACAGAGGGTGGTCCATACCTCCCCAGCTGTAACACCGTACTCGGTCACGTGCATACAGCCGTGGTGGTATACTGCAAAACGATGAC
>Ga0123354_10021842_pt1 | contig 10092 bp, 9 predicted proteins | sample TergutLab28metaG_2_FD_97872 | JGI IMG/M metagenome (GOLD analysis project Ga0123354, IMG submission 97872) | Labiotermes labralis P4 segment gut microbial communities from Petit-Saut dam, French Guiana - Lab288 P4 | ecosystem: Host-associated > Arthropoda: Insects > Digestive system > Gut ...
GTACAGTACGCAGACACAAAAGACATCCACACTTTTCTCTGGCCAATATCTCCGTAACCATTGAACTTTGGATATAGGTGTTTTGGGTTATATCAGTATAGTTTGACCTAAGGAACACTCTCCTGAAGTTAGGTCCTTTTCTCCTGGGACACCCTGTATAGTCTTTTGTGTATTTCTATAAATTTCATTCTTAGTTTACAGAATAGTGTAAGCCTGTTGTCTGTAGACGAGATAAAATACTAGCACAATTTGAGTGCAGGATTCAAAACTTGAAGGAGATGTAATGCATCTGATGGGACACAGTAGCCTTCCACTTTTCTGATACAGTGTTAGTTGCTAATGGGCTAATAAAATGTTACATTGCTCATGCAACAGCAGTTTGTCATAACCAGTTGATACACACTTTGACCAGAGACAAAAAAAAAACTTGACAGATCCTCAATAGACCGACACTTAAGCGTTTTATGTTTTTATGAAAATCTAGGGGGAAGCAGTTTTTTTTATGCTGTGGACACAACATTTTGACAGACGGTGTGTTTGTAGCCGAACTGTCTAGTTATGTGGGAATCTCAGTTTGGCAAATTGTGTGGGTTGCGACAAGTTGCTGTTTCATGATTGATGTAGTGTTTGGGGGTGAAAGGTAACAGGAGGATGGAGAATATTACATTTTCAGGATTTTCAGGTGAGACATACTCATTGTGTTCAATGAACAGTGGTATATAAATGTATAAAATTGTTGTGTTACACTTTATATTTTATATATTTATATATCATTTTCAGGAGCTTCATAGTTTGTGTTCTTCACTAGATGTTATGAGGGTGATCCACTGAAGGGGGTTGAGGTGAGTAGGGTAGGGGATCTGGGCTGAATAGATGTGCCACGTGATATGATCATGTGGCAGTCTGCTATAGGCACGGCAAAGAACCGTCTGATATATTAAAAGAGAGAGGGGCAGTAATTGACAAGCTTAGTGATAGTGTATAAAAATGTATGCAGATTGTTCTGATCTGTGACTTGCATAGGTGCTTAAGTTGCAGACATGTTTAGTTATAGATTTGTAAGTGTTGCACTGTATTTAAATCATGACCAGTATTATGATTCGTATTTGCAGCGTGCTGAAGTTGAACCCAGTTGTTAAATACTCGTAGAAGTAGGTTTTTTAATATACATTTATCACCATTTTCAGTTTACTTTATGTGGATAAAGAGATTGAGTGATGTGATAATGTACATTTTCTGTGCAATGGGTGCATGTAAAAATATATTTATTTCTAACTAATGACACATTTTGTTGGTTAAAGTATACATTAGTAACTCTGTGACATGTTTCAGCTAATGATAATGGCCATCCTCATGGAGGATGTTGACACTTTAAAGAATATCGTTATCAATTCTATTTGATTGTTTAGTATCAAGTATTGATATAAAAGCCACATAATTTTACAGTGTGCTGTTTTACCAAATGCTGTTGATGACAATATGCTTCAGCATTTTAATGCTCATTTGTATCGACATTCTCCTTGAGGATGGCTGTTATCATTAGCCGAAATATGTCACAGAGTTACAGATGTATATGTTAACCTCAAAAAGATGCATTATTTGGAAACAGATATATTTTTGCAAAGGGAGTCATATCTTGTTATTTTCTGACTTGTGTTTTGAATCAGGTGCAGAAATTTCATCGAGTTATACACAAGCTCTTTGTTTCTTTGTCATTTTATGTTACTTGTGTTAGGGAAGGAAAGAACACAAGTGGTAAGGATGAAAGCATGCCATGTCACCCACCCTACCTACATTGTACTCCACCCCACCTTGAATATTGCTAAATGAGAATGCAGTGATAGAGGGCCAATAGACAGAATGCAAGGCAGAATATTAGGGTGCTTTGTGTGAGTGGAGGAAATCCAGTGGAGGGATCATAGCTGTTGTTCATGGTTTCTCCAATCTGAGTTTGTTTGCTTAACACAATGGATGTATTGTTATAGACTGCTTGTATCAATATCCTGCAGGCAGGTGATGGGAAGTGCTGGCATTATAAGCAGTGATGAAGCTGTGGCACAATAATTTTCAGTTTCAAAGTTGGGTCTTGTTAAATTCTTCTCACCCTTCATGGCATTATGATCTGTATTTAGCATTTCAGTACCTCCGTAACATGCGAGACCTGCATTCCAGGAGGTGTGTTGTTTGAATCTCTGCCTATAATCAGCTGACCCTACATGAGACTGTGTATGGTTCCCTTATTTGTTTGACAGAATGGCTGGACAGTACCTTGCCTGTGAAGTAGTTCTTGACCAAAGCACTTGCAGTTCTTCCATTTTCACTATTTAGGCATAACTTTCTTTTAAAAGAGTGCCATTACATAACCTATAAATAAGTAAATAAATAAATAATTCATCCAGTTGATCAATCAGTCAGTCAAGACTTGGCCACCTAACCTGTCTAACAATCTTGGCTGGGTCTGCATAATGTGCAGCTACCATCCAAAACATGTAGTGTCGAGGATTTGCGTCTTCTGTTGTGTGACTGTGCTACTGGGTGAGTGATTTTCAATACTTTGAAGGATTATGTCACCTTCATCTTCAAAGGTAATCAGTTCATGAAGATAATGTTGACATGTTCCTTCAAAATGTCACGAACCACTCACCCAGCAATGCAGTGTCACATCCCATAAGACACTCCTCTTTTGACACTTCTCTGAGAGTGTCAGAGCTGCATGAGTTAATTCTTGTCTTTCAGCATTCTGTCGCCTCCACGGTATGGCACATCGTCATGTTGCAGTTGGAGAATAGGTGACCTGCTTTCTTTTTTTAAAAGGTGGAGGGTTTGTTGAGTACCTGAATAGTTGCCAGTTTTCACGGCGAGGCTGTGTTCTGTTTAGTTAGCATATTAAGTGGTAAAGATTTGGTAGATGATTCACTGTGGTCAGTCTATGGGGTGGTGAGCCATTTGGACCTAGTAAGGTGCTGGCAGGCTCCAGTGTCTACAGATTGTGTCTGTACTAACTCTTCAGTGAATTTGATAACTGGAGAAAATTACACAGTGAAGAGCTTTAATGATTTTCACTCTTCACCCAGTATTTTTTGGGTGATTAATTGAGGTGGACAGGTCATGTGGCATATGTGGGGATAGGAGTGGTGTGTATACAGGATTTTGTTGGCAAAACCTGAGGGAAGGATACCACTTGGAAGACCTATGTGTAGACAGCAGGATAAAAGTAAATGGCTTTCAAGAATTAGGCTGGGAAACCATAGACTAGTATTTTCTGGTTCAGGAAAAGGACAAGTGGAATATTTTTGTGAACATGGTAACGGCACATTCAGGTTTCATAGAATGTGGGGAATTCTTGTCTAAGTTAGGAATTGGTAGCTTTTCAAGAAAGACTGCTGTTTGGAGTTAATTGATTGGTTGGTGGGTTGCTTGGTTAGTTAATCAGTCAGTCTGGAGGCACGTGATAATTTAGTAATTTATGAAGCTATGATGCTTTTGTATGATAACACTTTTCTGTGAAACTTTGTATCTACCCTGAATACAATTAATTATGGTTACCAAGAGAAAAATAGCTGCATGGAAATTCACTGTTCTATTATCTTGACTTTTTTTAATTGTGCAGTTCAGAGTCAAATTTGAGAAGGTGTATCACGTGTACAGTCAGTGTCCCTTGTGTTGCCTTCAAAACCACATAAGAACTTATAAACTGAGAAATGTATAAAAATGTGCAGCTTCCAATGTTGCATTCATGTGATCATACAGTGCTGCTACAGTAGGAACAGCAAGCACTACTGACAAATAACTTTCATGTAAATCTGACACCGAATAGGGAATAGTTTCACTATGTCTGACCTTTATCAGCCAGCTAGTTCCAATAATGTATGACAGATGAATAACAAAGATAGATACCAATTTGCATCACTGATAGCTAGACGTATCATGTATTACATATTCTCTACTACCATGCAGTTGTGTTCTTCCTAGGACCTTTATAGCATTTGTGAAGTTTATGTTTTGATGTTTGTTTATCTAACTTTGTTAGGGTCCAATGTTGAGGTTCAAATCTCATATTTCTGCCACACCATCCAGCTTTCTTGAGGCTGTGCCTTACTTTGCATATTGTTGCACAGTTTGGTAGCCATTTCTTTATCTGACACCACAAGGTTTGATCTCTCATTTAAGGCTCTTAGTTCTAAAATACAGAAATTTGCCTTCACTGCATCCTGCTAGAGAATTAAATAAAATCTTACCCAGGGGCTACAGCACAGATATTTATGGGCACAACTAATGGGTGGATTTGGCACTAACTTGGAAAATCTGTTCTGTTTGTGTATTTTTGCTGATATTATTTTCTGCTCACCATCGTGTTAACTCTGAGATGTTGTTTAGCCCAACATTTAAAAAGCCTGCCGCCATGTTATTTTCTTGTATTGCTTTCTCTCTTCATTCCGTTCCCATCTTTCCGTTATTTGTCTCTCTCTCTCCGTGTTTTTGCAGTGTCAATTTTATTATTGCCTTCATGTGTGATGCTGATATGTTATGGATGAAGTAGATAATATGTTTTTCATGCCCCATATGGAAAATGTGTGTGTAGGTGTACAGTGAGAGGCATATCGCAGTCTACAAATGTTCACTGCATCCATATTCCAAGCACTCAGTTACAAGCCTGCATTCACTATATTTTTTATTGTGTTGTCATCAGTTCAGGGTCCAAGGATCTTTGTTGCTGATGGGCATATGACCTTCATATTAGAAAGCAGGGCATAGGACCTGGTTAGGTTCTTGTGATTTGTTCATAATATGCACAACAATCGGCAGCTACGTTGTGAGGAACTCGTCCCCGTCATTTTTATGCGAAACTGTGACTTCAGAAACCCTCCATGTAGGTACTGTGACATCAGCAGGTCTGAGCTTCTTCTCTCAAATATCCCCATCAAGCAGAATCCTTGAGAAGCTGATAGTTGTGCAGCCAGTCAAGATATTTTCTGTCAAGCAGTTCAAGAAGAACAGAAAGTAAGGAAGAAAGTATAAGTATTATATGTAGGTTTGGTGGGAGTGGTTAGCAGAAGACTGGAGAAGGTGAAGGTATTGAATTATCACTGTTATTTGTTTACTGGATGGTGAAAGGACAGAGAAGAGGTCCCTGGCAGCCAGACAAGGAGGAGGTAGAAACAAAGGAAGCCCTGGATGAAGGTGGTTGTATGATGTTGAATTGGGCTTGAGGAATATGGGTGTGGAAAGATGGAGGAGGAGGTGTGAACAGAACAGGTTGGGAATCTAATGTGAGAGAAGGTAAGGCCAAACTTAATGGACTGTGGAGCTGGAGAAGGAGAAGAAGGAAGGGGAGGAGGAAGGAGAGGGAGAATAAGAAGAAGTTACTTATTGATGGGTAAACTGGACATTCTCCAATTGCCATTTAGAATAATAATAGTATTTATTAACTGCAATTGGGTTGTCACCCGGTGGCAGTGGTTATTTTACGTGTACACAAAATATGAAATTGGTTACTAATAAATTTAGGTCGGGAGGGCTACATGAGAAGCATGTAGTGGCAACTTGGAATCTTGGGAACCATCTCAGCATTTGCTTATAGACACAGAAACCAAGAAAAAACTATGTCAAGGTGGCCAGTTGCAGGAACTTCTGAATACTGACTTCTAGTCGACAGTCCGGCATCTAAAGTAAAAACAGCAATACACACAAGACATCTTAAAATACAACAGGTAAACAACACCAAGGTAAGAAAGTACTGTATATAGTTTCCAGTATTTTTCCCCACATACTGTACTGTATACAGTCTCCAGTATTTTTCCCCACACATACTGTACTCACGCTTTCACCCCAGCCCTTCACTTCTCACCACCCTTTTTTAAACACTATGTCATATTTATCCCTTTGCCGGTCAGGTGCCAATTCAGAAGTCAGTACTCGCGCTGCGTCTGTCTGTATATCGCTATTCTTCCTGTCTCTCTCTCTCTCCAGTATATCTGTCTTCATCAAAACTGTGAAGTTCATCCGAGCACAGGCCATCATGTCTCAGAAGGGCCATAGGGATATAGCTCTCCTATTTCTTTAACCTCGGCGCTGGAGGTGGGTGGGTGATCAAGGCCACGTCCCGGCCGCTTTATCCCCGGGAAAGAGACGCGGCTCCTGTTGTACAGGAGGCTGGGTGGGCCCCAGGGCCGGTCTGGACGAATGGCGAAAATCTCGCCCCCCTCCCCCCCTTGGAATTCTATCCCCGGACCTTCCAGCCTGTAGCAAGTCGTTATACCGACATAGCTATCAGTTGTCATCATAGTAACTCGAAATCGGTGGATACCCTGGCTAAATTCTTCTTGGAATGCGTAAATAAAGAACAAATGTGTACGCAGGTATACACGATCTACCTACGTAACTTTGTTGTCCCGACGCGCTCAGTCTGGTAGGTGATCCTCTTCCGGGAAACGGGTGTGGTTCACCGAATCACGTATAGTTTTAATTATTTCTTTTTTACTTGATGTTTTATTTACTCAGTTTATTCTTGATATAAAATAATGGAGCTCTATATCCAGTAAAACAACCAGATCATTTCTAGGAAAATGACGCAGTCACTTCTCTGTACTCCCACCTATACCACACACTTACGCGACTGACTTCCTTCCCCGACTGCTAGCTTCCGTTATCAGCTCCTAACGTTTTCTCATTTAAATCTCTCCCCTCCTGCCTATCACCAACGGTCCTGAATATACGTTGACAGATTAACTTACAATGCATGCCATGAACCGTCCGTAACTTACGCCAGCAATCCTAAGAAACAACTATACTAAAAATGATCGGCTACACAGGGGATGGCAACTCGCGGCCTGACATCAGATTAGAAATTTTGATTCATGAACGCAAATACAAAGAAATCTATAAAGTCCCTGTCTACGCCATGAAGTCGTATGGGGGAGCAGAGGAATAACTCCACTCATTCTTAACCTCGGCACAAGATGTAGGTGATTGGTATACTTCACGCCCCTGCAACTTTCCGGGAAGGAACCCCGGTACCCATGGAGTAGAAGGTTGGATGGGCCCCAGAGCCGGTCTGGAAGGTGTGGAGAAGAGAAAAATCTCTTTCCCATACCGGGATTGGAACCCCGGACCGTCCAAACCGTAGCCTGTTGGAATAACGTACTGTAGTCTTCAACAGCACAATATCAATTGTAGGAACGCACTTTGTTAAGATGGTGATGCTCTGTAAGTTCAATGAACAGCATTTTATAAACGTGGAGGCTATGTTGGTATTGGGCGCTGATACGAAGCCAATACGAACATTGATAAATTACACTGATGATGAGCTCATAGCGGTCAAAAAGCAAGTGTAAGAAAACTGTATAGGCTGTTGTGCAACGAGAAGTGTTTGGTTTTGGGAAATGTGTTTGTGGGACCAGTTGTGAACGTATTCGGACATCTAGCGTGGTCATTAGGAGTTGGTAGAGTTTAAAGAAGATCAAGAAGATGAAGACAAAGTTCTACAAGGAAGTATTTCTTAATTTTTGTTACTGTAGTCTTCAAGAGCACAGTATAAATTACAATTGGAGGAACGCACTTTGTTAAGATGGTGATGGAAGTAATGACGTCCCAGACACTGTGCGTTTGTTGATATTTGTTTGTAACAATAACAGTGATGTGGCTAGTTCGTGCAGCTTGAAAGGCCGTGCGATTGGCGAAGGTTTACTCTGGAAAGTAAAGGACTCGTTTGTTGCCGTGGATTTTGGAAGGTAAATAAAGAATTGACTATTGTGTCATCTAAAAAAATAAAGGTAAAGTGATCCCGTTACAGGCCCGGTGTGGCCCAGAGGGTGGGTAGAGATATAGCTCTACTCTTCCATGACCGCGGCACTAGAAGGGGGTGAGTGGTCAACAGCACGCCCCGGCCGCACTTTACCCCGGGAAAGACCCGGTACCCATTGTACAGGAGGCTGGGTGGGCCCCAGGGCCGGTCCGGACGGGCGGAAAATCTCGTCCCCACCGGGATTCGATCCCCGACCGTCCAACCCCTATTCAGTCGCTATACCGACTGAGCTACCGGGCCCACATTGTGACAACCAATTGTGGCAAAAGTACAAGGTGATGCTGGCCAGTATTTTGGGAGGTGACACTATCGGCCATTGTGAGAAAAAAAAAGTTCATGAGAATATGTGTCTAATTCTGAATGGTTACCGAGATACAGCTGTTTGATTCTACAAGTACTGAAGCATTGTGATTGGTGGTAAAGAGAAATTACTGGAATTCTAATTTTAATGTAACGTTTAATGGCAAATTTGTTCAACAGAAATTAAGCTTTCCTTGGGCGATGGATCGGCCATGGCGGTCCCGTTTATTTGCCACCAGTATCTCCAGGCTCAACTCCGTTAGATTTTTGTTTGTGGAGTTGGATGAAGAGCGAAGTTTACAAATTAAAGGTGGATACACCAGACGAACTGCTCGCTCGCATTTTGATGCTACTGCCTGCCTGCATAAAGAAACGTGACGATCAACTCAGACGAACAACACGCGATCTTCGCACACGAATTCCAAAGTGCGCTGAGGTCGACGGTGGGATTTTCGGATATTTATTGTGAACTGCGTGGGCCGGATAGCGTAGTCGGTATAGCGACTGGCTATGGGCTGGATGGTCCGGGGTTCGAATCCCGGTGGGGGGGCGACATTTTCCGCACCTGTCCATACCGGCCCTGGGGCCCACCCAGCCTCCTGTCCAATGGGTACCTGGTCTTTCCCAGGGGTAAAAAGCGGCCGGGGCGTGACGCTGACCCCTCACCCACTTCTAGTGCCGTGGTCAAGAAAGAGTAGAGCTATACCTCTACTCCCCCAATGGACTGTACAGAGCCTCAGTGCCTGTACAAGGGTGCACTTTACCTTTTATAGTGAACTGTAACAGATTTGTCAGTTCTGTGTAGAATCCAGTTGAAACGTGATGGCACACGATGACGCACGGGAAGGGAAGTGAAGGGGAAACTGGCGAATGGATTGGGTAGTCAGTACTCTTCACACTACCTCGGAACATGGTGTATCCAGCATTACTATCGCTGACGTGCACACCTCGGCTGCCAGTAGTCGACTGTACTGACGCCCCTTCCAATTTAAATGGACTCGTCCGTTTCGCCGAAAGACGAAATCTGGTTTCGGCGCGTGTGCCATCGCATTTCAAACGCAGTCTAACAAATTTGTCAATTAAACGTGAAATTGAAACAATATTAACAGTAAGTAATTTACTTTTCTTTATTACCATTCACGGTACTTTTGTATCTGTATATTCAAACAGCTCTATCGCTGTGACCACTCAGAATTAGACACGTGTCTGTAAGAACTGTTTTCTCACAGTGACCATTACTATCACCGTGTCTCTTGAATCACTCTGTACGTGTGGCTCCGAGACCACACTACAAAAGGAAGCTCTGCACATGGCCTCCGATGTTCTGAAAGTGTTGTTTCTGTACATCGTTTATCAAGAGGCACTGTGCTGCACAAATGTTTCATTGGAAATGGGGGAAAAAAAAATTACGTGTACTGTAACTTTAACGGTGGTCTACATTCGACACAACGGTCTAAACCAACGGCAGCTTGAACACTGTGCGGAAGAGGTCAGGCAATAGTTTTGCGATGTTTACTGCTCGTTAGTGCGATGGCTCCATACAGGTGCAGTGTTCAGCGGATTTTGTTGTTGGATTGCGCACTAGACATTTTCGTGACGGATAAAAGACCAATCTGTGAAACAGTTATGTGATGGGAAGTGGGTCATGGCTCTGTAGGCGCCTGTTGTGGACATCAGAACTCTTCTTACTGAACTCTAGTGTGAACCTCAAGAGGAAAATGTAATTGTACAACACAAACCAACAATATGCACCTTTTCTAAATTAATATTTTACTTTTTTAAACTTAGCTCAGTCGGTATAGCGTCTGACTACGGACTGGACGGTCTGGGATCGAATCCCGGTGGGGACGAGATTTTCCGCCCGTCCAGACCGGCCCTGGGGCCCACCCAGCCTCCTGTAAAATGGGTACCGGGTCTTTCCCGGCGGTAAAGTGCGGCCAGGGCGTGCTGCTGACCACTCACCCCCTTCTAGTGCCGCGGTCATGGAA
>Ga0123354_10021843_pt1 | contig 10092 bp, 5 predicted proteins | sample TergutLab28metaG_2_FD_97872 | JGI IMG/M metagenome (GOLD analysis project Ga0123354, IMG submission 97872) | Labiotermes labralis P4 segment gut microbial communities from Petit-Saut dam, French Guiana - Lab288 P4 | ecosystem: Host-associated > Arthropoda: Insects > Digestive system > Gut ...
ACCCCCCTCTCCTTACCCATACGCGCCACATGCCCAGCCCATCTCATTCTTCTCGATTTTATCACCCGCACAATATTGGGTGAGGAGTACAAATCATTTAGCTCCTCGTTATGCAATCTCCTCTGTTCCCCCGTTACCTCGTCCCTCCTAGTTCCAAATATAATAATAAACGTATTATATAACCTAATTGTGCTTCAAGTTGGTCATTTACCCAGAGTCGTACCAGTATGCACGGTCAGCAAAACATAAAATTCTTCAAGTTTGTTTGGTAGACTCATCTATACTGTCTATTGTCGTCGTACGAAAACTGTGCTTCGATTTAATTGATAAGGTTTCCTGTAAAAGGCGCCTCAAAGTTGGTAAATTATTCTTAAACCTGTAGATGGATTTAAAGAGTCAGCCACCACGAAATACAGTAGTTAACTTTTATATACTCGTGGTGGGTTGTGGGGCAGCAAAGCTTGTGGAACGTGACTTCCTTCATCCCGCCACAAATAAAAAATTGTGCTGTTTTGGGGTTCTGTTTAGGTTTGGCCGCAGGGGGATAAAAGCATGAAACAAGGATGGAAAACCCTTTTAACAGGTTTTAGAACTCGGAGAAAAATATAGGAGTAGCGGTCAAATGCGCCCTCTTCCGTTACGTACTGCATTAGCGGTGACGTCTGTACATGCCTTGCCACTGAACGTGCTGCAGTGGGCCAAATACATATTTTTAGTATCATTATGTCCCTCTCTCACTAGAAAATAAATTACTAATATACAAAACTATCCTAAAACCCATTTGGACGTACGGCATTCCCCTCTGTGGTACAGCAAGTAATTCCAACATCGAAATACTGCAAAGATTTCAAAATAAAATCCTCAGATCAATCATCAACATTCCACGGTTTGTACCGAACACTATTCTACACACCGATCTACAGATACCCACAGTTAAAGCAGAAATAACTTACTTCAGCACCAAATACCGAGAGAAGCTTATCACCCATCCCAACGAACTCATACCCGCCATACTAGAAGAAGAAGGATCAATAAGAATAAAACGTTTCAAACCAACAGAACTAACCGCAAGGTTCTCATAAGTAGCTTATACAGGTACGAGAATATCTGATGTGAGAATATTCAATGGAATATTACTCCACATGTCATGCGATAGCAGCGTAGGATATAAGGTAAAGTGTACATATAGTCTCTAATTGACCGGTGTTACAATGAAGAAGACAAAAAAATTATGTCCTTAATGACGTCAATTTATATTGTAAAAGATCAAATAAATCGAATGTAAAGAAGAAGAAGCTGTGATTCTGCAGGACAAGTGAATATAAGTGACAGTGGATGTATATTCCACTACTTTTAACGTGGTAAAAGATGGTATGGTGGGTGTGCGGTCAGCCTGACATCGGTCGCTTGGCACATACATGAAAGGGCTCCGGAGTCCCACTGAATTGGGTGTTCGCTGGGTCCCACAGCAGCTCTTTGTTCTTTGAAGCAGACTGGAAACTCTGGCCACTCTCAAGAATCGAACCACGATTCTTTGGACACGCAGCCCTATTGTAGACAATCTACTGCCTGTGCAATCAAGGATCCCTGACAATGTTTACAATTTATCTGTACGATATATTCAACTAGTTTGTTTCTACATTCTTATTTTACCTTGTATGTGATGTCATACGACGTGATATAACTGTAAATGAATATACAGGGTTATTCGAAATGATTGTCGGGGTTTCAACAACTTGTCATACACAATACACTTGAGATAGCAGTATATGTTTTTTTTTTATTTAATAGAACAACACTCCAAGGTTTTGTTACATACCTAAAAGGTGCTCTATATTTTGTATTAAACAAAAAAATACATACTTACTATCTCAACTATATTGTGTATGACAAGCTATTGAAACCCCGACAATCATTTCGAATAACCCTGTACATTTATTATTATTATAATATATATATATGTGTGTGTGTGTGTGTGTGTGTGTGTAAGACAAGTTGTTAAAACGCCGACAATTATTTCGAATAACCCTGTACATTTATTATATATATATATATATGTCATAAGTAAGTCCTGTAACTTCTTATTAAAAATTTCATGGTTCTCGCTTTGCGTTGAGTGTTTTTTACGGATCTCAGAACAGACAGCGACCTGTGCTTTATACATCATTAACTGATTGATTTTTATAACCGTGGTGGAAAGTGTTTACAGCGCGGTACGGACTGGTTCCTTATATAAAGCAGATTACGTAACGTCTTTAAAAGGTTAAATTACGTGAAAAATCGCTTAACCAAATACAGCACGAACTTAAGACAGCAAGTATATAGATTTTAATAAATAAATTGCATTTATTCATTCCAACACATCACAGGTTTACTTTGATACAAATTGTGCCTTTCTATGTGTGCTAAATGTTTCGGTCTATACCTAGACCATCCTCAGTCATGTCAATACAAACATGACATGCTTGATTATGGCACAAAAATGACGTTCTTGAGAACTGCGTAGAAACGTGTAGCACACTATATATATATATATATATATATATATACATATATATGTATATATATATACATATATATATATACACACACATATTTACATATATATATATATATATACATATATAGTTACAGTTGGAATCAAAGTAAATTCGTTGTCCGTTTTTAACAATATGAACCAACAGGATGCACTATTTATTTTCAATTTATTACAAAAATTAGCCTCTACGTGTTTCGAGCAGGCTTACTGCTCATCACCAGAAGGTAAAACTCTGTACGTACAGCAACTGGTATATGTCATGCGTTGATATTGCCAGCTGCCAGTCAACATAAACGCATGACGTATACCAGTTGCTGTACATACAGAGTTTTACCTCCTGGTGATGAGCAGTAAGCTGTTCGAAACATTTAGAGATTAATTTTTGATATAAATTGCAAGTAAACGGTGCGTCGTGTTTGGTTATTGTAAAAAACCGGATATATCACGATGCACGGTCAACAAAACATTAAAACTTGTAATGTTTTCGACTGAATACTTGCTGTTAGTTCAGTATTAAAAACAACGCGATGGCTTCAATAAACATAGATTCTAGTTCGTAACTCACAAGTAACACGAACCTTCTCCATTGCTCAATACGCGTGCCTATGTGCTATTTACCGATATGTTTGTTCCCCTTTCTCAGAATAACACAAAACGCATCTGCTGAATCCAGAAACTTTAGATTTAAAACCTCTGGTACATCCAATACTCTCTATACTTTGATGTGTTACGTCAATGCTTATTTCCTTTAGCAACATATTGAAACATACGCGCCAGTAGTAGGGTCCTTTACAGTGCACATAAAAGCTGCAATGCACAAGCTACAGGCTGCTGTGTATTATCGGAAATTGTATCTCCTTGCCGTCCCATTTCCATCTACTCACACATGTCAAAAAATGTTTTAGGTAAAATTCCATATCCCCGTTAATGCGATATATTTTTTGTTATGCAGGCTTCTGATGTTTTTTTGGAAGTAATCAGTTTCTGGGAACACTAATGAACTAAAATTTTGCTCCTTCGTGTAGAATAAAATGTATGTAAATTTTAAATCATGTTGATCCCTACAGTAAGACAAATCACATTGTATAAAAGTATACCCCATCAGCTGCACTATTAGTTACATGCTAACTTAATCCACGGAGCAGAGTCCTTCTTGAGAAGCTAACCGTTTCTCAGCTAGTCGAAAAATTCCCTACATTATATGGAACCCGAATTTTCAATACCGCATTTACAAGTGCCAGCCATCTGTCCCTATCTTATGCCAGCTCGATCCAGCCCATAACCCCAAATCCCATTTCCTGAAGATCGATCTTAATAATATCCTCCCATCTACACCTGTGTCTCCCAAGTGGTCATTTTCTCTCAGGTTTACCCCCCCCCAACAAAATCCTTTATACTCTTCTTCCCTCCCCTCAGACCCGATACATGCCCCACCCATCTCATTCTTCTCGATTTTATCACCCGAACAATATTGGGTGAGTTCTACAGATCATTAAGCTCCTCATTATGTAGTTTATTCCACTCCCCTGTTACCTCGTCCCTCTTAGGCCCAAATATTCTCCTCAACAACCTGTTCTCAAACACCCTAAGCCTACGTCCCTCCCTCAATGTGAGCGACCAAGTTTCACACCCATGCAAAACAACAAGCAAATTTATAGTTCTCTATATTTTGATATTTAAATTTTTGGATATCAATCTGGAAGACAAAATATTCTGCACCGAATGATAGCAAGCATTCACTGACTGCAAACTGTTCTTCATCTGACACCATATTTATTTTTTGGTCCAACAGCCCCCCAGTGGGCCATGGCCTCCTCATTGACGAGGTTTCTAGATCACACACAACGACGCATCACAGTTGGTAGGACTCCTCTGGACGACAGATCAGCCCATCGCAAAGACCTCTACCTGACAACACACAACACTCACAAGAGACAGAAATCCATGCCCCCGGTGGGATCCGAACCCACAATCTCAGCAGGCGAGCGGCCGCAGACCCACGCATTAGACTGCGCGGGCACTGGGACCGGCCACACCATAAGTAGATATAATAATGATACACACATTTTGTAGTCCGGCTACATGTTTCAGCCTTTTTCGGCCCCCTCCAGGCAAGTATTCGACAAAGAAACATACAATAATAGTTGTATTATAGATGTGCAGCGATAAGTTTGCAATATAAATATTGAAACGGTTAAAAACAATACAAAGCGCAGTACAGAGTGTGGTGGTCGTTACGTGACTGTAAGAATACATCTCATGAACAAATATGATGCAACTAGCCATTACTCTAATCTTCATGGTTGCATCACGCATTGATAATATTGAATCCTTTATTTGTCCAACTAATTCACACAAATTTTGTAAAATTATTATTAAAACTTGTAAAATTATAAAAGGTGCTCCAACATGTTTCGGTTTACGTAAACCTTCATCAGGAAGTTACACTGAAAGCACTTATAACAACTTTTTTTGACGTTTTGCTGACCGTGCATCTCAGTATATTGATCTAAGTAATTAACCAACTTGATGCACAAAACTTTTGTTTTACAATAAGTTTATTTCATGCCTCTACATGTTTCGAGCACATGTGCTCATCATCAGGAGGTCAAAATTGCATTACACAACCTCTGGTATAATCACACCTATAGGTGTAATGATACCGGAGGCTGTGTAATGCAATTTTGACCTCCTGATGATGAGCACAATGTGCTCGAAACATGTAGAGGCATGAAATAAACTTATTGTAAAACAAAAATTTTGTGCATCAAGTTGGTTAATTACTGAGGTAAAACCTATAACGACATGTATACTAGAACCGGAAATGTAATTTTAGCTAAGCACAGGCTGTAGCTCCCTGATGATGTTTTATGTAAACCGAAACATGTTGGAACAACTGTTATAATTTTAAATATTTTAATAATTAGTTTACATAATTTGTGTGCATTAGTTTGAAAAATATAGAATTAACTATTACTATGTTTTTCTTTGTCGAATACTTCCCCGAATATGGCTGAAAAAGACAGAATTACATACGGGTCACTCTATATTATTGTACCAAATTACAGTGCAGTTGTTCGAATATGTGTGTGTGTGTGTGTGTGTGTGTGTGTGTGTAAAATTCATAAGCTTTGTTTGACCAATATAAAGTTAAAATCCCCTTTATTCTTCACAGTACGGACTTTCAATATCAAATTCCATAAAATTTCTGGAGGACGGATACGACCTTCCTTCTGTATGCGTATGCTCAATTAATCCACTATTATATAGGGACAAATTTATGACTGATCTCTACGTAAATCATATGCGAATGGTATTTCACCATTTCCCTTAAAGGTTCTAGGAAGGCAATTAAAAGCCTGTGCTGGATTTGTTTCAACGAATCCCAGTCATTGAAACAAAATCTTATCAAGCACACGCGTTTTGAATTTGGATCTAAAAATATTAACTGAAACCATATAGGCCAGTGTTTCTCAACCTTTGTGAGACCGCGTCCCGGTAAATTCATTTTTCTTAAGACGAGGGCCCGGTCCCAACAAACTTACTCGTAAATACCTTTCCATTTTTTAAGTTCATACATTAAACTAACATAAGTATTAATAATTAATTATGGCATAATCATAAAGAGCATTAGTTCCCTTATGTATAAGGTGTGGCATGTTGACAAATATAAAATTACATTCAAATTAGTTATCAATCACTGGACTATTGAAATCTTGTAGCATATTGTAGTTTCCTCAGGCCAACATCTGGGTCTGAGTTTTTCGACACATTCACGAATATTTTTCTCCTCAGAGTATTTCCACTATAAAACATTTATTCATGAAAATTGCTTAGAACACTAAAATGACAAATTCCAGGAGAACCTCTCGCGGCCCGGTATAATTGATACCAGGGCCCGGTACCGGGCCGCTGCCCGGCGGTTGAGAAACACTGATATAGGCTGCTGAATGGAACTCAAGGCTGAATATTTCTTACTGGTAACTGTCATGAAGGCTTTCAGAGGACAGAGGAGGAATATTGAGATGAATGGCGCAGCTAACATTTGTATATATTTAGTGAGATTTAAGGATTACGTGATTTTGGCTACCTTAATGCTCTCAAGAAAGTTATTGCCATGTTTTATTAACGCATTACTACGCACTTGATTGTTCCTTTGGAGTGATGCGTAGGTTGCATACTTACAGGCTTAGACTGCAGATGGCTATTTCAAGCACATGGTTAAGCTGTAATCTTTGGTTTAACCCTTAGCCTGCTAACATGGAGAATGTGGTTTTGCTTCTAATAATGCCAGCAGATAGCAGATGGGATTTAACTGTGTGTTTAAATTATTAATAACAAGCAATCGTATCATTCTTCTTGAAACCAGTGGCACACAATCCTAGATAAAGACCCTTGTCATCGTATATCACCGCATAAGGACAGGTATTATTACAGGTGGAACGGACAGATTGTTGTTCTGTTTTACTAGCAATGGATTATATATATATATATATATATACACTGCCTCTTACGTCCAATTTATTTGAAGAAGGAAAGATATATGGAATTTGGTAGCCGAGAAACCGAACGCGGGTTTAAATCCCGACTGGGAATTCGGGTATTTACCCGCCATTGGTTGCTTCCTTCATTGGAAATAGATGCCTCGTGGGGAATGGTAGAGGCTGCGATATTGTAGGATGTGAGCCTTAAAACCTACCTTGAGTAAGACTTTATTGCTTAGTAGAGGAAGAAAATCTTCCGCTCTCAGACGTACTTCGCGGAACATTGATTCAACACTTTTCCGTTGATAATACTCCTGAGAGCAAGATTCTTAACGAACATGAGAGCAAACATGATTATACAGAATGTTTTGTATAAAGTATGCGAAATTTCTTGATGTTAATGTAGTCATTTTGAGTGAAAAATACTATATCAACACACACCAAATTACGGAACGATACTTCGCAAAGAGAATTTTAATACTTTGAGAAGTTCTCAAGATGTTGTGTGGTATTAGTCTCTGTTATACCATCTTCTTGCTTACGCCAGCCTCTATAAAGCACCACTCACGTGTAATTCCTTTCTGCAAGTCCCTGAATTATGCATACAGAAGGCGAAATTATCTGTAACAGTAATCAGCGTGACGTAAATGATAATTTAAGTTCATTGATATTATTTCATTAGACTTATGTTTCTTGTGTGTTCTACATTTCAAACTTTCACCGTGTTCTGAATGTTGTATCCTTTCTTCTGGGTAATTCCCCGGTGACTGAATTTTATGTACTGACGTTTCGGAACACTCTGTCTGTTCCATCTTCATGGGCAGATAGGTATGAAGAATGACTAGGTTTGAGAAATGTTGGAGTATTTATACGGGTAAAGGTTTGGCTCGAAAGTAGCCTGAGCCAATAGGAATTAGGGCGACAGGACAGGGACGGGTCAGAAGAGAAAAAGAGTCTGTGGAGGGTAACGACCCACATGGAGGCCACAGACGGGTATGTGAATAGATAGGGCGCGTGTCGGTGTGAGCCATGGGACGGTAGAGGTCAAATTATTGTGTGTTATGTGTTGTCACATAACCACCTAATCTTTCATAATTAACTCGGTAACATAAATAAGTGATGTCTTGTGGTATTTCCTCACACGTGATCAGGCGCGTTCGCAGAATTTCGAAAAGCGACTATTAACTTCGTCGTATATTTCCGCATGGAACAACTCGGCTCCCTTTGGACGGATTTTCATTAAATTTGATATTGGGGTACATTACGAAAAAAAAAATTATCGAGAGAATTCAAGTTTTATTAAAATCTGAAGAGAATAGCGGATACTTAACATGAAGACCGATATCCATTGTTTATCACATCTCGCTAAGTTCTTCTTAGAATTGAAATTGTTTCGGACAAAAGTTGTAAAGAAAATCAAAACACACATTTTGTACTCTTTTTTTTTTCGAAAATTGTGCGGCTTATGAAATAATGTGAAAAAATAATGTAGAGAGGGGCAGGACACAGTTGAAAATATGGCGCATGTAAATTTCATGCTGGATACCTAAGGCTGCAAACACACATTCAGAATATGTAACACTTATTGCTTTCCCCCTGCAACAATGTTTGTACGATTGCGTCTCACAGCTACGTTATACGCACGACATATTTCATGCCTTGTTATGCTTTTGTGTTTGTTAGATTGTACGTTAAGACATGATTTCTCTCATTGTCTCTTGTCGTTTCTACGGCACTCCATAACAAGAATATTTCACAATTTTCGGATACATTCCTGTAATATACAGGGTTATTCAAAATGATTCTCGGAGTACAATTGTCCAGCGACAATTCCGCACCAAATTCGTGAAACAACCACCATCTGACAATTCCATTCGAAGGTGGTATGCACAGTTTCAAGAGACAGGGTGCGTGTGTATCCCGGAACTGAAGGTACAAATCAGAACCGCCATTGAAACCATCACCGCTGACATGCGGAACGAACTCGATTATCGCGTTAATGTTTGTAGAATCACAACGGGTGCACATATAGAGTACCTGTAAGGTATGTAACAAAAACTGGGAGTGTTGTTCTATTAAATAAAAAAATATATATACTCCTATCTCAAGTGTATTGTGTATGACAAGTTGTTAAAACCCCGACAATCATTTCGAATAACCCTGTATTAAGTAGCTTATAGCGATATAAATGTCAATGATAGGACATAATATGAATATAAAATTTTTTGCTCAAAAGGACTCAAATAATAATATACTGAGTATTGTCACACCTCATTCGAACATCCTGAGTATTATTCCTGTTTAGTTGCATCTCACGATCTTGGATAAATTGGCTGATTACGGTAGTTATATCAGTTTCAGTAATGTAGGAACCATCACGGAAATATGAACTTAAGTGATACATTAAGTGGTTGAACCCTGCCAAAACTTATTGCGTGGAATTACAAGGCTTTGACATGAACGAGGACATGCAATTAACTAAACAGTATTCCATAACACAACGCTAAAGACTTTAAGCTTCTCAAGTCCTAAAGAGAAGTTCCAACGCGGATTAATATCTTTTGGGATATGAACCTGTGTTACAAATTAGTTCTACCCTAAATTCACCGTTTCAACGATCTGAGAGTTGCTTTCCCTTGTTAAAAAGCGCAATTACTTACCAAAGTAATGTCTTTACAGTCTAATACATACTGTGAGATCCTGTTATGATTCAGGAAGAATAGGAAAATAATGTCATGTGTGCTTGACTCTCTACCGCTTATTTAACATTTCGAAGCAAATTAAATAAATTCATAAAACTCCATAGTGCAATTATGACACCCGTTTTTTTTTCCAACAGTAACAAAATAATACAGTCGCAGATTTCTGGCTAGTTGGGTAGTTATTGGTATAGTCCAGTTGAAATGTGATGGCACACTGTGACGCACGGGACGGGAAGTGAAGGGGGAACTGGCGAATGGAGTGGGTAGCCAGTACTCTTCACACTACCTCGGAACATGGTGTATCCAGCATTACTACCGCTGATGCGCACACCTCGGCTGCCAGTAGTCGACTGAACTGACGCCCCCG
>Ga0123354_10021844_pt1 | contig 10092 bp, 8 predicted proteins | sample TergutLab28metaG_2_FD_97872 | JGI IMG/M metagenome (GOLD analysis project Ga0123354, IMG submission 97872) | Labiotermes labralis P4 segment gut microbial communities from Petit-Saut dam, French Guiana - Lab288 P4 | ecosystem: Host-associated > Arthropoda: Insects > Digestive system > Gut ...
ATATTATAAACAAAGAAAAAGAAAAAACGAAAAAGGAACGTCCTATCAGGGTTCTGGGTGGGGGGGGGGGGGGGCAAAAAAAAACCAGTAAATTACTGCTGTATTTACTGAAACATTATATTCACCCTATATTTATACATAATACTGTTTTTTTTAATCTGTATAATGCTTCTGTTTATATGAAAGGAAAAACTTTGAAAAGGTAATTAAAATTACGGTTTCACTGCACAATACATTCTGTGAGCCCTTTCAAATGTCAGATCTTGGAACAGAATAACATGTTACATAACTTCACTGAATACCATCAACACTACAGAATACAGAATGACTGCAATAGGAGTCGCAAACATGTATACCTGAAATGCTATTTTCAAAAATAATTCAGCAGTGATGTCTGCTTTGTCGGTCAAGTGTGATAAATGAACAGCGGTTCTCAATCCAAATGTTCTAGTCTGGCATCACTAATCTTGTAGAAGCACAAATACCTCCTGACAACTTCAAAACTTCAGACTGCCTCACCAAAGTCAGGAAAAGGGGGGGGTTCCTCATCTCCCTCTTCATCACTGTCACCACTTTCTTCACTGTTTTCACTTCTCATTGACTGACACAGTTCCTCTATGGTCACAGCAGCTTCATTTGCATCTACAAAATCTGAACACTTCATCACTGTCTTTTAAACTGACTTCCTCCAGTCTTCCACCCCAACCTCATTATCTTCCTATGAGTCTTCTTGAGTAGGGAACACTGCTTTCCTGAAGCAGTTTCTTATTGTTGCAGAGGTCTATGAGATACATGCAGCAACCAAAATGTGCACACCCCTTAGAATATTCAGTTTCAGCTCAGTGTTTTTCTCTATGGCAGTAACTGCCTCCTACACAAGAACTTTACCGTACTTTGCTTTCAGTAACTGTATCATTCCACAGGATGCAACTTGTTGGTGCATTTCACATTTACGATGAATCCCGTGTCTGCTGGGTGTGTTCAACATTTGTGTACAAAAAAGTGGCACCTTCCTGTTAGCAGTACCCATACTTGCAGCTAACTCAGCAACTGTGCAGTATGGCAGACGTCATGCATGTATTCAAATTAATCCTACATTGACCAAGAAAAACTGCCACCATTTCTTTAACACCTGGGTTTTTCAAACTTTCCAATTATTGGCAGCTTCAGTTTTTCAACAACATTGGCAATGCAAGGCGGTATTGTTAACCATCCTTTGGCTTTACACCCTCCAGCACAAGTTTCACTTTTCAGTGTCAAGGTCTTGTCTTGCATCAGTGAATAAAACATGGGCAGTTTCATCTGCCTTAAAAATGTCTCTGGGTTCACACCCACGATTCATTCCTGGGAGGGACTCGTTAATCCTGTGATTTACTCCTTCAACGTCGTCACTTTCATCATACACTTTTTTCTGTAACTTACGTCCTTTTTTAAATGATACAGCCAGCCACTTGATACTATGAATCCAGAAACAACCACTTTGGCTGCATCTTGCACAGAAGATACAGTATGTCCATAAATTGTAATGTTGTCAGCTCTCTTCTGTCATAGCCATTTAAACAACACATTTCCAATCAATCATTAACCCTTGCCTTCACATCCCCCCCCTGCCCTTTTTGCTGGCACTCCACATTTCATTCCCACTTCATTTATTTTATCTGTAATGAGGATTGTATTTCTCAAAGACAATGGTACTAGTACAAAATATTTTGCCAATTCCACATACATTATGTTCAAACTTACCACCACTCTTTAATTACATGGTAACTTGGAACTTAAAAACTTTGAGTCTTCATGACTTCATGCCCATGTTTGAAATATTTTATGACACTATTCAGCAACAAATGCAATGAATATATCTGTCATTTCATGGCTGGTGGAAGGGCAAAAACTAGTCATGTGGTATACATCTTCCATAAGCCGTTTGCCAACTTTGCATGTTTCACTACAGACAACAGTAGTACAGTCAGAGACCGCACTACTACTGTAGCTTATGCTCAAAATTCATGATCAACCAATACCTGTTGTGTCAGAAAAATGCTTAGATGTAAATGCCTCCTGCCACCTGGTTTTCTTTTACCAATGACATGCATGTCAGTTCTTGAAAATCAACAGTAAACTCCTGTGAGTGCTTGCAAACTATACTGGTATTACTTTACTTCTAGTGCACATAGTGGTAGCATTATGTGCACAAACCAACCAAGTTATAAATGTGAACCTTAAATTGCAATACTAAAACTGTGTAGAAAATGAACTTTTGTTCCTTAAATAGGGGGAAAAAAACTAAAATCCAGAAACCCCAAATCGTGAAAATCGTACCGTTACATATGTGGGTTTGGCTGTAACCACATGAAATTAACCCAGCAAATGGGAAAATCTCATACCCAGAAAACCTTAATCAGGATTCTACTGTTCTAGCAGAGAAACACAGATATGGCCATGATAAAATTGTGTGACAACTGCTGCACTGGAACAAACTGTTTGTACAGCATATGTGGTTTGTCTCAAAAGTAAGTGTACTGATTTTTTTTTAAATGTCTATTGGACTCACCTGAAATTACAAGTTATCTCCTTCAAAGTACGACCCTTGGGAAGTTACACAATGGTTCCAACGTTTTTTCCACTGATCATAGCAGTACTGGAAGTCATTTTCTGTAAGTGTGTGTAGCTTATCGGTTACAACTTTTTGTATGTTTTCCATCGTCCCGAAAGATGACCCTTCAACTTCAATTTCAACTTACAGAAGAGGGAGAAATCGCACGGAGCTAGATCTGGGCTGTAGTGAGGATGTGGAAGTACGGGAAGGTTTCTCTTTGTCAGAAATTCTCGAATTGAAAGCGCAGTGTGAGCTGTCGCGTTATCGTGGTGCAGCACCCAGTCGTCTACAATGTCTGTTTGGACTCACTGGACCCGTTTTTGATGTTGTTCCAAGACATCTTTGTAGAAGGCGTGATTAACTGTCTGTCCTGCAATCATCCTGACACTCATTCGGCGGTCTTTTGCAATCACAGCTCGCACAATTTCCACATTTTGATCATTTGTTGACGAGAATGGTCTTCCAGAACGAGGGTCGTCTTAAACATTTTCTCGGCCCTCTTTGAAAGCTCTGTGCCACTTAAAAACCATAGTTCTCGATAGAGTGGCATCTCCATAAGTTTCAGTTAAAGAAGCAAACGTCTCTGTGGCAGATTTGTTGAGTTTCACACAAAATTTGGTAACGTACAGTTGTTTGATATTTTCCTGCATCGCAAACATAATGAGGTTATAAAACACGAACACACAAAAACAGCAGTAGTGCACAACTGACTCAACCAATCCAGTTGAAACAAGTATGGACATGCAGCCAAGATCACTACCAACACGCTGATATACATCAATGAGGTGCTACGTTACCAACTTGTACATAGGTAAATCAGTACACTCACTTTTGAGACAAACCACGTATGTGTAGAATATATGGAAAAAACGAAAGAACCTATGGAAAATTCCTTGTTTCACATGGATGACACTATGTAAGGTATCAATAACTAATAATGCAGAACCTTCCAACCAATTCAAGGTAAGTAACGGAGTGCCAATTGAGGAGGTAAAGTGTTCTGACCAACTCAGTCATCTGAAAATATTCATAGAAAGTTGCTTCAATAATGAAGAGGTCTCTATTGTGATAGTATACCAGAAAATTAAGAAACTCCTAAAATGGTCAGTGCCACTCCAAAATTGTTGAAGATATCACAGTTCTTTGCCTTTCCCTTCTATAATGAAAATGTACAGTGGGTTTTCTTCTTGATGCAAGTCCAGTGGACAATGGAGAGAAACATGTTAATTGCAGAGTTACTCAGAAGGCTTCAAAGAATTTCTTGTACAGATTTCTATATTTTCCTAAGCCCAATGGACAGACCACAGAACAAAATCTGCTCCACAGGCAAATGAAAAGGAATATGACTAAGAGAACCGGTAACAGACTACACACTATGTGTATACTGCACACATTTTTTAATTATTTTTGTTTTAAATTTCATACATTCTTTGAAATGACAACGCTAATTCTATTCAATAAAACTGTGAATACTTCTGTGACCTCTTTTCTACCATTCTTTTTCACTTGTATATATGCTCTTTATGATCAATAAATGGAAAACGTCTTTTTTTCTTGTAAGGTATATATGGCAACACTAAATTATTCAACACTGCACACCTCCATAACCAATGTTCAGTACTCTTTTGTGTATACACAGCAACCTAAAGTAGCCTCAACTGTTTAAAATTTTAAACGCTAACAATACTGCATCAATGTGCAAGTGTATGCATATATAGTTACCTGAAGTCTACCAACTGCACAATGAGACCAAAATCTTTGACATGTGTAGCACACAACACATAGTAATAAAGGGTCCATATAGTCACCTATACAGCCTATTACATATACAAAAGTGCAAGAAATTTGTTGTTACACTGTACGGTATTTTAATCTTGGCAAACAGCTTTCCAGTCATCCCAAGAAATGTGTGGTACCAATCTTCAAACCAATCACATTTCTTATTACCAGATAACTAACCACAAAGCCAATGATATCACTGTTGCACAGTACTCTCCATACTAACAATGCACTTATGTATGTATGTACATGTAACACTCTGATGGTAACAGTGTATTATAATTAAGCCAATATACTTTCATACAAGTTTTCAAGCAGGTCTGTGTATCCTTCAGTGTACAGCTGTACGGATGCTCACGTAACCTCTGACCTCAACCGATTATCATGTTCAGGAATTTTTACCAATGACCTGAGTCTGAACAGCTATGGAAATGCCTGTTCCTAAGAACATGGTACACATATTTAGCAATCCAAACTGATATAAGGGCTTCCAATTATATCAACAAATGAAAACATTTTACACCCATCGCTTATAGATAATACAAACAAGTGATATACAAGACCCATCACTAGGAAGTTGACTCACCTTCCATACATTCATTTACGGACTCGTAGTCTGAGAATGTTCTCGTCTCCGGTTTTGAACCAGGCTGAATTAACAGAATGGTGTGAGACTGAAACAAACGATAAATACATATTTCTATAGGGCAGACATTTTATAGGATTTAAAAAATGTAACTTATTACAGAATAGCTTTGCCAGCTAATAAATTACAATCATTAACGTAGAGGCTACAACTGTTCTCGGCCAGTACCATTTTTAAAACTTGTCTCAACTTCCGCAAAAAGAATATCGCACACACTACAGGTACGCAATATCCACAGAAAATGATACTCTTCGCACGACTTCTAAACGAAGGGTACAATTACAGCCAATGCATAAAAATGTGTAAATTTTCAAGCACAACTCACTAGCGGGACAAAAACTATGCCCTCGCAACCGTCGCTTCTATCTTTGATTATTGAAAAATCTAGGAGTACAGAATATCGAGATAAGTTAAACCAAGAGTATTTCCGCGGGCATCACAAGTGAGAGTGTTTATAATGCATCACCACCAGAGGACACACTTATACGTCATGTTAAGGCAGATTCAATAAATATAAACAAAATGTACCATATCATCTGACTTTTGCCTCATAATCAGGTCGAGTCAGGGCTAAACAACTTAAAAAGTATCCGCAGACATAATGAATAACTATTTACAGATGATTTTCAAGGATAAGACTACTCTTTAAGAGTTGTTGAGCTGTCAAACCGTAACACTTCAAAGTAAGGAAAACTTGTCATTCCACATCTTACGGCTTGAATTTACACAGACACAGACACAGACACAGACACACACACACATATATGTATATATATAGCAAAGTGTGGCAATACGATTTGGTACGCTAAACCTCCTGTGAGGGACAAACGCTGTAACGTGATATGAAGTAAGTCTGCACCTTAGCGTTGCATGCGTGGCAATTAGTATCTATGCCAATAGGCGGCGAACATTTGCTAGAGAAACATTTCACAAGAAACGAAGAAAGTTACCAGGCCACTCGAGAACATTTCGTCGACGTTTCCAAATAAACCGAAATAATCTTAAACCATAATTGCATGTCATCTAAGCATGTATCAAGAGCTGCGAGGAAACAAGTTCAGCGCTAAGAAAAAGCCAATAAGTTGTAATAGAATCATCCATACAGTGGAAAACGCGATGGTTAATCTGGAACGGAGTCCACAACGTTCTGCGTGGCGCCACGAAACTCAACTAAAAAATTAGAGACGAGATTACACAACGAATTTTACACCAGAACTTAAACTTCCCCGCCTAGAAAATTCAGACAGTGCACGGTTTTAATCAGCCCTCAAAATATCTTTTGCCGTGAATTAGTAACTCGTGAAGGCCAGAGTGAAATTTGCTACCTGTTTGTTTGAGATACAGCTCATCTTGATCTCATCGAATTCATGAACAACAACAACAAAATCTGCTACTAGGCAAATAAACACCCCGCCCCGCAACAACTACATAAACAGCAACACAAAGAGCAAAGTTTACAGTGTCGCGGGAAGAGTAATATCATTCTCCTACAGCCAAATGATGCAGATCTATCTCAAAAAAATTTACTCAGTTGCCATAATTTAACGAGAAGGCATAGTTTCTACAAGATGCGGCGACTTCGTACTGGGACAAAAATTCGACTAACACATTGGCCAACATGACATACACCGGTGGCTCACGTATTGTCAATACCACGAGAGGCACCGGTAGTCTTACTCAAAGCAAACACGGCAGCATGAAACTAACCACGTGTAACTCCGAGTTATGTATGTACAAAAAGAAAACCGAACTAAAATCTTTTTGGACCCACTAGTGGGCCTCATAAGAGAGAATAATTGTAAATAAATAAAAGAGATATTAGATGGGTTCCTGCGGAATCACTAGGTAAACTGGTTTCCGTAGTCAAAGTGTCGTCGAAGTTGTTTTCCAATCATGCCATAAACAAAAAACGGAGATATTTCTCGGTTAAAAGGTCGTCTGATTGTAACTTTGAAACTGTTTTTGTGGAGCTGCTTACATAGTCCAAGTGAAGGTAAGAATCTGGATACATAAAATAAAGATTACTGCAAGACTCAGATCTTGTTTCTATGTTGTTTCTATAACAAAAATGAGTAAATTATCTCTAATTAAATACACAAATGACTAATTTGGTTTTATGTGCAAATGATACCAACAGGTTGATCACTGAAACACACGAATTTCTAATCACACAAAACAAGAAAATATTATGAAGGAGTTATAAAATTAGTTCACACAACAACATTATTACAAATGCTGAAAGAACGACATAAACCTCATTTCATTCTGCATAAAAAAACTTCCTGTAAGACCACCAACCAGTTTCCAATATATATATATATATATATATATATATAATATAATATAATATAATATAAATCGATTCAAGTCTCTTAGGCATTTACATTACAGAAAACCTTCTATGGAATAAACAAATACGACTATTAAGTCTCAAAATGAAAAAAGCATTGCACATTATCAAGTCGTAAAAGGTCCGAAAAGAGACGGCAAAACAGAGCCGACTGGGTGAAGTCCATTATAGAGGTGAAGGTCTGTATTTGATTGTCTTGCCATCTAAGATGAGGAAGAAGAAGATGAAGAAGAGGCGGAGGAGGAGGATGTGGAGAATTTGAAGAAAAAGAAGAAGAAGAAAAGGAGAAGAGGCGGAGGAGGACATGGAGGAGGGAGAGAAGAAGAAGAAGTGAAGGAGGAGGAAGAGAAGGACAAGGAGGAGGAGGCGGAGAAGGAGAAGAAATTACTTTAGGTAGCAAGGGGCCCATGTATGGTAAGAAGCTTTTGTTACGTACAATTTCGTGCCTTCCTGAGACATGGTATAATATGTTGGGGCAGGGATAATGAAATTTATGCCATATTTAACAAAGAAAAAGGGTTACTCGAATTATCTCTGGTATTAGTAAACATACATCGCGTAGACAGATGTTTAAGAATTACAATGTATTCACGGTGGCTTCTTTATGCGTGCTTGGTGTAACATGTTACATAAAAGGGTAAAAAAATTCTCTGTTGGTAAACGTGCAAATTCATAACTAAAATACACGAAGAAATCCGAATCTACCTTTAAACTTTTGCAACAGACGCCTTTTCAAGAAACGTTTAGTGATTTCCGCAATTCGACTCTACAATACGGTACCAAATCACACAAAAAATTAGCCAAATCAGATCTTTTAAAAGAAAGCGAAATTCCTTTCTCCTGTAACAGGTACTTTATTATGTGGATGCATTTATGTCTTACTGATTTTATATTAATGTTATGAGCAGGTGAGTTCCATAATTTAACATATCTATATGTTTAATAGTACTGATGTTTTACATTACACTGCTTTTTATTGATTTGATTGATATTGATCTTTTACATTATGTTGTATCTTTTGTTGTAATGTAGAAGTAGTGTGAGTTGAGTCCTTACGACTTATAGCTTGTAATGATTGTACGAATAAATTAAACTAAATCGAAGAAATCACCAGACTCCCAAGGCATACGTATGTTCGCCGAGTGTTAGGAAATATATGCCTAGTATTAAAGTAGTGTTTGTGTACGGGTGGTCACCCTGAAAAAGTCGTAGTCAACGTGTTCAAAACTAATGAATTTGTTTACATTATTTGATCACATTCTTGTAATTTCTTAAGTAATTCAAATTTGTAATTACAGTATATTAATTAATTATTGTAGTAACCTAATATTGTCTGTTGCGTCGGTGTTAGTGTCTAACATAATTTGTTACTAGCAGAAGTTTTATAATCTGTTGAATTCAGCTGATAATTCCAATCGTTCGTAATTGAATTTCAATATGGGTTTGACTTAATCCATGCATCGTATTCATAGTTCTTTGCTATTGATTCACTTACGAGTCGCTGTTTTACGTACCCACTGACAATGTTACACTTCACCAGTGACAAAGATTTACTAACAAAAGAGGTGCAACGATGTTGCAGTCTGCCGAGTGTGGAGCAACGGTTGTTCGTCAGTGGTAGTGTAGTCTCCCGAATGTGGCGCTATGGTCGTTTCCTCACAACGCAAGCACTCACTCATCCTGACCACGGCTAATATTTTTGCCATCACACCCCGCCCACGATCACTGCGCAAAATTTTCAGAACACACAAAAAACACCCATGATTGAAACAATACCGACCACGCAAAATACATAAATGATTTATTTCCCCACACCATAATTTACCTACCCGGAAAGAAAAAAATGATTGAAACGATAAATGCACACTTTGTAAATTAATACTTCAATTCCTAATTTCCATGTCGTATTCATTTCGAAAACAACTCGTCTGCCTATTAGTCTTCAGGGTTCGACCACATACGTCTGCATAATAGGCTGCTTATACCTTTGTATTTAAAACATACTATACCATAATTGCATATACAACTGCCTTCGTTTGTAGTGTTAAAAATTAAAATGTTATAAAAAAATCAGAATGTTAAAGTCACAGCTAAACAGAGCCTAGGTGTGCAGGAATTGAAGCAGCATGAACCATGGTTCCGTGATTAATATTTACAACTTTTAGTTCACAGGAAGCAAGCTAAATTGCAGTTGGTTATGGGATTCAAATGTAGTCTAAACAATTTACGGCATTAAGCTTGTAGACAGTTCAGGAAGGAATATTTAAAAGCTAAATTTCTTGAACTTGAAGCTAACAGCATCATAAAAAATGTCAGAGACTTGTGTATGTTATCCATGACTTCAGCACTAGAACTGATAAGATAAAGGATGAAACGGGTGATTTGTTACAGAGTTCCCCCAAATTTTGGTTACGTTCAGGCGAGTTATAAAAGACGGGATTTGACAAGGATAAATTTTAAATTTGTTTATTTTTTAACTACATCAATGATAGCTCTAAAACTGTACATGGAAAATATAACCACAGCACTCACAGCGGACGAGGAATACAGGCCGAACCAGACGGCCATAACATAAACAAAACTGCATGCTACCAGATTACCTCATGTACAGTCTGTCTTAGTAACTTCATACCTACACTAATTTACGCTCCCTGAGGATGATCCCATAGAGGGATTGAAACATGTTGGAGAAATTTTAAATCCATTTTTAATCAGATAATG
>Ga0123354_10021846_pt1 | contig 10091 bp, 3 predicted proteins | sample TergutLab28metaG_2_FD_97872 | JGI IMG/M metagenome (GOLD analysis project Ga0123354, IMG submission 97872) | Labiotermes labralis P4 segment gut microbial communities from Petit-Saut dam, French Guiana - Lab288 P4 | ecosystem: Host-associated > Arthropoda: Insects > Digestive system > Gut ...
ATTGAGTTGTTATTGAAGTAAAAGCGTAAATATGATCCTGTAGCACCGCTCTTTAAAATAGATGCTACTTAAAACAATGCGATTCCTGCTAGCATTTCGTGCTGCCATTGAGTTGTTATTGAAATTTTCGTATGCGTTTTAAGCACTAATATTTCATAATCAAACTTCTTATAATAAGTCTGGTTATTAGGAAATAATGTATTGAAAAAATTTGAAAGTAACGGAAGATGGTCTAATTCAAAATAGGCTAAATTAAAAATGTACGTGATTGTAGTGACAGAAGAAAAATATTCAAATTTCACGAGATCCGGTTTATGAACCGGTATTTAAACGGAGGACTTTTCAAATGTGAAAATTTCGATTTCGAATTTCAGTGTGTGTGTGTGTGTGTGTGTGGGGGGGGGGTGTTTTTTTACTACTATGTCTTATGAGTAGCAGTATGTATCATGCGTACGTGCGCGCGTGTGTGTGTATCTGTATTTAAATATGTATGTATATATGTATGTATCTATATATGTATTTATGAATGTATACATTCCTTCATTTAGCAGTCTGTCTTACGACAGGTCCAAAACCTCTTCCAAAGCAAGCTCTCCACAAAGTTCCATCTAGAGCTTCCTCTTTCAAATGAGAGTATCCTCTCCTTTCCTTGAGGTCATCCAGTAGCTTCCTATGTCTTCTTCTTCGTCTTCCTGTCACTTCTATCCCCCTTTTATTTTTCCTTCAATAACCTCTTGTAGAAGGCAGTTTCTACGCAAAATGTGACCAATCCAGTTAGCCTTCCATTTACTTATTTCATGTAGGATATTCCTCTGCTCCTTGACTCTAAGTAATACTTCATTTCTCACATGATCGGCCCAACTGATCCTTTCCATCTTCCAGCACCACATTTCAAAACTTTCCAGCTGTTTCTGATCTACTGTCCGAAGCGTCCAAGTTTCAGCACCATAAAAAGTTATGCTCCAAATGTAGCAATTCACTAGCTTCTTCCTCAATTCCAAGTCCAATGTGCTAGTAAAAAGAGCCCTCTTCTTGTTGAATGCAGCTTTAGTCATAACAATGCTACATTTAATTTCACCAGTACGTCTTCCATCATTTGTTAAATTGCTACCCAAATACTAAAAAGATTCCACATTCTCTAGTTTTTTTTGTTCTTTCATAAATTTACTGGTAATTGTTGTCTTGAAATTCCCATTACTTTTTTTCCAGATTCATTTCCATTCCATAGCATCCTCCAATTTCAATTAGTTTATCAATCATGCCCTGTAGCACCTTTTCTTCCTAAGCCAGTAACACAAGTTCATCTGCATATTTCACAGTGTGAATTATTTGCCCTCTTATTTTGAAGTCTCCAAAACTTTCCAGAGCTTCTTTGGTAAGGTGTTGGCTGTACAAGTTGAACAGAATTGTTGACAAACAGCATCCATGTCTAATTCCTCTTCCAGTCTTCACACTTCTCGTCTCCCCCCGGTTCAGTCGTACTTTAACACTCTGAGCCATGTACAAGTTGCTAATCAATCTTTTTTCTCGCCAGTCAATACCAGTTCCCTTCACGATCTACAAAAATTTGGTTCTTTTGACTCGGTAAAACACCTTCTGACAGTCTAATATATGTATATGTATATATATATATATAATGAATTTGTACGTTCTGTTATGGGTCTAAGCATATTACTTTTAATTTATTAAAATCTCATAAGATAGTAAAATTTGCATACCTGATTCTCAGATCTGCTGCATATCAAATCAGTTCGAGGAGCCCCACCGAACAAACCATGTTCTGATCGTAATGGCTTGCAGTTTCCAATTGATCCAGCAACTCTCCTTGGGCCTGAACGTGCCTTCAACCCTACGTAACACGCACAATAATGTAAGAAAACAATATTATTTTGACGAGAACATGATATTGCAATTCCCCCACAAAATGCCGGACATAAAGAACGTGATTATTTCATCATGTACTGCGAGTAGGTACAATGTAGGCCCATATAGTTAGACTACTCCATCAATAGAAGGCAGCAAAAAAAATATCACTCCGCAACCCAAATTTTGTCGTGAGAAAGCATTAAGGAACAATAGAATTTAGAGACGTGTTGCAGTTCAACATGTCGACTGCAGAATGAAAAGTAATGTCTGTTTGAGTCAAGGAGAAGATGGGTAAAGTTTCCGGAATAGACTACACAAAGGATAATCCCTGCCATGTCTACAGTTGATGTGAGTAAAAACGCCAGTAAACACACAGGCTCTCAGAAAGTTCCGGAGTGGAAAAAATTAGAAGATTTACAAATACTTATAATAAAACCAACTATGCACTAATTTCTCAAATTTATTTTGGAATAAAACTCTACATGTTCCGGACAGTTCCTCTGTCCATCAACAGGAGTTTTTCACTGTACACACAGCAATGATATATGTCATACAGGTTTGCTGACAGCTTGCGAGCAGCATCAGGACGGAACTGATGATGGACAGAGGAACTGTCCGAAACATGTAGAGTTTTATTCCAAAATAAATGCGAGAAATTAGTGCATCTAGTTGGTTTCATTATAAGAATTTATCACGATGCACGGTCACCTGAACGTCAAAAAAAAAAATTTACAAAGTTTGGTGTGTTCCATATTCCGTGCATTCATTCGATGCATCACATATATCAAAGACCAACTAAATGCTCTTTAATTTTATTGGTGTACTTGTATTTTGTTTTGGCCATCAACATGTTTCGGCCACTCATGTTGCCATCTTCAGCGTGATTAGTTTGAGAAAATGATTACAGTTATAATTCAAATGTGTCTGAATCACTCCACAGTATTAAAAGCGTACAAGTTCTGGATAAAGAGCCATTGATGAACAGTAAAAAAAAAATTGGATATCTGTAAAATTATTGGACGTTAAAGCTACTTGGAGTCTGAAGAGTGATGCTGTATTTGCATAATTCGTTTAATTACACTCGAAAAAATGTATGTACCCGTAATATATTATGGAGTTTTGTCTGTCGAGTTAGTAAAAGAAGAGAGGTTGATGTTACTGAGAAGAAAGTTTTCACAGAATGGAGGAATAAGTAAGCAGTGGTGAGAGCAGAAACAACTAAATGAGAAGTTTTACGATTTGCTTGATGGCTACATTTTGCAATGTCCTAGTGAGTGAGGGTGAGATGGACGGGGCGTGTGGCACGCATGGGAGTTAAAGAACGTGTATACAAAATTTTAGGTGAACAACATGACACAAATAAGCCGTCTAGAAGACTTAGTGTAGTTGGTGTCTATAGATTACTTGTTTTAATGAAGTAGGAGAGGAGAGAACTGACTGGATTAATCTGGCTCAAGACAAGGGCAATTTGCAAGCTATTATGAAAGCGGTAATAAACCTGCCGCCTTCATGGAAAGTTGAGAATATGCCGACTTTGAGAGCGGTTACTATTTGCTCGAAAACAACGATGCTACTTGGAGTTAAGAGAGGTAATTGTGCGGACTGTTATGAGAACTATTCCCTGTAACAAATAATGTAAGAAGGAAATACCTGAGTTACGTAATAACACATCCTACTGACCAAATTATATATTCTATATGGCTTCAATCTCCAAAATTACACAGTTCATATCTTCACGTTCTTCGTAGCCTGTGAAAATTTTAAGAACAATGACGTATTTGAAGAAATTAGTTTATACGAGAAAGAGTCTGTAAATTGAACTGGTAGAAACAGATGGCTGAAAATAACGTGAAATTATATGCCTGTGGACTGCGGTTGAGAGGAGGGAAAAGAAGATGATGTAATTGTGTAAAAATGTTACATAACCTTACAGACGCACAGGAGCATTTCTGTAAATTTTCGGTAGTGCCGTACGATGCAATCAACAGAGCAGAAGCTTCGACTTAAGCCTACACACATCGTCACACGTACAGAATCCCGGCCAACTACTTTGTTTCCTGCACTGCTTTGTCTTCTCTAAGACGGGAACCGCGTGTCTGTCCAGGCGGTTAGCAGTTTGGCCTTGGCCTTAACTATCCACCACCATTAGCGCCGACGTTAAGCATGAGTAGTTATGCGTTTACTCCACCCCCCACCCCCGGCGTGCCTGCACGACATGGTAAAGGGCAACCTTTACTATTCCCCCATAATAACCCCAGCGCCTTCTTGAGACAATAAGGCACTAAGACACTAATATCCTCCATTAATGCATCCCGAAAGTCAAATTACAGTATTTAAAAGACCCTGCCAATGGACACGGTCCTAAGCCAAATTAATCAATTCAATATCACACACTCCGTTTTCAAAATATATTTTTATTATTATTGTTATTTATTTCAAATTTTAATTGATTGTCGCTTATTAGCTATTAGGTGGCGGTCTTCTCGTAAGTTTGGATCTGAACAAAAGATCAAGCGATTTACTCCGACCCTGTACCAAAGATGTGTGCAGTGCTCATTACTGTGATCTTATACACGTAGAGCTCTATGGCCGACAGGTGACCTGGGAGCAACTGAAGGTTCTGATATAATCCCGTCTTAATTGTCCCTAATACCCCAATTTCAATTGGCACATTTTCTGTCCTCACTTGTCACATCCTGCTGAACTCGATCTCCAAATCTTTGTACTTGCTTCGTTTTTCTGTTTCTTTTGTGTTAAAGTTTGAATCATCTGTTCTGGCTGTATCGATCAGTAGGCAAGTCTTCTCTTCTTTTTTTTTATCATGCAGTATATATCAGTTCGGTTTGCTGGTATTTTTCGATCTGTGACAACCGATACATTCCACTTGACACTGGTACCATTGACAATCATGACCCTTTCACATATGTTTTTTTAGCACCTGTCGGTAACCTTTAACCCAGTATGTTTACATATCGTTCAGTGGATGTAACCATCCGCGTTATTGTGTCTATAAGTGTATTCAGATGGTGCAATTGTTCTGCATCCTGCAAAAATATGTTTTGTATTCTTCTGCCTTCTAGCACATCCTGCATTTACAATCAATGTATTATTATTATTATTATTATTTTTATCATCATCCCACTTTTATTATTATGTCTTGGTCAGTATAACCTCTTTCATGCAACGTAATATTATCATTAAGTTTATGACCAATATTCCATCACTCCCGTATTGCTTACTACGACCTTGGTTACATTACCAATGTCACATTCTGTTAGGAGTAAAAATTATGAACCTCCTAACTATGCACTTATCTAAATCTCGCTGATACTTTTTTCTTTTACATCCAAAAATTCTCCTACACTATGTGTGCTGAAACACGCTCGAAATGTGTTCTTCCCTTATGTGTTCTTCCCGTAATGAGACACAACACATTTCTTATCGACACGCCTACAGAATGCATCTAAATTAACTGCCAGTGCTGCTGTTACAGTAAGTAGGCAGTGAGAGAGTACTGACCTTTGCAGGGCAGTGATTACAAATTACTAGAAATTTTAAGTCAGTTTCCAACGTGACAGGCTGTAAAACAAATTGTTGCGATTGACGTACACACGAAAAAGTCGAGCCATTAAAATACAACGGAAAAATTCGTGGTTGCTATCCCGTTACAATAACTACAATTTATACTGAAGATACAATACGTATCCTTCGTCATAAGGAGACACGGAATATTTAAAAATACGATCTACTAACACCAACCTGTACTCGGCTTATTTGTTCGTTCTTGGCACGACAGCCTCCAGTGGGCCAGGGCCTCCTCACGAGATTCTAGACCACATACAGCGGCGTATTACAGCCGGTAGGACTCCTCTGGATGAGGGATCAGCTCGACACAGAGACATCTACCTGACAACACACATAAAACGCTCACAAGAGTCAAACCTCCATACCTCCCGTGGAATTCGAACCCACGATCTCAGCAGGCGAGCGGCCGTAGACCTACGCCTTAGACCGCGCGGCCACTGGGACCGACTGTACTCGGCTTATACAACAGAAAAATATATAATAATAATAATAATAATAACTCTGTGCCTAGCAACACACGTCACAATTTATGACTGGAGACAATACATATAATTTTAGATTTATGTATCTATTTAAAATTCAATTTTATCTCAGATCTCCACAAGCTCTTGTCAATTACATCACAGGTAATTTAAGTGAAGGTTGTTACAGTTTTTTTAACATTGGTGCAAGTGGGATCCCATACGACAGGAAATTAATGAGCACTACATGTAACATGTTTAAAATTTTATGTAATGATGGCCTGATGATGGTCTAATGACCGTAACTTGTTACCAATAAGTTGAATGATAAGACGCTGTTGTGTCTGACTGAAAACGTTTATATTTATAATTGTTTTCAATGCCATAACACAACGGTACGTCCTCTACAAATTAGTTGCTCCCCCCCCCCCCCCCCCCCCCCCCCCTGATGTAGGTACCCCATATTCTGTCGCTGCATCGTCAGAACGATTGACATTTTGGGTCAAGATTAAGAACAAAACCCACAAAGAACACAGAGTTTAAACTTAAATAAGCTTGTGTTGAATTTGTAAATACAGGGAGCCGGGATTTCGTGGCAAAGAAATTTTCGTATTGTGGTGACTAATTTTTTTTTTTGGTCCTCAGTATGGAAAGTGCTTCGTATCTCCGTCTTGTTCCCTAAAATTTTGAGGTTGCTCCCAGATTTCTGGAAAAATGTGTGCACCCTCATGATAAGTACTAAAAATTATGTCATACAGCGTTGTGCTTTCTTGTATACGTGCACAGACCTTTAGTTTTGTTGATCCCCCGTCCAAGATGATATTTACTTACAAACAGCTAAATATTTTGTGGCGTAACAGCCGAAGAGGGGCCTAGGCCGCCTCGTTTTGAAGTTTCTAAATTACACACAAGACACACACACACCAGGTAGGACTCCTCTGGACGAATGATCAGCTCATCTCTGAGGCCGCCAAGCACACAAAACATAATAAATTCAAGAAGAGCAACTATGCCGTCAGCGGGATTCGAACCAGCTATCCCAGCAATCGAGCGTTGCAGACCTCCGGATCGGCTACAGCGTACACAGAATTTTAATTTCGAATTTACTACCCAGTAGGAGCGGTGTAGTGGTTTAGCCACTGTTAGTTAAGAAATAAGAACTTATATATCGTAGTGCAATTGTGTGTTCAGAACAGGTAATTTTATGTTGAAAATATTGTAATGAAGTTTCAAAACTCTGTATTGCCTATCTCAGTGGCCGCGCGGTCTAAGGCGAGGGTCTGTGGCCGCTCGCTTGCTGGGATTGCGGGTTCGATTCCTCCTGGAGGCATGGATTTCTGTCTCTTGTGAGTGATGTGTGTTTTCAGGTAGAGGTCTCTGCGACGAGCTGATCACTCGTCCAGAGGAGTACTAGACGCGCGCGCACGTGTGTGTGTGTGTGTGTGTGTGTCATTGTGTGTTATCAGGTACAACAATCACCATCTACACTTACAAAGAGTAGGTAGAAGAGTTCAGACTAAGAAACAAGGAAGTAGAAACCGTATCTTTATCAAATTGACTACGTTCGTTCTCAGAACTTCCTGCCTTATTTATTTAATTAACCAACCATCCAAGCATGGAAGTGCGTAAGGAAGTCACTATGTAGTTGACAGGAAAACCAAACACCTGGACGAGTCACAAATTAACTAACAGCAAACTAACAGACTATTATTCGAACTACCTCGATAACCAAGCAATCGACCAAACAGACTAAAGATAAATACTTAACAACCTAACGAGTTAACTCACTAATTCACTAATTAATTAACTGGCATCAACAATATATTCCATTGTTTTACTTCTCCTCTTCCTGCAAGAGAACATTATAGAAGCATGAAGGTTGCCAATTCATTATTCAGGGTTAATAGCGCTTTCAGTGTGTTTTGAAATTTGGTGTGTTAGCAGGTTTCCTAAAATGAATCAATGATTCTTACAACGACTTGCATTGCCTATTATAAGTTAACGTAAGTGCGGGCAAGCAACAACGGAGATCCATATCCTCTTATGCGAATGGCTTCTGATCCTCACTAAATATTTTAGCTACGGAAATAAATAATACACACCAATTCCATATAAGCAGTATGTTTTAAGTTAATATTTACCGAAAAGGTGAAATCCCAAATTTGCAATTTTTTATGCAATTTGTTAAAAATTTGCGCCAAATGTAATTATATCTAAATATTTTTAGTAATTTAATTACCGCGGCAAAGGTATTGCCTAACTTACGATAAAAGATTAGTCACGTAAAGGTAAGTAGTTCCTAAAGCCCTATTGCTTTCAGCCAAAGGCCAGGGTAGTATCTTGTAGCCTAAATTCCATTTTCAGATCACAGATTTTTCTTCACTTTTATTGTACTGTCTGTAAATATGTAACAACTTCAAGTTCGCAGTCTAATGAGAGAGGAACATTTAGTTTGATAAAGAACAGCTGACTGTCACAAACTCAGTAGTGTTTAGGTTGTCTGACTGATGATACAGAGGGGACATCACTGACAAAACGTTGAAATGCATATGACGTCATTTTACATCACACGCGTCGGTAAATATAGTCAAATAATACGTCACTTTAAGCCAGATTATGCTAATGCAGTTTGAAGTACTAGATCGGTGACGCTAAACCAAATGTCGGCATTCCCATACTACGGTCTAGACTGTTAACTGGATTAGCTACATCCACCTGTACGTTACTTTTAACGTAATAACTTACACTACAGTTAAAAAACACAAACGGCCTCTAATAAGAAGAAGCAACACTGGGTGAGATTATGAGCCAGTTCTATTCGCTTCCCATTATACTGTCGATGAATGTTCAATCTTAATGTTTTTTTTATCTCCCTATCGGTGTTCGAAATGAATGTCATCAAGGAGTCTTCCACAACAAAAGTCTGTGTTCATTTCTTGTCTCTGTACCCTATTCGCTTTTCTGGTCTATCAGAGATATCCAACACTGACAGCACTAATTATTTCGCTTAAATTAACGTAACGCAATACATGTAGTTCATATCTCCGCTTTCGAACTCTTCTGTATTTCCGCCACAGAAAGACGTAACTAATTGACTCCATTGAGCAGTTTCCTTCATGAAAAGTTGAGGTAGGTCTTCATTTATTGAAGAAACACTTCGCATTTTATGTAACCCGAAAGATTTCGACGGCGTGCCACAGACGCCCTCTTCTTGTCCACATTCTCAGCCACATAAATGTAAAGTTCATGTCAAAAATGAAAAAAGTTTCATAATATGCTAATTTTTTTGCGGTGGGTATTTGTGAACAACTCATGCAATCCACAAGCTGAAGAATAACCCCTTGTCGGCTATCGCGATTACTTATTTACTATATTCGTAGACACTCTGTGTATCTGGAGTCCTTTACACAATTAACAACTTGAGAAAGAGATAACTTTATGTATATAGATGTGTGCGTGTGTGTGTGTTTTCCTGCTTGCTTGTATTTGTGTATGAGGGTGGGAAGAAACTTGAGTATTAATATGTACACAAACACGAAATAAAATTAGCGAAATTATTTGTATCTACATGGTCAGTGTTTTTAAATATAGGCTTAATGATACGATTGTTTAGAAAAAATATTCATCTCTACCGAAGGATGATAAATTGCACCCACACAATATTGAAAATATTTTCTTAGGAATTAAGTAAATATGCATCTAGTTTTTAAACGGTTATTTTACTGTGCTAGACTTACAGTGTCAAGAATTACTAAGTAATAGACTTATGGACCTGTTCACTCACATCTAACACTCTACTCTTTTATACTGTAATAATGAATAATTATTCTTTAAAAATTTTATTTTTTTAATATTAGAAATTAAAGATTAAGATATATAGAATTATAATCTTGCCTGTTGTTTTGTATGGGTGTGAAGCTTGATCGCTTACATTGAGGGAGGAAGGGAAGCTGAGGGTGTTTGAGAATATGGTGTTGAGGAGAATATTTGGACCTAGGAGGGACGAGGTAACGGGGGAATGGAGGAGACTGCATAACGAGGAGCTAAATGATTTGCACTCCTCACCCAATATTGTGCGGGTGATAAAATCGAGAAGAATGTGATGGGCTGGGCATGTGGCGCGTATGGGTGAGGAGAGGGGGGTGTATAGGGTCTTGGTGGGGAAACCGGAGGGAAAGA
>Ga0123354_10021850_pt1 | contig 10089 bp, 9 predicted proteins | sample TergutLab28metaG_2_FD_97872 | JGI IMG/M metagenome (GOLD analysis project Ga0123354, IMG submission 97872) | Labiotermes labralis P4 segment gut microbial communities from Petit-Saut dam, French Guiana - Lab288 P4 | ecosystem: Host-associated > Arthropoda: Insects > Digestive system > Gut ...
GTGTGGGTTTGTGGGGTTAGTTTGTTTGACTTCTTCTCGTTCCTCCTCGGGGTTATTGTTCTCAGTGGGGGTTTTTTGCCTCCAGGGTTCCGTTATGTCTGCGTGCACATGGCTTTGGCGCATAAAACCAAATACACCAAAGCCACGCACACGCAGACATAACGGAACCCTGGAGGTAAAAAAACCCCAGCTGAGAACAATAACCCCAAGGAGGAACGAGAAGAAGTCAAACTAACCCCACAAACCCCCCCCCAATACATACCCAACCAAGGAGATCCACACTCTGCCATTCATTGACCCACTGGACATCCCACTAGATAAACTTACTTGTAACATGTAATACGATGATGAGATCTCAACATCACTATGCAATATAGACATGTATATGATACTTTGAGCAAAATTGTAATTGTGATAACCTGAAGATGGCCGATTTAGGCCGAAACATGTAGTTATTTACTTTGCTAATAAATACCATCATCTAGCATACTATTACAGTTGTGTTTTCTGACTGAAATGAACTCACCATTAGGCTTTCAACACAGCTGGGATGACACACCTTAGAATCCTAATTGTTCATCATGTTGTTCTGGTGTCGATTGTGATTACGAGATGGCAAGTAACAGGAGGATGGAGAAAATTGCTTAATGAGATACTCCGTTTTTTGTAATTCACACGAGATATTATTAGGGTGATCATATCAAGAAGAATTAGGTGGGCAGGACACATTACATGCATGGGAGGGAAGAGAAATGGTTTGGAAACCTTAAGCAGTAGAATGGGATAGCGTGGACTGAATTCATCTGGCCCAGGATAGAGACAAGTGACAGGCTGTTGAGGATACAGTACTGAACATTGAGATTTCTTAAAATCCGGGGAATTTATAGATGAGCTGAAGATCTGTTATCAATATATATGGTATAAAATTATAAAATTTTATAGTCATACTGTGACTATATAATTTTATACCACATATATTGATCATATAAAACACAATGGGGATGCCTCACTTGAAAATTGAATATCTGTTAGCTTATCAAGAAGAACCTGCTTAATGCAGTTCGTTGGTTAGTACGTTTTCCTTACCCATGTGTTTTTTTTTGGGTAGCACTGAGTGGATGTTTTTCAGAGGATACGGATGTTATGCCTTGTTGACTGATAAGTAATTACTGATGTTCTGAAGGCTTTTAATGCCTTCATCTTCATTCTTGGACTGCTTGACACTGAAGTTTAATTGTTCAAAATGTTGGAAACTATGTACCAACTGACGTGGCATAATATCTCAGAAGACTTGAATTATCAAACACCATGTTTTTTCTGCATCTTAGTATCAGATTATAGTTGGTTATGCCAATTGTATTGCTGTTTGTGGAATATAGAGAAAACTTGGTGTGTGTTTAACAGTGAAAAGCCAAGCTTCAGTGTCATATTTTAATAGTGCACTGCATTAAAAATACTTGCGTACAACTCTCTGCAATAATCTAAATGTTATCAAGACTACACCCTCTCTTCCCCTTCCCTCTTGTGTCATGATTCGTTGGCCCTTGTATGCTGTAGATGCATGCAGAAAGGCTTGCGTGTTTTCATGCAAAGTGTCTGTTATATATGCTCAGCAATTTCTTGTACAGTACCTCAGAAGATCAGTTTAGCTGTTTCTAAGTTATGCACAAGGGATGAACATTGGTTTTAACAGGGTCTACTTGGGGGTGTGAATGCACCTAGAAATTTGGTCATGACCATTTTTCCATCTTCTTTTATAAATATACAACTGATATATTTGTTTCATATAGTCCAACTGCCAGTACTTAGTATCTTTGTTGTACATGTTTTGACATCTTTCACATCATCGTCAGTGTATGTAATATATTGTGGCAAGAATGGAAGAAGATGGTCTTACACTTTTTGCTGTCCAGTATCATCTGAGTGGGTGCCATGATCTGGGGAGACTACAAGGAAGATGGAAAGACCAAGAGCATCATCAGAATCTAGAAGAACAGGGCTTCCTTTACCCAAACCGTATTTGTTCATGATGATGACAGATGATAATGTGAAAGACATTGAAACATGTCACAACAAAGATATTTTGTGCTGGCAGCTGGATTGTACCCAGTAGAAGTTTACAAGATGCAACATGGAACACACTGCAACCTAAAATATGTCCAGTATGTAGAAATATACTGACGTATGATTATTTTTTCAGGTTCATTGCCTGGTACAACGACAGCACATAAATTAGTAGTGTCCATCAGAGCCAAGTGTAAACCTGAGGAAGTTATGAATGTGTTAAAAGACTTGCCTAATCCTCGACAAGATGATGATGCCGATTCACGCTTCAATCCTTTGAAAATTGATGTATTTGTTCAGACATTATTGAACCTGGGATCAAAGAGCTTCTCCCACTCATTTGCTGCCATATCAAAATTCCATTATGTTTTTAAGGTACTGTGAACTTTATAATCCATATATTTGTAGTAAAGATGTGGATAAATGAACATTAATTTATTTTAAAAACTGGAAATTTAGATTTGGAGTCACAGAGGTATGTGCAAAGGAAAGTCAGGGTTATTTAAAAGTGATAAACATATTTATTTTAATGAGAATTATACTTCATGCACATGCATGATTTTAGATACCCTGGATTAAGAAAAGGGTTTATTTTCACTGCACTTTTCCTGGTCACCAGATTGGCCAAGTTATCTACAGGATTAATATTGGGATTGCTGGATCTCAGGTGCTTTTACTTCTGTGTGTGGGAGTACATTAGAGGTCATGTTTATTGATGTTGCATGGACACAGATGAGGACTTAATTCATTGCTTTGTTTATGCAGTCACATGTAGTATGACCTAGACAGTCTTCATCACATTGTGAAAAGAGCAAGAGTGTGTGTTGAAGCTGAAGGCAGACATTTTTAACGTATGTTAAACCAGCAGTAAAGCATTGGAGTCTGGTTTGACTCTGTGTAACTACGATAGCACTGATTATAGGCGTATGGTTGGTAATTGCAATAATTTGATGTTTAGCATGTGATGTGTCTTGTGAAGGGTAAAGTATGTGTTCTGTGAATTCTTTCACATTTCTAAGGCTGTTGTGTGATGTATGTTTATAATGATGTGTTATGTTCTCATTTTTTTGTTGAGGGAGGAAGGTTGTTCAGATTGTGTATGACATACGTAAACTCTGTTTTTAGAAAACATAGAAAATATCCTGAATGAAGTACGGATATAGAATTATTTTTACAAGCATTTGTATTGTGATATCCGAAGTTCGTACTTTAAACATGTTGTTACATTTATATTTTCAATATATTGTGATTTGAATTTTAAAGTTAGTAGATATCATTTTCCATGACTGACAGGAGGTGGTTACCATGTTTTAAATATATTCAGAAAAATAGAAAATGTTGATAAGCCACTTGTTGGTGAAATATTTAAATTATTTTGTCTGACTGCAGAGCACACGTGTGCTGCAGTAATTTTAGACATTACGTTTCAGTAAATTTGAACAGTGCGAGTATGTGTAGTCTTACTGCAAGTCATCTTTGTAGATGTGCCAACCAAATTAAGCTCTGAAGGTGTAATACACTTCTCACCTTTGTGTTTGGAGTTTTGTGTAAGTCTAGTTGTAATAAGCAGAATATATGTATTTGTCAGTGTTATACGGGTACAAGGAGTTCACATTATGTTCCTTGTTTTGGGTAAATTGGTGTCTGTGCTGTATTATGTGTCATTCTCCTGATAGTACATTTTTTTCTCTGTATCATTACTGCGTGCCTGTATGTTCGATATTTTTCTACAACCCTTCATAAAAATGTTAACCCATTCCTCTGGAACACGTACTGAACAGAATTCAGAGAAAATGTGTTTTCTGATTTGTTCTCCCACCTTCACACGTGACATATCACGAGGCATTCATGGTCTGGTGCAGGTTTTTCCTGTGTCTTGTGTACATTTCTAGCATATTTCTTTCTTTTTGTTTCAGCATGATGGTTAGTTTTTATGTTACAGATAATTGGGATGGACCAACTTTAACAAATGTTGTATTCCTGCTCACACATCTTTGTCCTTGTCACTTGAGGAGCAATGTTACTTGAAGAAAAGTAATGCAACTATATTAAATTCAGGGGTCTCACAGTGGTGAAGATTAGGACTGAAGTAATCTAAGATGTGATCCCATGTAGTCTGATAGATTGTTAGCATTTTTACAGAGAAATGTGCTGCCTTCATCTTCATAGTAGAAAACCATTTACCAAACTAAATGACATCTGATCTGAAAAGACTGTAATCTTAATGTAACTATAATGTAAATGTAACTATTTTATTTGCAGAACAAATACGCAGTATGTTGTTACTCATATTTTAAGATTTTTATGGTGGTGGTTATTCAAATGGTAGTTTTTTTGGGTGTTCTCATGATAGAGTAGAGGTTGTTCTGATGTTCTCCTGAAGCATTATAACAAACTTTACCATAGCCCAGTAACCAAAAAATTACCGTTGTTGCGTTTCTTTAACTATGGAACAACTGGGAAGGCACACCACATTTTTTAAATTAAGTGCCATTCAAAACCTGATGCCTTTGTTGTAAACAGCATTCTGTCATGTTTTGCCTTCTCAGCTGACAGTTATTGAGTAGTAACTTTTGGAGGAAATTAAACCACTTGGGTGGAAAAATTTGATAACCCCAAACTTGTGGTACATTTACCTCAGTAAGGTCAGAAACATTCAGCTAATTGCTTGAGCAAAGATTATTGCCACTAGACACTGGTCTTACTATCCATGTCTTCAAGTAGCAGCATCATCACATGCCATTTGTACTTTTTTTTTTCATGCTTATGTGATAATGTGGCATGTGACATGACAGTGATGTTGTAAATAAGGCAAAACAGTGTTTTCCATGTGTATTCAGCTAGGTGTACATATAATCTCTCAATTTACACATTGTCTTTGCCACCATGTGGAATGCAGAAAAATTCTGGATTTACAGTACCACATCTTGTTGGGAGGTTAGTAATGCAGGTATCTAATTTTTTAATGAAATGTGGGTTATCAGCTTTTTCATTCACACCTCCCTCAGTGTATTGTTAACAGAGGAACTTCAATGTTGTAGCATTTAAATGACATGTCAATGTTGATTTTTCAGGAACTGGCAGATTCAGAGGAGGCTCAGATCTGCATCTTGAGGAATATGTTTGAACTTTGGCATGGCCATCAACAAATGATGTGTGTACTCATTGACAAAATGTTGAAGACCCAGATAATCGAGTGTTCAGCTGTTGCTAACTGGATATTCTCCAAAGACATGTCTGGAGAATTTACAAAGTAAGAAAACACTGCTTATGTAGTAGGCATCCCATGTTAGAGCAATGGGGCCCCTTCTTAATAGCACTTAATCCTTTGTTACTGTTTCCATATTACAATATAGTAAAGTTATGAATCCAGTATCTTCTACCATTGACAAAGCTAACAGGTCCTTAGCTAGTTAAGAAACCCCTCTCATATTATGGAACAAGAAGATTCATTACCGTAATCACAGGAGCCCACCACCTGTCCCTATCCTGAGCTAGATCAGTCCAGTCCATACCTCCCATTTACACATGACTTCCAAGTAGTCCCTTTCCATCAGGTCTCCCCACCAAAACCCTGTATGTACCTCTTTTTTCTCCCATGCATGTCACATGCCCTGCTGATCTCATTCTTCTTGACTTGATGACCTTAATAATATTTGGCGAGGAGTACAGATTATAAAGCTCTTCGTTTTATAGTCTTTCCAGTCCACTGTTACCTTGTCCTTCATAGGCCCATATACCTTCTCAGCACCCTGTTCTTGAACACCCTCACCCTACATTCCTCCTGGAGTGTGAGAAACTAAGTTTCACATCCATACAAAACAACAGACAACATTATAGTTCTGTATATCTTAATGTCTATATTGTTGGCAGTAGACAAAATGTGGGGAAAATGGCAAATGGCATGTGCACTGTTACTGAAACAGAATGGGAGAGAGAGTTTTCATTTTGTGCGTACATAGAACATGGTTCTCTGCATGTGTTGTACTATCGTAAACTATTGGCCTGTTTCTGTGATAATTTTTTTATAGTATGGCAAATGTATTTGCATTTTAAAAATGATCATAATTGTGGCAATGTTAATTTTTAGTTTTCAGGTTTGTTGGAATGGATTAAATACCCGTAAAATAAAGTCGAATGGTTCAGAATATTTACTGACTTCTTTCATAAAGATTCATTAAATGGAAACTTAGTTACTGATGTGTACTACACACTGATTTGATATTAGGACTGTAAATTCATTGAAACTTTTGAACTGAGAAGCTACCAAGAAATCATGGAACGCTATAAATTATCAGTAATTGTACTTCATTGTACATACAGTATCACTATCAGGAATGGAATACATGTTTAAATAAATTTTGTTCTGTATACCAGTTTACCATACAAGGCAAAAAAAATTTGTATTTACAAGTGTTGCATGGAAATTTACATTTAAAATATCTGTGTCCATATTGCTTCGATGTCCTAGTTTCCCAACTCCATACCAAACGTCTGTCTGTCTCTATCTCACTTGTACTGGTCATAACAATACATCCTTGCTGTCTTCGCTCTCCATATTGACTTCATTGTGATTGTGCAATAATATTTTTAAATCATGACATTTAAGCATGTAATGAATGGAGAAAGTGATGCAGGTGCGAGAAGAAGAGACACATGTTGTCCTCAGGAAAAGTATCTATACTGGAAAGGCTTGCATGTGGAATATGAGATGTTTATAGTCCTTGATGAGTGTCACCATGGATAGAGGAATGTGACTGCTACAATTGGTTGGGAATGTTGTATGTGTTTATATACATAATTAATTGGGTGTTTGTGTACAGTTACTGTTTCATCTGTGTAACCATCAATATTGAGATTTGTTGTGTAAGAAAGGACCAAGGATGTGATAGCTAGAAGTAACATTCTTTGTTGATGGAATGATGTTGCCGTCAAAGGAGAGCTGTTAATAACCACATGCTCTGATTTTCTGGATTCTGGATGTTCTAAGGCACAGACAAACTCTGTAATGTGGAAATGGATGAATTTGTTCTGGGAAATGGAATATGAATGCTGTGAAGCGTATACCTTGGTCTGCTGTTGGGACTGAGGCTCACACAGTAGAGGTCAGTGGGAGACAGACAGCAATTTAATACAAAAACTTGCACAATAAAATGGATATATGTTATAACAATTATTGTAAAGCAGTGACCAGCCTCAAGATGTTTTTGTACAAAATGCTTGTTGCAGAACAGCTATTACCACCAGAGTTTGAAAAGCAAAGGCATTACTGTGAATATTTACCTAGAAAATTGGACAGTGATCTCTACATACAGGATCAGACTTACTTCTCAGATGAGGCCAGGTTTTATCTGATGAGTTGTGTGGAAGTGTCGTACGCCCTGTGAAGATTGGACCATAGTGTGCAATGTTTTATTAGAAGATATTTGGTCCCGGCTTTTTCACAGACACCATAAACTCTAAGTAGTACACCAACATAGTTCACTAATTTCAAAGAACCTCACTGAGCAGGAGATTGTTCAAGCATGGTTCTATTAAAATAGTGCAACAAGTTATACTTTCCAGCTGTCTTTGCTGCCTGCAGATAGCACCATTCTGAAACGACTGTGCCCCTAATGCTTGCCTGATTTGTTACCATTAGACAACATATAGGATTATCTCTTGGCTTGTAAAATTAATCCATACCCTTCTGGATGAATTGAAGACAAGTATATGCAAAGTGAGTGCGAATTTCACAACCATCACACTGCTGGTGGTGTCTTCAGTCATGTTGTCATGCTGAGTTAGGTATGCAACATGCTGTCATCAGTTTCAGCATTTTTTGTGACAATGTAAATGGTGTCAGACAGCAAAGAATGTCACTTGTAACTTCATGTTTCTAGTAAATTATATTTTCATCAGTGTGCAAATAATATAATCACTGTTTGTTACTTTGTTCCTGGCCTTTGTCTGCCAGCCAGTATTCTAAACAGAATACCTTTCAAATAATGAATCTCGTTTTGTGCGTAGATGAAAAAGTTGGAAAGGCATTTATGAGGTTGGTTGTGTTACAAAGAGGTGAGAGTCCAGAAATCTGGTAATGCTAAGTATTATATGCCTTCTGGAACCAGTTATTATGTCTTAAACTGCGTCTTTATGGTCTTAGATTATACCTATGGGAAATCCTGCATCTGACAATCCGCAAGATGAACAAGCATGTCAGCCGTTTAGGTCGTGAATTAGCTGAGGCTCGTGAACGATTACGGCATGCAGAAAGTGACAGTGATGAATCAGAAGATGGTGATGGAGAGGGTAATAATAACTCTGGCCAGCGTGGTATGGCAGGAGATGACCATGAGAAACCATCAGAAGACATGGTAGATCGTATGGAGGAACGTCTTGAAGCTGCACAGGCAGACCAAAAGAATCTCTTCCTTATCATATTCCAGGTAAGATCATTGTCAATATATGGAATAACATTCTGTTTAATGTGCATATTCAAAACATTGTCATGCACAACACATTTTACAGATCTTCAGGTTACTGCTTTTGGCTTTTCTGTTAAGCAGTCAAGTTTTGTGTATGGCTATAAGTTTTTAGTATGGTCTGTGTTAATGAATAGATCTGATGATGGCTTAATTGAAAAGTCAAAATTAGTAACCTGAGAATTTGTAAATTGTGTTGTGCATTAATGTGTTTTGAATATGTATATTTGACTGAAGCTTAAGAGGTATGTTTTACCTAAAGATTGAAGCTCATTCTGTTTGAACATGTTCACATATTGTTTATTTCTTTACTTTTAGATCTTATTTTACTGACAGACAAATTGTAAATCGATCTAATATCATGTTATTGTTAACCAATATTGACTGGTAGTGGAATTTGTTGTTAGAGAAAGTAAAGCATGAGGGAGAAAATAACTAATTCCTTGGAACAGAGACCTTCCTCAGAAGAGTCTCCTGACTAGTCAGAAAATGTCGCAGCTTTCATGGAACAAGAAGATTCATCCCATTTTTCACAAGAGTATGCCCACCACTGTTTGTATCCTGAGCCGTATGAATCTGGTCCTCATCATCACACCCATTTTCTTTAATATCCATTTTAATATTATCATACTAGCTAATCTTAGATCTTCAAAGAGGTAGGTTTTCTAATGTAAATGTTGTACCAATTTCTGATCTCACTTGAGTCATACCTAGCCTGCACAGGTTTTTCTCCTCGGATTTTATCATCTCAGTAATGAATGGTGAAAAATACAGATGGTAAGGCTGTGTCCAAACACCCTCCTCATCATCCTGTCCTCAAATACATTTAGTTGCCAGATTGCTGGCTAGAAGTCAGTATCTGGAAGGTCCTGCGACCAGCCACCTCAGCACAGGTTTTTCTTGGTTTCCCTGTGTCTAAAAGCAAATGCTGAGATGGTTCCTAAGACTCCAACGTCCTGCTGCATGCTTCTCACGTAGCCCTCCTGACTTAAATTTCTTAGATCCTTATTTCATATTTATATACATGCATTATAGCCACTGCCACCGGGCGACAGCCCATTTGCAGTTAAATATATTATTATTAACTATTATTATTATTATTATTATTATTATTATTGTTGTTGTCTTTGTTCTTCTCATAATGTGAGAGACCAACTTTCATACCCATACAGATTGTGGAAAATGATACGGGATGTCCCTGAGCATGGCAGCTGTCACAAGATATCCCAGTGGATGCAGACTTTCTCTGTGCTTACTTGCTTGCTTACTCCATTGAGCACAGTCCATGAGAAGTTAACCAGTTCTCAGATAGTCAAGAAATTACCCACATTGTATGGAACTCGAAGGTTCATTACCACATTTACAAATGCCTGCCACCTATCCTTATCCTGAGCCAGATCAGTCCAGTCCATGCCCCCCCCCCCCCCCCCCCCCCCCCCCCCCCCCCCCCCCCCCTTCTTTTCCCCCCTTTTTTCTTTTTACATACACCAATCCTCTCTCTTATTTATACAAAAACCCCTGCTCACCGAGACGGTGGGGGAGGGTGGATAGAAAAAACACA
>Ga0123354_10021852_pt1 | contig 10089 bp, 10 predicted proteins | sample TergutLab28metaG_2_FD_97872 | JGI IMG/M metagenome (GOLD analysis project Ga0123354, IMG submission 97872) | Labiotermes labralis P4 segment gut microbial communities from Petit-Saut dam, French Guiana - Lab288 P4 | ecosystem: Host-associated > Arthropoda: Insects > Digestive system > Gut ...
CGAGTCTCTAAGCGTCATTCGTTAGATTGATTTCTTAGGAAATCCCATCACTCCTTAAATTTTTATATACCCATTTTCTACCCGTAACATCACAAGCTTGAATAAAAGAAGCAAAAATTTCAATTCAGAGGTAGAGGTGAGGGTCCGGATGTCCCTTTAATGAAGCACTAAGTCTTCAAGGTATGTGGGGGTGTGAAAGTATATTCTGGAGACCGAAACATGTAGCTTTTGAATAAAAAACATTTATGTTAGTCCAACTTTTGTTATTTTGAATTTGCAGAACACAACGGGATTAATTCTAACATATTAGCATAAAAGTACAGTTTGACTCATTTTTAATCTCGACATCAGGTGCAGATGCACGCAACGGCCACTTTACTCCTGGAGAAAGAACCCTTGTTACCCACCAAACTGCAGACTGAGTGGGTTCCAGAACCGGTCTGGATAATTTAAAAAAAAAATTCTGCACAGAATCGAACACCGAATATTCGTGCTCACAGGGACCGTAGCCACTATACTGACGTATCTTCCCTCATACAAATTAGTACCACGCACTTAGACATTCCACATTGGCATCTTCTACACTTTCATCCCTCCATGATTAATTAATTAAACAAAATTTTACCTTTTGTAGGCGCTTTGTATTTCTTTGTAGCCCCTACAGCCTACAAAATAATCATTTCCTGTTGTTACTTCAATACTATATGACAGAGACTCTTGATACAAATTTTCCTTCTCTGTGTTTTATTGTAATTACTGCTATCCAAAAATTCTGCAGCCATCTCTCACCATTTGATCCTTTCTAGTAATTTTACTATCTTTATTTTTAAAATTACTGTACAAAATTTCGTCATTTTATCCTTGATTGTATTCCGAAACTTTCGGACTTTGTTTTCCTTTTTCCTCCTTCCATTAACGCCAAAATTTTCATTTGACACTTTTTCCTCCTACAAATTAACTTGGACCATTTCTCCTTTATTTTAGTGTAATTCACATCTGGTTCAAGAAGATTACGTTGGCCTTAAGTTTGAGGAAATATCCTACTCCGAAACATTGGTAGCTATTTGCCAGTCTATACGGCGTTGCATCCAAGAAGGTCTAAACTTTTCTTCTTTTAATTTGCACGCCAATATATCCATGTTTTCCAAGTGGCCTTTTATTCCTCAGGAGTCCCCACCAAAACCCAGTGTTCACATCTTCCTTTCCCCGTAAGTGCTACATGTCTCGCCCATCTCATTCTTCTGGATTTTATCACCGGAAAAATAGTCGGATGAGGATTTCACTTCACATATCTCCTCGTTGCATAGTCTCCTCCACCCACTTCTTGCCTCGTCCCTCTTATGTCCAAATGTTTTCCTTAGCACCATATTATCGAACATCCTCAGCCTATTTTCCTCCCTTAATTTGAGCGATCTAGTTTCACACACATACAAAACAACAGGCAAAATTTAAATTTCTGTATATCTTACACTTGATAGGCTTCTTTCTGGATTGCAAACTGGAATAAGGTGTAGACTACGAATGAGTTAATATTGTGATGGTATGAGAGATGGAATTTCTTCAACGGGTTTAGCATTGAATTGACTGGCAATCCGTTGGATGCAATGTAATTGACCTTCTTATGGGTAACAGTTGGGGAACTGGTTGATAAACTAAGTCACTATCAGCTTCTCAATGAAGATTCTGCTGTATGGAATTAGTTAATTAATAATAACACTCCTTTGTGTAATTCTGGGCGTTGGAAACCTGGCGAAACCCGCACACGTACTGTAATAACTGATTTATTCCGTAGAACGAAAATGTTGTGATGGTACGAGTCAGCGGCACGCATGAGCGGTGTCTGGCCCCGTGCTGAATCCGTAATTGTGATACGTTCACACCCCGTCACCGAAATAATTCATAATTGTGATCAAGTTCAGTTCTGTCTGGATGATATCTCGGCCAGAATCACACCTACATTTATCGCGGTGTATTAAGTCAGGCGTGACTTTCCTTTCCAAGTAATCAGCAATATATGTGGTAAGTACGATTATAAATCTATTATAAATGTACTTCATACACGTCTATGTGAAACTGCACTGGAGAACCGGACACAAACACTTGGTTTGGAGCATTAGAAAACATCCAACTGGAGCGGTGTGGCGTGGAGACAATGCTGTGCAATGATTTTATTGGGGAAGCACGCGGCTTGAACCCAGGTCGGGCCACCGACTGTCTTAACAAACATTTATTGATGGTTTCCTTAACATTTGTATTCGAATGTCGAAATATGCAGACGGCTACATTTTCCACTGTTTGTAATTATTCTACCATTAAATTGTGTAGGAAGTGTGTGATCAAAACTTCCTCTGTCAACAAAGAATATGAAGTTGAAATTTCTCGTAGGATTTTGAAAATACAAGGAACGGTTAGCGTCCAGTGTTATGAGGCTCAAACCACGTTTCACGACAATCTGCCAGTTCGTTCAGAATTTATTGCGTTTGACTCGCAGGCTTGGTGGCCGCATAACTCTGTGCTCCCTGAATGTAGACCGGCTCTGGGACATATCCAACCTCCTCTTCAGTGAAGGCCTGTGGTTTTTTTTTCTGTGGTGGAAGGCGGGTAGACGGCCAGGGCGTGAGACTGTCCATTCACCTGTAGTGCCAAGGTAAGACTGAGTGGACTTATATGTTCACTTCCCATGCACGCCTTCATGGCTTGTGCACAGACAAGTTTGTTTTACTGTGGAATGTAGTGTAGAAAATAGGTTGATTATTTTATTTATTGATTATATACCATACGAGATGGAGCCCAAATTTAGTTTTTTAGTGGGTTCTGTCTTGTCGAAAAATTTTAACTGTCTTCGTTGTCGTCGTCATCATCTTCACCACCACCACCACCACCATCATCATCATCATCATCATCATCATCATCATCACCGTCCTCATCATGAATCATGAACTGCTTCTTCTGCTAGGAGAGTTGTTTATTTCCTGTTCAGTGGCTTAGCGAATATAACAACTGTGCATCTGGGATAACTGGTGCAATTAGAAATAAAACGTAGACCATCTATCGTAACTGAGGCGAGGAAGAACAGAAATTGATACACTTTCAAATAATCTAATTCCCAAGAATACTAGAATTGAAATTTTTGATACATAAAATTGAAGGTTGTGGCGCGTTTAAAACTTAGAAACCTTGGTCCGATTTTGTGTAAGTCTAAACAAAAAATCACCGGAGCCCCTTCATGCAAATCCTGATCATGAGCTGTACGTACACCCAGACACGCTGACACGGGCGATTCATACTTGTTTTTCAAAAGCGTTTTATTTGTGTATCAGGAAATGAAGTTTGTGCTAGATTACATATATAGAAAATTATAAAATGTCAGAATTTTAAAAACAATCAGATCAATTGTAATAAAGCCAACATTTGTTGGGGAAGCAGTACACTGGGCGTTTATGTAAGGATAATAATGATATGTATCTTAAATAACTCACGTGTTAAAGTACTGATTGGTTACATATGGCTTAGAATAAGGATAGAGCCCAGCAGCGGACTGTTCTGGATACGTTAACAAAAAATCAGGTGCCCTGGAATGATGAAATTTATGATGTATACAACTGACCGTCAGTTGATAAAAGGGGCTGTGCCCCGTGGACTTAGGCATAGTTAAATACTTTATGAAGAACTTACGATTTGTACCCTGAACCAAATACTTTTAGGGCAATCAAATGAAGGCGGGTGGAATGGGGAATGGAGCAAGCGTGGGAGAAAAGAAAATTGCTTAGAGGGTTTTGATTGGAAAGCATGAAGTACAGATACCTTTTGAGAAGACCCAGGCGCAGATGGGAGAATGACATTAAAATGTGCCTCGAAGAAATAACATTGGAAGTTGTGGAATGGACTGAACCGGCTCGGGATAAGAATGAGTTAGTGGATTCATGTGCACACCTTAACGAACCCTCGGATTTTGTAAAATGCAACGAACCTGTTAGTAATCGCGGAACCATTAGCTTCACCATACGGATTGGGTTATGTACAGGTTAATTTTTGTTGTAGGCTCTATTACAACTTTGGACAAATTAACGTGTTATAGCCTTCGGCTGACGTTTCGATAATAAAATGAAGAGCCAGTCGCGTATTTATGGGCAATTATATTACTTTTATTTTGTTGAATTATTTTACAGTTCAATTGCTGAATAAACCAGATTCCAAGGGAGAGGCAGACTTCCAGCCCACAGTTCAGCTGCAACATATTTGCTGTGATGACGGCCCACATTGCGAGTTTTTCTTTCTGGTCTATATAAGAATGTCAGTGACCGGAGTCACGTTCAGTTTGACCTTCTGTGGCTGACCCTGTACGTTTGTGGCTTGAAGGACAGTGTAGACAGTCAAGCCATCCAGCGGATGTTGGAGAGGTCGAAAAAACTGGCAGGTCGCTGTTTACTGCTTCTCTCTTTGAAAAGTTGTCGAACGTTCTTTCAGGTTGCCACGTATTGACCTGAAGCGACCAGAAATAAGAGTAGGAACTACCACTCCTATATCGGCGTTAATACCTCTGCTGACTGAAGTTGCTCCATTGCATTATAATGGCTGTCACAGTGTCGATGTGTCTACTTTGGCAAAGTTCTTATTGTGTATCACAAACAGAGACTTCACAGATGCATAGATAATAATAATGTTGGTGTGATATTTGATACTGCCAAACTTCTGTATTGGAAATTGGATCTGTTTCTTATTCAAGCGAGCGCCCAACTATGTACGAATGATTATATCTGATTATGGAAAGAGATCCATTTCCGAAAAGTTATGTTCGGAAAATCCAAGACGAAAGAAAGTGTTCGAAATAGTAGTAGATTCTTTAGATTAAAATTCAGTAGTCAGATTTAGAATTGGCGTGAACAGTAATATGAGATTCAAATCCAAATTCGAGGGTTTCCTTTTTGAGAACATATCGTTTATTTCATACAAGGAAGAACTCTACTAGCCGAGTATATTAGAGCGAAATACATTATCCTTGTTGGAAGCCTCGGTTGAAAAATAAAGTTTTGCTGTCTCTCTATAAAAACAGTCGTGTTCAGGTTGTTCCAAAATCGTTGTACAGTAAGCAATTTCTTCTTTAGCTTCAAGCTGTTGATGGTTGTGTTTACGAAGCACCTATCGAAATCGTCCAGTACAGAAATGGTTTGTAAATTAATAGCCTACTGATCACGGACGAGATGATCCTCGTGTATGAGTGTCCGGTGCTGTGCGGGTGACTGCTGGCTACAGGGAGGACTAGTGGATGCTATCGGTAGGCGAGACAGAGTTTTCTGCTACTACACACAGACTGAAAATTTCAAGCTTTTCGATTTTCGATTACTGTGCTCTGCACGAATACTTTCGAGATGGGTAGTAGCAACCCGTCAGTCACAACTGAATCTTGCGCATGCGCGGTTGTCGTATTCCTAGCAGGGATCATCTCCTCACCTGTGGAAATATTTTGAAGGGATCGCTCTTTTTCGTCGCCTATCCTCTGGATCACCCTCTAAATATCAAAAGCTACAGAGACCCCCTTGACGTATTTCTGACCGGAAATAAAAAGTCCTCCCTCAGATATTCACTTCCCATGAAGTCAGCTAGCATGAAAGTGCGTCTCATGTCGATGTCGCCATTCTTTTCTTTTGCGGCTACATTGTAACGCCAAACCCTTCAATTCCCATTCACGAAATACAACCAAAACTGGCAATTAAAATAAGGCAAATCAAAGCTGGAGTCTCGTGAGTACAGTCGGCTGCACGCAGAATGACGTCATGAGAGCAGATTGTAACATACAGAACTGAACGGATGGCGTGTGATGAGGGGATTTACCGTAGAGCTGAATAGGGTTAGAAAATAGGGGGCACTTTGTAAAAGAGATCGCTATGGTTTAACGTCCCATAAAATAGATCGTAACTAACTACATTGTAAGGGTGTGAATTGGAGTTAACCGGCTCAGGAAAAGTTTTACACGCACGCGTTTTTGAACACTGTAATTAATCTGCTGGTTCCATGGAATGTGTGTTCTTGAGGGGCTCTTCTTATCCTCCGTAATTCTATCGCCTTCCCATTTCGTGGTGAAAAGAAAAAAACGAAGCTCCTCATAAGGCAGTTCCCTGTCTCCTGTTACCTCCTACTTCCAAACACTCTACTCTTACCGTATTGTCAAATACTGTGTTCTTACACAATGTGACAGAACGAATTTCACGCCCATGCAAGGCAACAAGAAAAACTAGTGTTTTCTATATTTTAATCTCTTCTATGTTAAGGAGGAGGCGGGAAATGAGACTGTGACCAGCTAAGTGGTAACAGGTGCAGTAAAACTACACTTATCCGGATTAATTGGGACGGTGAATCATCCGGATATGCAGAAATCCAGATAATTTTTTTTTTAAATAAACTACATTTGAAGTTTGAACTGGAAAAAAAATTCTACAAATGCTGTTTTAGGCTACCTGTTTATTTCTCCTCCTCCTCTTCCTTCTTCTTATTCTTCTTCTTCTTCTTCCATTGGCAGCCTGTCGAACAATGTCCTTCCATTTTTTCCTATCTGCCATCAACTCTCCATCTTCTCACTCCCATCACTTGAAGATCTCTTTCTACTTCCTCTTTTCATTCTTTCCTGGGTCTTCCCCTTCTTCTCGTCCCTTCCCGTTCTTGAGTTAAGATCTTTTTGGGCATCCTATCTTCTTCCATTCTCTCTAGGTAACCTAGCCAGCTTATCTTTTGCCCTTTTATCCATTTTACTATATTTTCTCCTTTCCTCATCTCTTGTAGCTCTCGATTCGTCCGACTTTTCCATTCCCCGTTTTCCTATTTAGAACCATACATTCTTCTAAATATTTTCCTTTCAAAAATTAGCAAAACTTGTTCTTCTTTCTTTGTCAACGTCCATGCTTCCTCTCCATACGACACTACCGGTCTTATTTACCTATTTATTTAGGTACAATTAAACTGTCAATGCATAGTATTTACAATATTAAATGACTCGAAATATTATGTGAATTGAATTTACATTTTTATTATCTTCCAAATAATTTTAAATTTACCTCATTTTCAGGAATTTTCAGCTGTGGTTTTTAAATTAATCCGAATGTCGTCTCCTTACTCTGCTGTTAAAGGAGCAATCTTGTCAAGTTTCATTTTCCATGAACTTGCTGTATCAATGCAGCTCTAAGCGGCTTTTTCCTTCTGAACGTGGTGTTTGCTGTTTATGATATTTAGCTGCTTGTAAGGTTGAGGAGCTTGATTTAGTCACGGCGAGGCAGGTTTATAGCCATGTTGGAGGCAGACGGGAATTTCTGCAAGAGAACCTCATGTCACGGAGCGGGAACTTTGGCCTTTCTCACTGTCCCAACAAACAGGGGTTCTTTGTTACAGAGAAATGAAACACTGCGTTCGTTTTCTTTTCATTATGAATGGACTGTACAGTCCTTTAAGACATATAAGCTAAAAAGACTCCTGTCTGTCAAGCTGAAACAAATACGACTTCCTTCATGTAAAAGAATCTGGAAATTGGACGTCTGCATGTCAGGGCAGAGTGTTTGGATCTCAGAGTGAGGCAGTAAGAGAAGGATGGAGCAAACTGCATTATGAAGGTTACAATAATTTTAATCTTAACCAGCATTTATTGATTTTATCAAATTAAGAAAGAAGAATTCTCGGAACATATAGCACGCATAGGGGAGATGTGGTGCAGGCCTGTATGAAGAAATTAATTGGAAAATCTGAAGGCATGAGACTAATTGGGAGGCTTAGGCAGAAGTTAAATGGAAGTAAATCCAATTTAATAATTGTCCAACAAGATGCGACTTATTCAGTGTATTATATTTCTGCAGGCAGCTCTACATGTTTCGGGTGTTGACACCGATCATCAGGAGCCCGTACAATCGTATTACAGCTTCTGGGATTGATTAACTGCAATGAGTAAAATACGCTGCTATTAATACTGATATATAATTTAAAATTCTACATTGGCCGTATTGAATGTTACTAGCCTTGACGAATATGTTATATAAAATAATGGTGGATGGTTAAAAAGCAGTATTCTTAAATTATGTACAACAAAATATAAATTATATAACAATATATATATATATACAATTTAGGTTATGTTGAAGTTAATCAATACCAGAAGCTGTAATTACGGTTGTACGAGTTCCTGATGATGGATGTCAATACCCGAAACATGTAGAGCTGCCTACAGAAATGTAATAAACTGAATAAGTCTCATCTTTTTCGACAGTTGTTATATTCGATTCACGATGCACGGACCGATGTATATAAAATTTGTAAAATTAAATGGAAGTGTTATAATAACATGATTGTCACAGAAATACGAGGGGATGCTGATAAGTCTTTAGCCCGACCTACTTCCCGATGTCATAAGACGGGATCGATAGTGTCGTTGGAAAGAAGTGTCTGTTCATGTGCCGAATTGCAAGTCTTTTCTTGTTACAGAGGTTGAAAGGAAGCATGTCAGGCGACGCGCGCGATTTCGACAACATGGAGATGCGAGCTGTCATCAAGTTCCCCCCCTCCCCCCTACAAAGCAAGGCGTCGAATTGGGTCCCGAAATGCCTGAACGCGGATCGAAAACGCCAACGGTGTCAGTCGTCTGAGCAACATTTTGAATTTTTTCGGTGCGATCCAAATGATTACCTGTCGCGATTGGTGACCATGGACGAAACCTGGTTATATCACTATGACCCGGAGACAAAACAACAGTCAATGGAGTGGCGGCATAGCGGCCCACCCCGCCCCCAAAAAATCTGAGTGCAAAAATCCTCGATTTTTTGGGATCAAGACGGCATCCTCCTCATTGATTATCTTCCAAAGGGCCACACAATCAACGCCGAGTATTACTCACCTCTGCTGGTGCAATTGAAGAACATTTTGAAGGAACAACGCCGGCCGCGGGAAGGTCACCAAGGGGGTGTTGTTCTTGCACGACAATGCCCTAGCTCACCGGGCACTTGCAACCCAGAAGAAACTGGCCCACCTGGGCTACCAATGTCTTGATCACACACCCTATTCTCCGGATCTGGCCCCGTCGGACTACCATCTGTTCCCTGGACTGAAAAAAACAATTGTAAGGTCGCCATTTTTCGTCCGACGCGGAGGTTATTGCTGCCGCTGAAACCCGGTTGGACGGACAACATTCTGAATTTTTTGAGTGGCTTGCAAAAGTTAGAGCAACGGGCTAAGAAGTGTGTTGAGCTTCGTGGGGAGTATGTTGAATAAATCCCGAGTTTGGTTGCTGTCGCTTGTTTCCATCCTGGTCGGGCTAAGGACTTATCAGCACCCCCTCGTAGGATGTGAGTGTGTGGTCTGGATTCAACTGGCTCAGAATATGATTTGTTGGCGGGCTGTTTTGAAGGCGATAGTGAATATCTGAGGTTTATTTGTCATGTTCTGAGTTAGGGACAGCGAGTTAAGTACGAGTATACTGCTGTGCCCTGGTTCATTGGTTGAACGGCTGTTATTGATCATCTAAACAATTATTTGTGGGGGGGGGTCACCGTCCTGTTGTGTATTTCTTACCAATAAGGTGCTAATTATCTGACCACACACAATCATACAGATCTAGTATATTAGTCTTTTATTACATACTGCAGTATGTTTCGGGTGTCCAAATCAGCAAATCAGCCTGATGGTTAACTGGACAGCCGAAATATGTTGTAAGGTATATCAAAAGACTAATGTACTAGATCTGTATTATTTTTTAAGTTTTTCTGACCGTGCATCTGAGTATAAACTTCGTAATTAACCAACTGAATACGCAAATTCTTGTTTTATAGTAAGTTCATTAGATCCCTGTACATGTTTCGAGCACTATGTGCTCATCATCAGGAGGTCAAAATTGTATTTTACAGCATCCGGTATCGTCACAGCTGTAGGTGGCCTTCCCATGCACCTTTCAACCTGTGCACGGGACGGCCATCTACAGGCGTGATGATACCAGATGCAGTATAATACAATTTTGACCTCCTGATGATGAGCACATAGTGCTCGAAACATGTAGAGGCATATAATAAACTTATTATAAAACAAGAATTTGTGCATTAAGTTGGCTAATTACTAAGATTA
>Ga0123354_10021855_pt1 | contig 10089 bp, 9 predicted proteins | sample TergutLab28metaG_2_FD_97872 | JGI IMG/M metagenome (GOLD analysis project Ga0123354, IMG submission 97872) | Labiotermes labralis P4 segment gut microbial communities from Petit-Saut dam, French Guiana - Lab288 P4 | ecosystem: Host-associated > Arthropoda: Insects > Digestive system > Gut ...
AGATGATGTGACGGTGGGCACGGATGATTCCACTCCGAGTCAGGATGTGTCGGGTTCGCCGTCGGAGGATTTGAGTTCTCAGTTGTCGGACCTGTTAGCGTTGTGGCCCACGCAGGATCGTGGGTCTGCTGAGTGGATCGCTACGATGGATAAGATCACTTCTCTTCAAGAGCAGTTGTTTCAGGTACCTGTTGTGGAACCTTTTGATCCTTTTGAGTCCGTGGATCGGTCTGCGCCGTTGAGTGATCAACGGACTGCTTTGGCAAATCTGTTGGACAACCAACAGACGGGTTCTGCCCAGTGGGAGGCCACTTTTGCTGCGCTGATTCAGGTTCAGGACCAGTTGGACCAGGGTGCACAAGAACCCACAGTGGATGTCACGCCTACGCCTAGCCCTGAGGATGTCACTCCTACGCCTAGCCCTGAGGATGTCACTCCTACACCTAGCCCTGAGGATGTCACTCCTACGCCCAGCCCCGAAGATGTCACTCCTACGCCCAGCCCTGAGGATGTCACTCCTACGCCCAGCCCCGAAGATACCACTCTCGCACCTCAGCAGAGTGCGGAGATCCAGAGTTTGCAGGATCAGATCTCTTCATTGGCTGCCCAGATGCAGGCAATGATGGACTCAATGAGCCAAACGTCGGTGTTCTCCCAGCAAATCCAAGATCTCGTGGATCAAGTCGAAGCCTTGACTCAACTAGTGAATGCCATTGCAGGCCAAAACCAGACGGAGACGACCCCAGCCCCAGTGATCCCACAGGATCCAACTCCTGCTCCGACGACGCCTGAGCCGACGCCCGCGACTCCGGATCCTGCGCCTGCGACCCCGACTCCTGAGCCGTCGACCGTGGCCCCGACTCCTGAGCCGTCGACCGTGGCCCCGGCTCCTGCACCGACGACTGCGACACCGACTGCGGCGCCGTCGACCGTGGCCCCGACTGCTGCACCGACGACTGCGAGACCGACTCCTGCACCGACGACTGCGACACCGTCTCCTGCACCGATCTCCGAGCACTCGACTCACTCGAGTTCGTCATTCTGGACCCAGCTGTCGCAAGCTATCAGCCATTTCTTCAGTTCCTTCTGGTGGTGAGTGGCGGAGGTCTGTACTTCTAATAGGATGTCAGGCTGGTCCGGCAGAGGTGTCGGACCAGCCTGACATCTGTGTCAGCCCCGTCTTGCGTTGAGAATAGGGCACCCGCCGACCCATCACACCTCCACAGTGTCGCTCGCCAGCAATCGGTACATCCAGGTACAAGGCGATTTTGAAAGAGTGACCATGCGCGCAGGTTTGGTGGTATTCGCAACTTTTGTTGCTGCCAAGCCATTGCTGAGAAGGTCCGACGTGATACCGCCACCACAGTGAATCTCAGACAGGAGTTCTTCACCTTCTCGTGGTGAGGCTCTGTGCGATCTTCATGTCCCGCGAAGTCAAGCAGAAATACGACTTGACGCCAGTGGGACTTTGGTCCCATCGACGTGAGGCACCATGAGTCGTATGTTGATGTCTAACGGTTGTTCATGTGTCGCACGACTGCGAGAAAAACAGAGAAGGAAACTACGATGAAAAAGACAAGAACAGGGGTGGTTCCTGAGCCAGGAGCCTCGCAGGTAATGTCCATTGGTAAGGATGCTGGGGTTGTTGACAGTACGGTGGTGCCTCGTGTGGTGACCTCCGTACGGGGGAAATCCACCGACGATGAGTGTCAGGTGGCCGGATCCGGTGATGTGTCGTTGGTTGTGGACACGCTTTCAGACGAGTACTCGGTGTTGCGGATGCTGACCGGCTTGATGGGCCAGTTGGGCAGTCAGCCGGCCCGGTCGCCGCAATGGCTGGACACCTTCGAGCAGATCAAATCGGTCAATGACCACATGCAACACCTGCATGCGTCGTTGACAGTACGGGCTCACGGCGGTCGGTTCATCGATGAGCATCCCACTGTCGGGTGCTCCGCCCTGGACGGTGCCCTGGGGAACGTACCTCCGCGTCGGGCATGGGAATCAACGCTCAGTACGACACCGCAGTGGTCGTCGATGCGAATGGGGGCGTGACATGGCTCGGCATGAAAATGACTCGATCAGGCGCATTGCCAAGTGGAGCGGACTTGTCGGTCTCGCGGCCTCGTTGTTGGGATTTGTCGTCCTGGTGGGTCTTTCCTACGTACCAGGGAAGTGGCTGGCCGGGCTGGGATTCGGCGCGAAAGTGATCTCCGTATTGTCGGCGTTCGTGTACACAGGCATCCCGATGGCCGGCGGCGTCCTGGTGGCCTTCTGGGTTGTGGTTGTTGTGTGGAACCGACTGGGTGCCGCCGCACCTGTCCTGATGGCTACCAACAACGTTGATTCCCAGAAAGACTCTTGCGACGACGATTCCTCCGACCTGGACTTGGATGAAGATGCCGACGACAGGGCTTTCGACCTGGTGGACCTCGATGAGGATTTTGACGATTACTTCGACGAGGAGGAGTTTGTCAAGGAGGTTTCTCATGTTGAAGTCGCTCGATAGCCCCGAATCTCTGCGGCGGTTGTACCCCCGTGTGTTCGCCCTGGCAGGAATCACCTTCCTCCTGATGGTCCTGATCCGTTTCCTGAAACATGTCAACGTGGCTGGTGGTTCGTCGTCCTTCCTGGTGATCGTCTGGTCGGAATTCCGGGGAGTCGCCAGCGTTTTAGCCTCAGGACTGGGAGGTACGCTCCTGGGACTGGGAATCTTACTCGTGGTCTTGAGCTGCTTCGCTGACAAGTGGCGTCAGATGTCCCCGTGGGCCGCAGTGGCATTGTTGGTCGTGTCCATCCTGTCGTACGCGGTGAGGACTGCGGCCACCTCAGGATCGTCGTCCGGATGGCCCTGGTGGGCCATGGAACTAGAAGCCAGCATCGAGTCGGTGACCATGCTGTCCGGCTTCGTTATCTTCGGACTCCTGGTGATCGCCCGCCCCTTCGTCCGGCTGATCGGCACCATGCAACCAACCCAATGATGAGGGGCGCTACGGTGTGAGGACTCGAGAAGGCGGCGGTACCTGACGGGGATACCAGTCGACCTGAATCCACCGACCGCTTGCGTCGCGAGCGACACTGTGGAGGTGTGATGGGTCGGCGGGTGGCGTGAAGGCAGACTGGACGTGAAGTTGAGCGACGCCTGACGAGCTAGCGTGCCGACATGGTGTCGTGGAGCAGCAATGGATCGGTGGATTCGGAGTTAAGACCGAGTCGAAGTCGTACTGTTCAAGAACCCACGACCTGCACAGTGACAGCGGGTGATGGGACTTGAGTCCCGGGGGATTCGGGTCCCATCGACATGATATCGCGCAGGTTTTAAGTTGATAACAGGTGCTTCCCGCACCACCTGATCCACCGATCAGCATGTCAGTTGAGAAAAGGAGACTGCGATGAATGACACAGCGAAGGGCCTGGCAACCATGCAGGATTTGTCGCAGGCGATGTCTGGTGACAAGTACGGTTCGGGCGTGGACAGTACGTGGGGGCCACAGGCGGTCACCACTTTTCCTATTGCTCCGGTGAAGAATGAGTGCCGGACACCCGCGGTCAGTGAGATCGCGTTGGGCGTCGACACCATGTCCGAAGACTATGAAGCGTTGTGCAAGTTGACCGATCTGATGGATCAACTGGGAACTAAGCCGGCCAGGTCTCAGGCATGGCAGGAGACGTTCGAGCAGATCAAGTCGATCAACGACCAGATGCAGCATCGGTGCCGCTCGGCTTCGACCGTTCAGCGGGTTGTCGGGCCGGTGAGCAGACGCTCCATCGACGGGTGGTACGAGTTCGACGCCGGCACCGACGCCGAGAGCCGTACTGTGTCTCCCCGGAGGGCCTGGGAGACTACGACCGCCATGACACCGCAGATGTCGTCGCGAGGTCAGGGGATGTGACATGGGTTGGCAGGACGTCACTGTCGTCAGACACACTTCACGCTGGGTTGGCCTGATTGCTATCGAGGCCGTTCTGGTGGCGTGTGCCCTGATGGTGGTGCTGTCCTACCTGCCGGGTGGGCGGATGGTCGGACTCGGTATTGTCGAAAAGGGGTTGTCTCTTGTTGTCTATACGGCCATACCGATGGTGGGTGCCATCCTGGTCGCGTCTGAATCCTTGTCGTGGGGAGGATCTGGCCGGGTGCGCCCGCGTCAGTCGAGGTCAGCTCGTACGACCAGAGCGATGATGATGAAAGCTGCAGTGAAGACAGTTTTAACCCGAATGCGGTTGGGGAAATCGCAGTTTGTCCCTCGGTTGCCCACACATGTGTTTTCCCTTGCAGGAGGCGCATTCGCCCTCTTGGTCCTGGTTGGCATACTTCAGAACATGGGCACTGGAGCCGCCGGGCCGTCCTGGCTGCCGGCCGTGGTGGAGGAATTGGCCGAGGTCGCCTATCTGGTGATCGCGGCCCTCGGCAGCACACTTCTGGGGATTGGGATCGTCCTGATGTTCGTGACCAAAGCTCCTTTCAGGTGGCGGCCGATGACAGCACTGGCCGGTGTTGCCCTGATGTCCGTTTCCCTGGGCTTCTGGGCACTGAGATTGGGGAGTACGTCGGGAGCGTCCTCGGTGTGGCCACAGTGGGCCACTCACCTGGAAGGCAGTTTCGAGATAGTGACCATGCTCGCCGGTATCGTGTTGATCGGAAGCCTTGTTGCCGCCAGACCACTGTTGCGCAGGTTCGGCGCGATGTCGTCATCACGGTGACTGTCGTACTGGGGATTGGGTGAGGCCGTCGACGATTGCCATGGCGGCGAAAGCGTCCTGCCACCAGTCACGCATTCAGTGTGGTTTCCCCTCGTCGTCAAGAACCGAGAAGCGTGAGTGTTGCCCGGTCGGGCTGCCCGTCGAAGAATTCGTCGATGACCTGGGCGAAGACCGGACTACACCCGCTGACTTGGGAGAACAGGGTCATGCTGCTGCGCAGTTTGAGATCGTCCGGGTAGCCAAAAATGGCACGGGCATTGCGAGATGACAGGCCGAGCAGCACCTGGGTGATCTCGGTCAGGCGGGGGCCGAGCACCGGGTCGGCCAGATAGCGTTGTGCCTCGTCGAGGTTCATGATGGCGTAAAACCGGGCAGTCGGGCTGAACCCGAGTCCGGCGAGTTGCGGAAAGATGAACCACATCCAATGGGTCCGTTTACGACCTGCCCGGATTTCGGCCAGCGCTTGGTCGAAGCAACCTTCTTGCGCCTTGACGAACCGGCTCAATTCGTTCATCGTGAGTCCCGTATGTGGGGGAGGTCTGTGGTCTTGTGGGCCATGTGAGTCTCCTCGTGGATTCCAGCGAATGTCACTGTGCCAGTTTAGATGTTCTAGGAAGGGGACAACGATAACCCATGGTTGGAAATCGGTGCCAATATTTTTTGTCCAAGTGGATCTATTTTTTTTGCAAGAATCTATGTACGATGTCGACTCATCGGTCATGCGTGGTCACTCACGCCAAGGAGGGTTGATGATGAATCCCATAGCCAAGTTCTGGAAATGGTGTGTTTCCCAGGTTGCCAATAGTAATGCCGCACTACTTGTCTTGATTTTGTGCTGGCTGCTCGTCGTTTTCGATGGGTACGACCTCACTGTCTTTGGCGCGTCGGCGCCGAAGTTGCCTCACACCTGGGGGTTGACACCATCGATCACCGGAACTTTGGGAAGCATGGCCTTCATCGGCATGCTGATCGGCGCCATCTTCGCAGGCGGACTGGCGGATCTGATCGGCCGCAGGAAAACAGTCATTCTCTGCTTGTCGTGGTTCTCGGTCATGACCGCCTTGTGCGCGGTCTCGCCCAACCTGTACTTCTTTGGCGCCTTCCGTCTCCTTGGCGGCCTGGGCCTGGGCGGCATGATCCCGACGGCCAGCGCCTTGTCCGGAGAGTATTCCGACCAGAAGCGACGTCCTCTGGTGTCAGTGATCATCATGTCCGGTGTCCCGATTGGCGGGATCGTCGCCACAGCCCTCGGCATCCCGGTCCTCGGCCATGCGTCCGACAACTGGGGATGGCGGCTGATGTTCTTGTTCGCGCTGGTCGGCGTCATCATCGTCCTGCCCCTGGCCGCAGCCCTCTTGCCCGAGTCTGCGGTGTGGTTGCGGGGCGCCGGCAAGACCGACCGCGCCAGGGAATTGGAGACCCGCTACCACGTCGTACCGGATCCCGATCACGAGCACACCTCTTCCGGACCGCGAGTCTCCTTCGTCGGCAGATTCGCGCGTCTGCTGTCCAAACCATTCGCCCTGGTCACCATCTTGTTCGTCGTCGCCACGGTGGGAACCTTGTTCGCGTGGTTCGGCCTGGCGACGTGGTTGCCCTCGCTGATGCGGTCCAGCGGCATCGCCCTGGGCACGGCTTTGTTCTTCACTCTCGTGTTGTACGTCGGCGCGATGGCCGGTGCCCTGATCATGGGTTTCATCGGTACGAAGATCGGTTCGTTGTGGGCGGGAGCCGTCACCTCGTTGATTGGCGCCATCGGGTTGTTCATTCTGGTGATGAACCCGCCGAATGCGGACAATCCCCCCAGTATGGTCCTGGTCTACGCGGCCCTGGTCATGGCTGGCATCGGAACCCATGGCACCCAGTGCCTGCTGATTTCCGCCTGTTCCAACCACTATCCGCACATGTTGCGCGGCACGGCCTTGGGTCTGATGCTCGGCGTGGGCCGCATCGGTGCCGTCCTCGCCCCGATGGTCGGCGGCTTCCTCCAAGCTGGTGCCCCCGACGCGGCCACCGGCGTCACGTACAACTACATCGCTTTCGGCCTCGGCGTCTCGGTGGCGTGCATCTTGCTTGTCATTCTGATCCCTGTCGCCAAGAATTCTTTGGCCGCCCGGGTGAGCCAACAAGCTGCCGCGGTGAACCAGGGGGTCTGAGGGGACTGAGGGCGACAAGCCGAACTTATATCACAATAGTCGACTTCAGTCTGCTCCGTCTGAACAATAAAAACCGGACAACAGATTCACAGCGCTTCCCTGATTCAGGGCATCCTGATCCGCCAGTACGCGAACCCTGTCGGTTTGGCAGAGACCATCATCGTTGACCGTCTTGGTGACGTGGTCGCCAAGACAACACAAACCAGACATATTCCCTTGACGACTCAGATATCACAATATTCTGTCACGTCACTCCGAGCAGTCATCTCCGTACTTAATGAGAAATAGCAGTTACATTCAAAAAGCAAGCGGCATAGGTGTCCAAGCGGCTCTATTCTTTTTGAAAAAACCTATGTACCATGTCGGCTTATTGCGCAGGCGCGTCATTCGCGCAGAGGAGGGTTGAATCATGAATCCCATAGCCAGATTCTGGAAATGGTGTGTTTCCCAGGTTGCCAATAGCAACGCCGCACTACTTGTCTTGATCTTGTGCTGGTTGCTCGTCGTCTTCGATGGCTACGACCTCACCGTCTTCGGCGCGGCGGCACCCAAGCTGCCCCACACCTGGGGATTGACCCCATCCAGTACCGGAACTCTCGGCAGCATGGCCTTCATCGGCATGCTGATCGGCGCGGTCTTCGCCGGTGCCCTGGCGGATCTGATTGGCCGCCGGAAGACTGTTCTGCTTTGCTTGTCCTGGTTCTCGGTCATGACCGCCCTGTGCGCGATCTCACCCAACATGTATTTCTTTGGCACGGTCCGCCTGCTGGCCGGCCTGGGCCTGGGTGGCATGGTACCGACCGCCAGCGCCCTGTCTGGAGAGTATTCCGATCAGAAGCGGCGCCCGCTGGTCTCCGTGATCATCATGTCCGGTGTCCCCATCGGCGGGATCGTTGCCACAGCCCTCGGCATCCCGGTGCTCGGACATGCTTCCGACAACATGGGATGGCGGTTCATGTTCTTGTTCGCGCTGGTCGGCATCATCATCATCTTGCCGCTGGCCGCAGCGTTCCTGCCCGAGTCGGCCGTCTGGCTGCGCGCCACCGGCAAAACTGACCATGCCGTGGAGTTGGAAACCCGCTACCATGTCGTACCGGATCTGGAACAGGAACATGACACAGCTGAGCCACAGCACTCGTTCTTCAGCAGGTTCGCCCGCTTGTTGTCCAAGCCATTCGCCCTGGTCACCATCTTGTTCGTCGTCGCCACCGTGGGTACCTTGTTCGCCTGGTACGGTCTGGCCACCTGGCTGCCCTCCCTGATGCGCTCGAGCGGGATCGCCTTGGGCACGGCCTTGTTCTTCACCCTCGTGCTCTACCTCGGCGCGATGATCGGCGCCCTGATCATGGGTTACATCGGTACGAAGATCGGCTCCTTGTGGGCTGGAGCCGCAGCGTCTCTCCTGGGCGCGATCGGACTGTTCATCCTGGTGGCCAACCCGCCGAATGCGGACAATCCCCCCAGCGTGGTCCTGGTCTATGCGGCCCTGGTCATGGCCGGTATCGGAACCCATGGCACCCAATGCCTGTTGATCTCCGCCTGCTCCAACCACTATCCACACCTGTTGCGCGGATCGGCCCTGGGCCTGATGCTCGGTGTGGGCCGGATCGGCGCCGTCATCGCCCCGCTGGTCGGCGGCTTCCTCCAGGCCGGCGCCCCCACCAAAGCCGATGGCGTCACGTACAACTACATCGCCTTCGGCCTCGGGGTCGCGCTGGCGTGTATCTTGCTCGTTGTCTTGGTCCCCGTGGCCAAGAAGTCCCTGACCGCCTTGGCCAGTCAGAAAGCCTGAAGGGTCACTCCCGTGTCGTCACGCAATCGAGCTCATGCGCCGCCAACCTCGGCCAGAACTGGCATCGGTTGGGGGCTGACCGATGTCAGGGCGAAATCAGCCTCAATGGCAGACGCGGCACGGCGCAGGCTGGTCAGGATCGTCGCCAGGCGTGCTTGTTCGAAACGCACGCTCGGCAGCGAGACCGACAACCCCGCCACTGCCACATGATCGGTGTCCCGGATCGGCACACCGACCGCAATCACTCCGCGTTCTGACAGTTCGGAATTGATGGCGTATCCGTAGTGGCGGATCCGGGCCAGTTCGACCGCCAGGGCCTTCAGATCAGGGATACGGGCACCAGGCTCGCCTTGTCTGGTCGAGGCGTACGCGGAGGCAAGTTCCTCGGACGTCAATTCGGCCAGGAGCAGAAGCCCGCCAGTGGTCTGGTGGGCAGGGAAGACCATACCTTCCCGGGATCCGACCCGGAGGATCTGGTCTGATTCGACACTGGAAATGAAACGAGCCGCCACCCCGGTCCGGATCGTCAGGTTGGCGGATTCGTGAAGATGGTCGACCAACCAACGCAGGTGTGGTGCTGAACTGGCGCGCAGACGGGTGGCCATGGACATGCACTGGGCAGCCAATTCTAAGATGGGCCCCACACGGTAAGCGCGATTGCTATCCTGGACCGCAAAGTCCCGGTAGACGAGGGTTTGTAGAAGTCGGTGGGCTGTTGAGGGGGCGACAGCCAGGCGCCGGGCCGCATCGGTCACGGTGAGGTGTTCCTCCAACTGGAGAATCGCAGCGATGCGTAAAGCGTGGTCCACACTCGTGATCACGTAGGGTGGCGGTTTTTTTAATATTTTTTCCATCTTCACAAGGCCTATTCTGCAAAAAAGAATTTCCTTTCCTGCCAGTCGGGATTTACCCTAGACTACACGCATGAGTCCAAAATCAATCAACACTATGTCTGAACAACCTGTGGATTCCCCTGAACTCCAAGAGCTCTACCGGGGATTTGAGCAGGAATTACTCATTCCCCTGTGGAATGAGATCGATGACCTTATGCCTTTCGAACCGACGCCGACAGGTCGTACCCAGCCTCATCTGTGGAAATGGGACACCCTCTTGCGCCTGGCTGGCAAGGCTGGCGAACTCGTACCTGTTGGCCGTGGCGGTGAACGTCGCGCCATCGCGTTGGCAAACCCTGGTCTGGGCGGACACCCCTTCGCCACACCCAGCCTGTGGGCAGCCATTCAGTACCTGATGCCCGGCGAGGACGCTCCCGAGCACCGTCACACCCAGCACGCCTTCCGCTTCATCGTGGAGGGGTCCGGTGTCTGGACGATCGTTGGTGACGACCCGATCCCGATGAACCGCGGAGACTTCCTTCCGCAGGCTGGTTGGAACTGGCACGCCCACAACAACCATTCTGACAAGCCGATGGCATGGATCGAC
>Ga0123354_10021857_pt1 | contig 10088 bp, 7 predicted proteins | sample TergutLab28metaG_2_FD_97872 | JGI IMG/M metagenome (GOLD analysis project Ga0123354, IMG submission 97872) | Labiotermes labralis P4 segment gut microbial communities from Petit-Saut dam, French Guiana - Lab288 P4 | ecosystem: Host-associated > Arthropoda: Insects > Digestive system > Gut ...
AATTTTTCGGAAGTAAAATCTTTCCCAACTTTTGTTAACTGGAATCGTAATTTTTTTGTACTTTTGAGGTGCATATATTAGTTGTTTATTTTTTTTGTTTAACTCTGTAAAAATAAACATTTTAGCTGATATATGCAATTTTTTATTTTAGAAATTTAGGTATAATATATATGGCTTGCACCTTGCACTGAAAATTGTTCAAAGTAGTTGATATAGTTTCCCGAGCCGTTCATTTTAAAATATTTTTTTATAACTGTGGCAATATGGTTGTGTCCCCTTGTGTTCGTAATATTGCTGGTGGTAATCTTCAGCAATCCAAAAAGTTGATACCGGTCGCAATTGGGTTGCTACGCGGTATCCCATTCTTTCCAAACGGCGAATGCAATTTTCTGCCACTTCTTTTTCCATCTCATTCGTATAAAAGAGACAGGACAGATACTGCGTACCAATATCCGGACCTTGACCGTCGATTTGAGTAAAATCGTGTGTTTCAAAGAACAATGTTACCAGATTCTCATAGCTTGTCTTACCGGCATCATATTCCACTTCAACACATTCCAAATGACCGGTTGTCCCTGTCTTGACTTGCGGATAGGTAGGATTATCAACTTGTCCACCCATAAAACCAACGGCAGTGGCTTTGACGCCTACTGCTTTCATAAACCAGTATTCCGTTCCCCAGAAACATCCGGAGGCAAAATATGCTTTGCATATGTTTTTATCATTATCCATAATTCCTTGTTCAAATGAAGCCCAAAATTAATCAAAATTTCTGTACTTTCTGACTTCAAAACCTTCTTTGTTGATAATCAACAATATATAAAAAATGGTGAACAAAATACCTCTTTTTTACCTTTTGAGGCATTTTTGATTTTTCTTAAATATCAATGTGTCAAAATCTTACACCTTATCACTATCATAATTTTCCGCTTAATTTTCATTTTTTATTCCCAAGTTGTGAAATGACTTTGTTCAGACTTCTGACTTTTGTCTAAAATTTTTAAAATGAATAAATCATGGAGATTATAACTATTGAATCAAAAGCTTATAAAGAAATAATCAAAAAATTAGACAAAATTGCCAGTTTTGTAAAAGTTTATTCCGACGATGATGAATGGGTAGATGAACATGAAATCTGTCAGTACCTCCATATCAGCAAACGTACATTGCAGCGGTTGCGTAAAAAGCAGGTGCTGAATTTTTCCATGACTACCGGAAAGCCGAGATATACAATCAGTGAACTTCGTCGAATGTTAAAAGAAGGATTGATAAGAAGCAATCCTGATAATTTAGAAACCTTAATTGAAAACTACAAAAATGCTAAGTAAACAGGCCATATTGGACAAAACAAACAACGGCTTTGAAGTTTTCAAGCACTACTTGCATACAAGTTGGCAACTTGGAAAAAATTTTCTGAACCCGTTGTATGAAGATAAAAAGGCCTCATGTAATATTTATTTTGACCGTCGGATTCACACTTACAAGATGAAAGACTTCGGTAATGATGCGTTTTGTGGTGATTGTTTTGATATTGTAGGAAAAATCAAAGGATTGGATTGTAACAATCCAAAGGATTTTATTGAAATTTTGAAAGTGATTAATCGCGACCTGTCGCTTGGTATAAACGAAGATGATGACCAGTCGTTTGTTGTGCCGGTTTCGTTTCCCGCCAAACCTCAAAAGCGACCTGAAATTTCATTCATGCCCACCCTGAAAAAAACAAAACACTACTCTGTTTTACAACAAAATTTTTCTGCAAAAGAACTCTCTTTTTGGGGACAATATGGCATTACAGCGGATATTTTGAAAATATACAAAGTCATTTCACTGAAAGAATTTCAAAGTGAAAACAATGAAGGAAAACCATTTATTTTTCACTCAACGGACTGTGAGCCGATATTTGCCTATCAAGGCAAACGGTACGTGAAAATTTATCGTCCGTTTTCCGAAATTCGTTTTTTATACGGTGGTTTATTACCCGATAATTATTGCTTTGGGTTGGAACAACTGCCTGCCAAAGGCGATACGCTTTTCATTACAGGCGGAGAAAAAGATGTTTTATCATTAGTCGCAAAAGGCTTTCACGCTATCTGTTTCAATTCTGAAACAAGCAATATTCCACAAAATATTATCAAAAAACTGTCCTACCGGTTTAAGCATATCATTTTGCTTTATGACACTGATAAGACAGGTTTGGAATCGTCCGCTAAACATGCACAGCAACTCGTCGATTTGGGCGTTAAACGTCTTGTTTTACCGCTTGCCGGTACGAAACAGGAGAAAGACATATCGGATTATTTTCGTATAGGAAATACACGCGAAAATTTCAATCAACTTTTCATTGAATTTCTTGACAATTTATACAGTGAAACAATGGCAATTCTTAAACCCTGTGAAATTGATTTTAATATTCACATTATCCAAATACTCATTTATGTTCCCGATTTGAGGTTCTACTACTGCCTTATTGTAATTGAAAGCCATCGGAAGATTTCCAGAATTAAGTGTTCTCACCCGCTGGAGAAATACAACATCTGCCGCCGAAAAGTAATAAGGGAGCACACCCTCTTCTATCTGTTTTGTATAGTGAAAAATCTTATCATGATAGGTATGTACAATCTTTGTTCCTTTTTGTTTCCATCTCTTTAGCGTGTTCGTCAAGGAAATAATATCTTCTTTTGTAGGAATGTTCCAGTTAAAAAGCGCTTCTAAAGATGGCCATTGTCTTTAGGAAAATATTTTTCTTAGCGCCTCCAAAATAAAATTTCGTTAAAAATTTGCAAATAAAAAAATTTTATCTACTTTTGCGATTATGTTAAAATAAGTGATGGTTAATTTGAATTTTATGCTAATTGACCAATTTTTTTATTTTAAATCTCAACGAAATGTGACTCCTATTTTTGGCTCAGCAGCAAAATCCTGTTTTTGGTCATTAACTTTTTTACCACAACTTTACAGAATGAAAAATGATAATCCATATCTAAAATTAGCTCACTACATATTATTACCCGATTAAATAGAAGATTCATTTGAATTGGTAGATGTCAAGCATAAAGTTTGGAAAGCCTGAATTTGATAGACCCTTGAGTTCATATGTTAGTCGCCATTTTTTGGCAACAATAGCTTACAAAAATTTATTACATACGAATAGTTTTTATCTGCCAGTAACACTCACATTTAATAATTTTTCTACATGATACAACATATTTCAAAAACACCTGTTTTATTTGTCATTTGCGAAGATAATATTGAAACCATTAAAACAATCTTATATACTGTAAATAAGGTAGAACCTATGAAGTTATATATTGTTTGCGATTGTCCGGAATCAATACCTGTCGAGAGTTATTTTGATGAAATTAAGAAGTTCATTGCCGATATTCATTGGAAATGTCAGATTAATACAATTTTTAATAAAAAAGCATTGGGATATGACCGTACCCTGTTGAAAGCCGTTCGGCATTTTTTTAGCAATGAGCGGGAAGGCATTGTTTTGAATGGGCGTATTGTACCTCCAACTTTTTTCTTTACTTTTTGCTCCATTCTGTTGGAAAAGTACAGAGACGATGAACGAATAGGACATATATGCGGCCAAAATTTTTTACGAGAAGAAGTATTGGGAAAAGAATCGTATTCTTTTTCCCGGTTAATTGACACCTCATACGGTTGGGCGAGTTGGCGGCGAGTTTGGAAGAATTTCGATGCGGAAATTAAAACATTCTCTTTATTTAAGAAACGAAGCATCATTGAAAGCATCCCTACGCATAAACCCTTTCTATTTCAATGGTATCATTTAGACTACCTAAATCATTCCTGGGATGCTAAATGTGAGTATATCAATATAATCAACAATCGGCTGTCTATTGTCCCGAATATTAATTTATATAAGCAGAGCTATGCGGATGAAGTTACAGAAATAATCCATCCTACATTTATTGTTGATAACATTGCCGATGATTTAAAATTTCAAGAGTTTAAATATGGACTTCCGGCTGTTACCCGAAATGATCCGCCCGGGTATGCTTTTATAAAAGCGAAACTGCTTTCTTTTTCCTCAGAAGCAGCCAACCGCATGAAAATCCCCAGGATTATCCATCAAATATATGAAGATCCGGAAGGACCCCCTGAAGAATTGCTTGCCATAGCTCAAACGTGGAAAGACAAGCATCCTGATTGGGAATATCGTTTTTGGAACAGGAAAATGATAAATGATTTCCTGGAATCCACTTGTCCTGATTTTTATGCTTATTATCGTGCATATCCTTTTAATGTTCAGCGATGGGATGCTATCCGGTACTTGATATTGTACTATATTGGAGGATTATATGTGGATATGGATTATGAGTGTATTGAACCGTTGGATGTATTGTTGACCGATTCTACTTGTTGCATGGGAATGGAACCCACAGTCAACTGTAAAATACATTTGAAACCGTTGATTGTAGGCAATGCCTTGATGGCAGCCGCCCCAAAGCATAAATATCTTGAACAAATCATCCAAGATATGAAGGATAACTTTTATTCCGACTACGGAAAAGGCGATGCGATGCAAATTATGGAAACTACCGGGCCTTTCATGGTAACCAGGGTGTATGAACAATTTCAAAAGAGGTCAGAAATTACACTCTTATCGGCAGACTTGATAGCGCCCCTTTCCATAAAAGAAGTATGGATGTTACGGATGGGTTTTCAGACGGCCGAAATGGAGGAAAAAATTGAGAAATCATTTGCAATTCACTATTATTTTGGATCCTGGACACCGCAAACATCGGAAGGAAAGAAACAAATCACTATTTCGAGATAATGACAGCCTGACGGGAAGCTGTAAACCGGACAAGGCTGGGAGTTGGCCACTCCATTTTTTTACAGCATAAACAATTAATTTTTTTTGAAATGCAAAAATTGAAATTATTAAAAAATCTAAAATCTTCTCAGTTTCTTAGCAAGGATCAATTGAGAAGTGTAACTGGTGGTGCTGGCATGTGTTACTGCCAGTACACCCCTATTGGTTATACTACTATAACGTATTTGTCATCTGCGTCCATGGGTGATTGTGTGTCTTCTTCTTCTTGCATATGGATTAGCGGTTAAAGCAATCGTTCATCGACTATTTTAAGTAAATGAACAAACAATTTTGGCAGCATGTTTTTTCATCCTAATAATGTGAAATTATTTGAGAAAAAAAAGCATGCTGCCATTTGGATAATTAATTGAAATTACATTTGAATAATAGATGATATGATAAAAGGACCTAATATTTGGGGATATTTTTTGAGAAAAATAAAAGTCCCATATACACAATCCTACATTGTAAGATTGTATAAAGAAATATTTGATCATGGCAATTTATACGGTTTTTCTAAAATGCTTGAAATCTACAGTGTAGATTATTTGTGTCTGTCTGCAAATGAGGATACATTGTTGGAACTGGAAATGCCTGCTGTAACTTCAATAAATAACCATATTATTGTTATTGATCATATTGATATTTCTAATAAAAGGATTACTTTAACGGATGCTAATCTGATAGAAAAGATCATAAGTCTGGATGATTTTTTGAAAATATGGGATCAGATTGTTTTGGCAGTGGAGCCTGACCCTGAGAAGAGTGTAGAACCTTCCTATATCAATAATCGAAATATAGAGTGGGGTAATCGATTCATGTATGGATCTTTTGCTGTTCTTGTGATTGTATTGACCATTCTTTATATTGACAGTAAACATTTGATTTTTAGACTCATATCAGTTATTGTAAATCTTTTAGGAGCTTTTTTTTCTGTGCAATTGATATTAAAAGAATTGAATATCAAGGTAAAATTAACTGATAAGATTTGCAGCTTATTGGAGAAGAACACTTGTAAGGATGTGATAAACTACAAAGAATCCTTTTTTTTGCAATGGATAGACTTAGGGGCAGTAGGTGTATCGTATTTTCTCTTTAATGTGATTATCCTGATGTTTTGTCCCAATTTTCAACTGTATTTTTTATTTAGCTTCTTATCTGTTTTTTTTACCTTTTGGAGCATCGGATTTCAGAAGTTTAAGATAAAAAAATGGTGTACATTATGTCTTCTGGTACAGTTAGTTTTATGGATAATCTTCATTATTAATCTATTATACATATATAATCATCCTTTCCGTATGGTATATGATCATAATATGTTATTGTTTTGTGGCATAGGACTTGCTCTTTTTCTGATTGCCAATCTGGTTATTACTCATTTTCATAATAGAATTGATTATCATCATTTGAAAAAAGAAAACAATTATTTCAAAAGTAATCGAGCTATTATTCAGGCTATTTTTCAAGGTGAAAAACACGATTTAATAAGTTCTTCATTAACCATTGGAGAGAATGATGCTCAGGTGAAAATAGTGTTTTTTTTGAGTCTCCATTGTGGCTATTGTAAAAAAATCAATGACACTGTATTCAATTTTTTTGAAAACAGGGAAATTCCTATTAACATATCTTATCTGTTTCATATTAAACCCGGAGAAGAGGACATTATCGGTATTTTCATCCATTATGCGAAGCAGCATCCTCATTCGATTTCGATTGCTAAAATTATAAAAGATTGGTACAGGCTTGAAAATAAAGAACGGTTTTTAGAAAAATACAAAGAATATAATGTTACTAATCAGGAAGTTTCAGAAGAAATTGCTTTATATAAATCATGGGCTATTCGGAAACAGCTCAATAAAACGCCCTATATATACGTGAATCAACGGTTTATAAACCCTCAATTTTCGCTGGAAGATATCTTTATATACCATGATTTATTTATAGAATAGTGATGAGTTGAACCCAATTTTGACAGATTATCTTAATTATGACAACTTCTTTTCCTCATTATGTTCAGCTTGATTCCATGGATTGCGGGCCTACTTGTTTGCGAATGATCGCAAAATTTTATGGTCGCAGCTACACTTTGCAAAACCTTCGGGAAAAGAGTTTTATTACCAAACAGGGAGTTTCTATGTTGGGTATCAGTGATGCGGCTGAAAGTATCGGATTCCGGACGAACGGGGTGCAAATTAATTTTGAACAGTTGGAGAAGGAGGTTTCCTTACCTTGTATTTTGCACTGGAATCAAAATCATTTTGTAGTTTGCTACAGCATTAAAAAGAAAAAAAAAGACAATTATGTAATAAAAATTGCCGATCCTGCGGGAAGCAAATATTCCATGAACCGAGAAGAATTTCTTAAGTGCTGGATTAGTACAAAATTAGAAAACAAAGGGATGGGAACCGTTTTATGGCTACAGCCAACGCCTGAGTTTTTTAGCTATCAAGATGACCAGGAAAATCGGAAAAAGAATTTAAGCTATTATCTTCGTTATCTGTTCCCATTTAAATCACAACTGGTACAAATTATTGTCGCCATGTTGATTGGCAGTGTCTTTGCCTTGATTTTCCCTTTTTTAACCCAGGCTGTAGTGGATCAGGGGATCGGCAATAATAATCTGAATTTTGTTACTCTCATTCTTATCGCCCAGTTAATTTTGTCGGTTACTCAAATGGCAGTAGGATTCATCCAGAACTGGATTACGTTGCACATGAATACACGAATCAGTATTTCATTGATTTCAGATTTTCTAATCAAATTAATGAAATTGCCACTTCGCTTTTTTGATGCTAAAAATATTGGAGATATTATGCAACGTATCGGTGATCATGATCGTATTCAGTCATTTATGACCGGAACTACAATATCGACGCTGTTTTCTTTCTTTAATTTTTTTATTTTTGCTTTTATACTGGCATTTTATAACCTGACGATTTTGAGTGTATTTATTGTAGGAAATGCCTTGTATATTACCTGGATTCTTCTATTTATGCGTTACCGGAAAAAATTGGATTACAAACGTTTTGCCCAATCGGCTGCCAATCAAAGTAATTTAGTTCAAATGGTAACCGGAATGCAGGAAATAAAGTTAAATAATTGTGAGAGACACGAACGTTGGAAATGGGAGCGTATTCAAATTCGATTGTTTAAAATCAACATTAAGGGAACTGCTTTAGGTCAATATCAACAAATAGGCTCTGTTTTTTTTTCCCAAACCACTTCGCTGTTTATCTCGTTTTTATCGGCCAAGGCAGTTATAGAGGGAAGCATTACTTTAGGGATGATGATGGCGATTAGTTACATTATAGGCCAGTTGGCAGGCCCTATCGGTCAGGTGATAGGCTTTAGCCAATCGTTGCAGGATGCGTTTATTAGTTTGGAGCGTCTGAATGAAATACATAACAAAGAGGATGAAGAACAGGTTATCTGTGAGAAAATAAATGAACTTCCCGATAATCAGACAATAAAAATAGAAAATATGTATTTCAGCTATGATGGCGCCGAACGTGATTATGTATTGGAAGATTTATCTTTAACTATCCCGGAAAAGAAAGTGACAGCCATAGTAGGCGCCAGCGGCAGTGGAAAAACAACTATAATTAAATTACTGTTGGGGTTTTACTCGCCTCTAAAAGGGAAAATAAAAGTACATAATATTTCAATTGACGATATAAATCCCCATTTGTGGAGGCAAAAAGCCGGAGCGGTGATGCAGGACGGTTATATTTTCTCAGATACGATTGCCAAAAATATTGCCGTCGGAGTGGACGAAATTGATAAAAAGCGACTCCTTTACTCGGTTAAAATAGCCAATATTCAAGATTTCATTGAGTCGCTCCCTATGAAATACAATACGAAAATAGGGATGGAAGGCATTGGGGTCAGCCAGGGGCAACGACAGCGACTGTTAATAGCCCGGGCTGTTTATAAAGATCCTGATTTTTTATTTTTCGATGAAGCCACGAATGCCTTGGATGCGAATAACGAACGTATTATCATGGACAATTTGAACGAGTTTTATAAAAACAAAACGGTCGTAATCGTTGCCCATCGGCTAAGCACTGTTCAGCAGGCAGATAATATCATTGTATTAGAAAAGGGTAAAATAATTGAAGAGGGAAAGCACAAGGAGTTAGTGGCAAAAAATGGAGCATATTATACATTAATAAAAAATCAATTAGAGTTAGGCACATAGCAAAATGGAAGAAGAAGATAAAATAGAACTAAAAAGCGAAGAATTTCGGGATGTGCTGGGAAAAGTTCCGCATTGGATATTGCGATGGGGTATAACGCTGTTGGCTGTTGTCGTTGGAATACTTTTAATTGGAAGCGCAGTTATTAAATATCCCGATATTATTTCTGCTCAAATTGTTCTGACAGGCTCGACTCCGCCTGCTGCCATAGTTGCGCATGCTTCGGGAAAATTGAAAGAACTGTATGTAACCGACAATCAGAATGTAAAAACGGATGACTATTTAGCTGTTATTGATAATCCCGCAAAAACGGAAGATATTCGGTTTCTAAAAAACTACTTGGATACTTTACCCCTAAATCCCCTAAAGGGGACTTTGCCGCAATACAATATTCAAAATAACTGCTCAAACTCCCCCTTTAGGGGGCTGGGGGGTAAGGATTTAGGGGTCGGTTCTCTTCAACAACTTTACACATCCTTCACTGCCACTTTGTTTGAATATACTGAATACAAACGTCTGTTATATTATCCACAAAAAAAGGCGATGACTTTGAAACGTATTGCCCAATATGAAGAACAATATGGTACTTTGCTTAATCAGCAATGGATAACTGAAGAGCAGTTAGAAATTGCCCAAAAACAATATAACCGCGATTCAATATTGCATAAGAAAGGGGTATTGGCTGACCAAGAATTTGAATCAACCAAAAATTCATTTCTGCAAAGTCGTGCGTCACGTGAAAATATGCATTCAAACCTGAACAATATGCAGATTCAAATCGGACAATTGAAAGAATCTCTGTTAGATATGGAAGAACAAAGTACAGAAAAACTGAATAGTTTGCAAACACAGCTTCAATCATTGGTTTCGCAATTGAAAACAGGTATTCAGGATTGGGAGTTAAATTATGTACTTCGAGCATCTATTGACGGCAAAATCACCTTTTCCAAATATTGGATTGAAAATCAAAATGTTTCTTCGGGAGAGGAAGTATTTACGATTGTTCCGGATTCTGTTTATCAGGTAATTGGAAAAGCGATGTTGCCTAT
>Ga0123354_10021858_pt1 | contig 10088 bp, 9 predicted proteins | sample TergutLab28metaG_2_FD_97872 | JGI IMG/M metagenome (GOLD analysis project Ga0123354, IMG submission 97872) | Labiotermes labralis P4 segment gut microbial communities from Petit-Saut dam, French Guiana - Lab288 P4 | ecosystem: Host-associated > Arthropoda: Insects > Digestive system > Gut ...
ACACACACACACACACTTTGAACCTAGCTTGTTACAAAACTGCTCTTCTTCCCTACTTGGGAGATCATTTCGTTCTTTCATACCCGTCCTTTGTTAGAGTCCCTCCTCACAAATGTGTCACGGTTAACAGCTAGTTGTACAGGTGAACTTAGAGTGGTTTCAAATCACGACAAGAAGGAGTATAGGGGGGAGTAGAAGTACAGCTCCGCTTATTATTAACCTGAACTCTAACAGGAACTGAATGTTCGGCATCACGCCCCGACCGTTTTACCCTGAGGAAAAAAACCCGGTACCCCCTGAATAGGTGGTTGGGTGCACCCGAGAGTCGGGCTCAACCTTTCGGAGAAGAGAGAAATATCTTTCCTGTGCCGGAATTCGAACCCCGAACCCTCCACTATGCTAAAGTAATTATACCGGATCCACAAGTAACTTTTATGTTACAAAACGTAATTTGGGAGTTGCTAGAAAATTGTTGACCTGTCAGAAACGTAGCCATAATGCGTTGCACTGACGTCACTTTTTCTAATGTTATATTATGTTTGTTTATTTATAATATTTATTTTAAAACTCTGCCTGGAGCGCTAATAATACTTCATTAAATGCTAGGGTGGTTGATCAAAGATGATTAAAAAAATGAAGGAAGCGGTCTAGCTTATTTTGAATTGTCACGCCCATATTTGCTTCGGTGTCTGAGTAAAATCACGAAAACATGTCAGAAAAGTCGGTGCTTCGGCCTAGAATCAAACCGAGCACGTCCCCAATAGAATTCAGAACCGTTACCTACTCATGCATCAGGCCGGGTGTATATTAAATCGGAAAGGTAGAAATAGTTGATCAAAAATTTTCTACAGACTTGACTACCGCCACGAAATATGTGAAGGCTCCTTCTTTACACTCCCCTCGTGATCAATCACCCTACCTAACCTGTACACCCGATACAGAGTCTTACAATAAGCGTATAAACAAACTGCAGTGTGTCGATGGTGATGGGTGGGGTGGGGGACCTGAAGGTGGTGCGATAGGGCCCCTGGGACAAGTCCGTCTGTGACCTGACATGCAGACTGTTGTGTGTGCAGAGATTGATGGGTCAAGGCTTGCTGCGTTGGTCGCCTGGACCTGCGAGCCAGGGTGGTCCGGTGCAAACGTCCGGGAAACTGACAGCCGTCAGTATTTATGTTGGTAATAAGTTCATTTTGCAAAAGGCCGAAATTCTTGTAGTTGCTACTCTGGCTCAAAAATAATGTGCTACGCCGTGACGTACAAAAGACGTTTCCCGTCGTTTCGGTGAAACATGCTGCTCCCACCCTTTTTCAGATGAATTTCGGAATAAATTTTGCCCACTAAACTCTACAAAAAACATGTCTGACGTCAGTTGCTGGATATACATTATGTGGCCCTGAAACAAATGAGGAAATATGGGAACTAAAACAAATGAGGAAATATGGGAATTAAAAATAGACCAAAAACACTGAATTTAAGTTATTGTGTGTTGTAGATGCAAATGGATATGACATGTGTTAGGAATGTAAGGTAAACATGTTCACAATTGAATGTATAAAAGCATTCCTACCAGCAGAAGAAACGTTTTTTCCACCAAAGAGACGATGGAGACACTGACACCCATGAAGAACGAAAAAGGCCGTGATGACGATGATGATGATGATGACGGTGACGATGGCGATGTCAGAATCCGGAACACGATCCCTTGTGTTCCACCTTTTCTTCTCACAGATTTTGAGGCAACAGGTTGTGAGGCTGTGGATTGAATTCTTCTGGCTCATGTTAGGATTCAGCGGCAGGATCCTGTATACATGGCAATGAGTTATCAGCTTCTATTGAAGTGCTGGGAATTTCGTGACTGCGAGAAACTGAAATGTCGCAGATCAGACAGTTTCATCTCTTCAGGCAGGACCGCTCCATGGTCTTCACTCAGGCAGGTGAGGTTTTGTATGGAAATTAAAAAAATTACATAATATTTTATTGTTTCCCCCATATAGAGAACATGTTTGAATGTTCAAGTGCGCTCATAGGAAATGGAAAGATGTCAACTATTTTCAACGGAATTGTAACTTGCATTCGTTCTAATTTTTATGGCAGGGTAAAAGAGAGACCGCTCTATTCTGCGGCACTAATTCTTTACAAATTTTGCTGTCTCATTGCACGAAATCGCGGCCACTTAGTTCGAACCCATGTCACTCAAAGGAGAAAGCGAAGCATAAGACAATTCAATTGTTGTTTCGCGTCATAATTGTGTATTATAACACGCGGCCAGGCCTCAATTATACGGTAGGTAGAAACAAATAACACACCGTCATTCAAGTCGGCCATTTTGCTTAACTATGAAGCCATGGAAACGAGTCTACAGTAAAAAAAGGAACAGTTGACTATAAAGGAGCGGTATATAACAATGGATATTGTTATCTGTAGTCAAATTACATGTCAGCCATTTTGTTTGAGTCTCTAAGAACGGAGGATATTGTTAGCAAATTACAGGGCAACTGACCCACTTGTGTGGCAACATGCATGGAATAAGGTGATTCAGCACTATTTGTGTACTGCAGTACAGGGCTAGGTGCAGCTGGGAAAGGTGTGCGGTATTGGAAGTGACTCTGCCGCCCTGGTACTGCTCGTTCTGTCTCAGATTTCCTTCTTTCCCACTGTCCTGTTCGGACAATTTGGTGACAGCGCCGTCGAGGGAGACACGCGTCTTTTTACCTGCACAGGACGCCTGTACCGATCTTCCAATTTATCTTTGAGAATTGATAAAACGTCATAATGTGGCTGAATACTCAACCATATTAGAATAAATCTGATGTTTGTGTGACCGTGCATCTCTGATACAATAATATAAACAACAAACTAAATGCAGCAATTGCAATTTATTAGTAATTTTGATCAGCTCAACATGTTTTGGGCGATAATTTCGCCCATCCTCAGGAGCACTAACTGTGTGTTTAAAGCTGGTTCCGTGCATTATACTACAAACTGTAAACACAGTCTAGTGTTTCTGAGGATGGGCGAGATTATCGGCCGAAACATGTTGAGCTGATTAAAATTATTAGTAAATTGTTATTGTTGCATCCAGTTGGTTGTTTATACTATCACATGGGAATAATTCATTAACAGTCCAGTAAACAACAAATTTAACCTACCATTCTGTAAATATAAATAGTTAAATAATTAAATAGTTTTATTTTATAATTAAAACGGATGGAATCAGTAAGTCTTTTTAAACACGAAATTATGTTTCTTAACAAAGGTACAGCAATCCCTGTGCAGGCCTGGACAGGCCCTGAGGGTTCCAGGAGGATGAGGCTCTCAGATTTCATGACAATCGGCACATGAAGGTAGTAAGGTTATCAGCCCTACGCACCGGCCACCTTTACGCCCTACGATATATTTCTGCTAGAGTCTGAGTCGACCCCAGGACCATAGTGTGCCCGGAAGGATTATGTCAAGGAAAAATCCCAATGATACAGTCAGGAATCAAACCCGCGACTCTCCGGCATATAGCGCAGTGTCTCAACCAACTGCGCCACCGCTTACCCCACTTATCATAATAATCATTATTATATTGTTCATATTATTTTATATTATGTCATATTATCCACAAAGCAACCTAACGCAATAACTAATTTCATAGATAACATTAATTATTCTTATGCCATTGGTTTATAAAATGATCAATTTCCCCGCATTTTGTGAAAGCCGAGGTTCTATTGCTCTTTTCAAAATTGCCTGCAATGTTTTCTGTAATGAGCCAGATGATGCCAATCCTAACTTTCCTAAAGCTCCTAACATAAATGTTTAATTACTGATTTTTTCTAAAAGACAGTATTTAAGAAGAATATGCTAACATATGCTAAGTAAAATCCGCATATAAAGCCAAAATCAGTCTATCAGTTTTTCTCGCGTTTATGCTTGATGCAGCGCGAGTAAGCTTTTAACCATTTGGATCAAAAAGAGCGTCCACTCTGACAGATACCAACACACACCATTTTACAGCCAATTAGGCGGACACGAGCCTCAGACTGCAGGCAGTCACAATAATAGGCACACGTAAGTTCGCGTTTCGGAATCCCCCCCCCCCTTTTCACCCCAGCGGCACGAACGTCTGACCCACATGGCTGTGCGGTCATGCACTTTGCGCCCTTCTTGCTCCAAGTTGCGAACAAACTAAGAAACAAAGCACTATCAAAGCGCGCAGTCCTGACACAACGACAGGCAACTGTAAGGTTTAATTTGTACCGCAGCTGACCAGTGACGCTTTTACACCATATCAAAAGAGTGATACAGGAAATCAGTCAAAAATTTCCATCTTCCAGAGCCATTATATGCGATAAGTTGCGGAATTATTGTTAATGGAATGGCACTGTTAATATAGGTGCACGGGAACATGGCTACTGTAATCGGGATAAAGGAATTTAGGTTGTTTAGTTAGACTAGATAAGCGACTATTAGTTTCTCAATAAGGACTGTACTTCTTCTGGTTAGTTACTTTGTAATTTGCCTTTGAAACTTACCGTTTTCCTGGTGCGGCTTCGAGTCATGCAGGTTGGTCGCGACACCAGACTTCAAAAAAAGTGCATTACATAATTTGCTTGTCCTGACATGAAGTACGTGGGTGTAAATTAATATGCTCTGTGTTGTGATCCGTCAAGTCTGTTCTGGTAGCCCCTTGCCAACGTTTCGAAGACAATTATTGCCTCCATTTTCAGGATAGAATAATATTTCGTCGAGAAGACTGCTGCACGAGAAGATGAGAGAAGAAATAGCATGTATCCGTGTAATTAATGCTGTAGCTTTTAGCGGAAATAATAATAATAAACACCCTGAGGATGATGTGTATATATATATAGACACATGCAGAAGTTCGCTAAGCATTAGACATTGTTAACATATATTCTGCATTGGTTGGACAAATATAGTAAAATTGTGCAATATGAACGGTGCATACATCAAGATTACATCAAGCATTAATACGATTTTGACCCTCCTGTGGAATATTCTAAGCCTCAAATTAATCAGAATTATGTTTGAAGTTCAAAGTGCACCCTTATACAGGCACTGCGGCTCTGTACGGGCCGTGCGCCCCATGGGGTGGGGGTGTAATAGGTATAGCTCTACTCTTTCTTGACCACGACGCTAGAAGGAGGTGAGGGGTCAGAGTCACGCCCCGGCCGCTCTTTACCCCTGGTAAAGACTCGGTACCCATTGTACAGGAGGCTGGGTGGGCCCCAGGGCCGGTCTGGACAGGTGCGGAAAATCTCGCCCCTACCGGGATTCGATCCCCGGATCGTCCAGCCAGTTGCAAGTCGCTATACCGACTGAGCTACCCCGCTCACTTGAAGTTCAAGGTCATACCTTACAGAAGACCCTCTACGTGTCCAATACAAAGAGCTGGTGGTTAATTTTGTTTCAAGAAATAATAGTTGTTTATATGTGAGAATGAACACGGAACACCTGAACACGCCGTGTAGAAACAAAATGCGTAATTCTAAAAGATACGACGTTTCGACAGCGCTGTTACCACGTTTAAATGAATTGTGTTCAGCACATTGGTTATTTTCGGGCCGTCTTTTCCAGGGAAAGAGCCCTCTGTGTGGATATCGTGTTCGAGAAGTACGGTTTTTCATCGCTCATTCCGTACTTTGCAGCCTGGCCGCAGTAACTTGTACCGCCGCTCCTCAAACCACCGGAAACTGTTAAGTTACACAACTGTTCTTTTGAGACGGTACACAAAGGAACAGACGTTAGGGCCACTTTGCTGTTTGGAGAATGTTCCGATAACATCGCAGTTGTGACGACCGGTTCATGATCATGATCATGACCCTCCTTTGCTGGCTATTTGTAAATTGTGCATAAAATTGTTTACGTTATAATAGTACCCCAGCTATCGCTCATCTCGGAACGTATACTATTTCTTTTATATTGTATATGTGTATGTATATGTTGCAACTCCCAAACTCTCGTGGTGCTGCTCAGGTAGGCCCTCTGGCAACCGGTTCTGTCATGGAATAAATCCCCAACGTTAAACGAATCCAGCGCAACTGCATGGTGTATTTCTGTTCTGTGTGGTTTTGCACTGATTCAGGGTTTGGAGCAGAAACTAAGTTGGAGATATTAGTGGCAGATGTGGTAGTGTTAATAGTTGTAGTGTTGGTAGTACAGTGCCGCTCAGGCGGTTAGTGGCATTCTCCTTACTGCGGAGTTACGGGTTCGAACCCAGGTCAGTCGGTGTGAGATTCGTTGTGCACAAAGTGGCATTAGCACAGGATTTTGTGCTTGTATTTAGGGTCTTCCCACGTCAGTAACAATCCACCGCTGCTCCATACTCATTTATTCGTCTATCACCGATGTTTTTTAAGTTTTAGCAGTTGAGAGCGCTTATAAATAACACCCCGATTTATATAATCTTAACCTTTATGTAAAGGAAATTACATTCCTTAAGAACCTGTATAATGCGGAAGAAGGTCTATGTAGGACATGGCATTACGGATTATAATGCAAAACATGATGATGATCATCATCATTATCATCAACAACAGCACTATATATAGCCTGTAGGCATATTGATGAAACTACGGGCTGGAAGACTGAAGACCCGGGGTTCTATTCGCTGCGATGGCCAGAGATGTTTCTGACTCCTTCTAATTCTACAGACCGGCTATTAGACCAACAGTCCAATCAGTATGAACGACTCCTTCTCCAGTGCTAAAGCGGCCAGGGAGTCAAACTCACCACCCATCGCCATGTATTGCCCGTTTTAAGAATATTTTCTACTATTCTTGTACCGTACGTACCGCCACACGCCAGTGTTTATCTAAACACGGGGAAACCTTTACCTTTACCCTACTATTAGCCTAACGTTTATTTACTGCCAGTGCGGTGGGGTTTAAGAGGAAGGGACATGAATCCGACCACCCACTACCATCTAGTGTTGGGGGCCAAAAATAAGTGGATCTATATCTCTGCTCTTCCATACGCCTTGATGGCTTGAACAGAGACAGTTCCACATCTTTACCTTCTGCCTAACAGGGTGAACCTTATGGCTGCTTTCGCTTACCGCCACAACCTTTGCACATAAATATTCAGCGAAATTCCCTGAGGGTCTTTCATCTCATGCACCCGGTCTTCCTGAATTTATCACAAACAAATGATGGTGAAGGACATAGAGGGGTGTAGAATCGCAATAAACATTTGTGTAACATGCAGAAACGTGATAACAGTGTATCTTATATCCCAGCAACATGATAACTGCTGATCCCTAACAAAACCAGTTCCTGGCGTCCCAGACAAGTCGCTACAAAGTGCGAGCAAATGAAGACAAATGCGTCTTATCTCCAGGTGAGGACAGACTCTTCTACCAACACGTGACTTCATTGGCTTGCTGCTGAAAGGCTGCTGATGACGGCCGTGACACATGATTAGGGTAAGGCTGGAACAAAAAAGAATGCAACCTAACTCAAATTGCCCCCCCCCCTTTACCCTTTATCGCATGAATTGAGTACTTGAGGGAAATTGTGATTGTCATGCGGAAGCGTAGTTGGGAATTGGTCCCAAGGACGTGCGGAATACGTTCTGAATAAAGAGAACGTATTTATTTGCACACACGCTTTAGTGACGGTTGTGCCTGCAGTTGGTATGATGTCATTGAGACAGTCTTCACACATTTCAGACCATATTTCTTGTTAACCTGCATGACTGTCAGAGACAAATGGTCCATTCCGGTTAACAGTACGCCCCTATACCACTAAACCTGTAAGAGTTATACACGGGCACGACACGAAGGAGTATGGGCAGAGTAGAAGTGTAGCTCCACTCGTTCCTATTCGTCGATCCAGCCGCTATTTGCAAAGGGACCCACGGAATAAGAGGCTCGATTGGCCCCACAGCTGGTCTAGGCGAGGGAGGACGAAACTTTGGCAAGCGTGCCCAGAATGGCACACGGGAAGTTTCCTTGGCACGCCTCATTCAATGCTGTCCTAATTTCTTAAATTTCTTTTGCCCGACCAGAATTTCTATATATTGAAGAGTATGTACATATATACACACATTGACTGCGTACAGACTGTATATGAATTACCGTTGCTACCAAATAGCATTGCAGTGAAACTTTTATACACAAATCGGAGCGGTGCGGAGTGTTGACCGGATATTTATCGTTGTGGCGCCGGCCTGGGCCAATACTTGACATTGGACAGAAGGTTTTACAATCTTCTTTTTAAACAGGAAACAGTAGCAGCCCCCAGTTACTTCTAGATTTTCTTCCCTATCGCATTACCTCAAGGAGGAATTTATTAGAAATATTATAATTATCCTATGCGTTAATTATACATTATAATTATGTGCATTAATGATGATAATTAAATTATTACTAATAATTATGGAAGGGCCCAATACCTTAGTTTTCTCTTCCAAATTTACATGGGTAGGCCAAATAATTTCTTCGAAGTTTATAGACAATTCAGGCCTGAGCACTCCGAAGATTTCGCCAGCCCTAGTCTCGGTTCTGCCGGCCAGCGTACTGACTGAGCCATCGTGGATCCTGCTACAACAGTGGGGATACAATAAAAATGTCTTCTCCCTTCAATAAATTTTTAAATTTTCACTTCAACTCAGCTCTTAGCACTGTACATCTTTTACGCCATGACAAGACAACGGGCAGTTCGACAGCCCGCACTGTGTGTGCCAAAAGTTTATTTCCGCGCATGCGTCCGTTGCGTTAATACGATGCAGCCATTTATGCCGATATACTCCCGCGTCATGCGTCGTTTAGACCTGTTGAAGTCCTGGATCAAGGCTTCCCAGGTTTAAACCCCGAAAGACACAGAGCACATATTTTTTGCTGCCAAAATATGAAAATGTGTTATATTTTTGTCAAAATAATATTTGTTCCTTGGTAATGCAGCCCGATTCATGTCTGCTGTGTGCACATGTCTGTGATGAGTGATAAGTACGGAGCATTGGTGTAAATATGGCTGACAGGTGTAAAAGGAAGAAGTCGCAGAACCCCTTCTGCATTACAATTAAGCCACAAACTCCGTTAGTAATGACCCCGTGGGCGCACCAAATTCGCGTTTGCGTGTTGAGAGAGGCCCCTGGATAGTTTGCTAGTTATAAACGACAGTCGTCCCTGGAAGAACCAGAAGGTTTACTACAGGGTTCTGACGGATCATAGGGGCTCAAATTTCAGCCAGATGAATCCATTGGAAACTGTCAAACTGTACTTCTCTAACATCTGTTTCACCACTTTAAAACACATTGGTTGCTACATGTATTGTACCACCTGATTAACATGGAAAATTTTGTGCCTAATGTTTCATTTGATTCCTAGAAAGAACGGAGTTTATTTGGATAAGAACATAGCCTAGATTTACTTTTGTGGGCCGCGATAGCTCAGTCGGTATAGTGACTCGCTACAGGCTGGACGGTCCGGAGATCGAATCGGATCGATCGAATCGAGCGAGATTTTCTGCACCCGTCCAGCCCGGCCCTGGGGTCCACCCATCCTCCTGCTCAATGGGTACCGGGTTCCTTTCCAGGGGGTAAAGTGGTCGGGGCGTGTATTTGATCACCCACCCCATTTAGCGCCGAGGTTAAAGAAAGAGTAGATCTTTACCCCTACTCCCCCACTGGAACTTCATGCCTGTTCGAAGTTTACCTTTACCTTTTTACAAATAGTTTTTGTGATAATGTCAGGTTATCTTTCACTTAAAGGGTTGGGCTAATGGATGTTTTCAGTTATTCTGTTGGAAACAAACACATTAAGAACTCCTTTTGTGGAGACCATGTGCGTCTGTCCGTCTGTCCGTCTGTCAGTCTGTCCGTCTGTTATCAGTATCAGCGTCTAAAACGTTCATCGAATTTTCATAATATTAGGTACAGGGTTCCGTTGTCAAAAGTTGTCGAGCAAGCCTGTGTTTTGTTGAAATGGGCCCAGTGAGAGTCGTATTTTGCCACAGAACCTAAAAGTATTTCTACCCGTACTTTCCATATTTCTAGCCGTACTTTCCATATTTCTACCCGTACTTTCCATATTTCTAGCCGTACTTTCCATATTTCTACCCGTACTTTCCATATTTCTA
>Ga0123354_10021861_pt1 | contig 10087 bp, 8 predicted proteins | sample TergutLab28metaG_2_FD_97872 | JGI IMG/M metagenome (GOLD analysis project Ga0123354, IMG submission 97872) | Labiotermes labralis P4 segment gut microbial communities from Petit-Saut dam, French Guiana - Lab288 P4 | ecosystem: Host-associated > Arthropoda: Insects > Digestive system > Gut ...
AATGAAGAAGAACTTACCGCACAAGTCACATACAGCAGCGGGCTTAAAGCAACACTACTTTTCGAAGAGTGAGGGACTTTAATTGACAAATCCCCTCCACTCTGAAATGAAACCACTTCGCGTGACAGCAGGCAGCGAAGGATTCGCGGCTATTCCATTTTGCCGTGAGCTAGGATTTACGCGTTTTCAGCTCGTAGTGTTTCAGTAAATAGTACGTTTTCGGCAGTTGATTTGTTGACTCGGAACGGGTCGGACATGTTTTCTAGAGCAGCGGGGTCATGGGATTGGTGCTGCCAGATGTACTGGGCCAAAATTGGTTCGTTCCTGGCAAGGAGAACGAATGTGATGTCATCACAGGGACAGAGGAAGAAGGTGCCTGCTGGTTCCCTGGGCTTATATTAAAGCTACTGGTGGTAGGACGGGTGGAGATAGACCCAGACACCCTAGCAAGCAAGACAAATTGGGCCGAATTCTTGCATGCATGAGAAATCAGGAAAGCGAAAACAAAGCCATACGGAAACTTTTAGAGACCTACAGCTTGGAAATGATAAACGAAAGAAAAGAAGCCAAGGACGTCAAAGAAAAACAGAAAGGAATCGGCGAAACCCTAAGAGATGTGACTCAAGAGTCCAGACAGATGGAGCAGACGATAGGAAATTGGGAGTCTTGGCAACAAGAGATAGATAACGAAACGGACTGGCTTGAGGAGGACAAAGGATAACAAAATGGTTACATTCGGGATTGCTGAAGTTTAATATGGGAGCTACACCTACTTACTAGAAAAAGCTGTTAATTTAGTAATAATACATTTTCACTATAAGACAACAAATTGGATTAGAGGAAACAATTGTAAAAGAAATTGAACAGAACCAACTTACATGGTACGGCCATGTTCAAAGAATGGCAGAAGGAAGATTACCCAAAATGGCATTGAAGTGGATGCCGAAACAAAAGACAGCACAAGGAAGACTGAAGAAAAACTGGATGGAAGGCATAAGGAAAGCCATGAACGAAAGAAACCTAAATGAAGGTCAGTGGGAAGGTAGGAAACAGTGGAGTCTAGGTGTCGGACAACGTAGAACAACGTTTTGAAACCGACATACATACAAACATTTCCACTCACTATATTTAAAGAAGGTCCTGGGAAATTCTTCTTTCCGTGCAGACAGACGTCAAATATAAGAAGCAAGTTGTTATGTGAACATCGAAGTTAAACTTGGGTGTGTAAGATAAGTGAGTCGATGAGAATTGACTAGCAAGAATTTTCAGATAAAATAATGACACTATAAGAGCGGACAGACCATAACACATATTTTCTGAACTGCCGCACTAACAAATGTTCATTTCGATTTTTGAGCAACGCGAATAAAGAACCTCGCACTAGAACACGATCCTGAACCAATTCCATCTGCCTCTATCAGCTCACTTTTTTAGTATGAACCGTAATGATTTCAATCACCACGTTATTTCAAGTGCCTCCTTCGAAGGGGGCTCTGCCTGCTACCTCTCACAGCACACACACACAAATATTCTGTTGTGTGTACTTGACAGGGCCATGTTCGGAACGACTGGCTGACGTTGTGTGCGATTTATTTTGTACCTTCCATTTTGTTTTCAGTATATTTGTAGTCTTGAGGTGCTCACAGCGGTGATGTTGCAGACATGTATTCTGATATATTAGACCGTTTCGACGGTTAAACACCAATATTTTGAGGGATTGTAGTGCCTCCAACTTCAGTGTCAAGCAGCAAGTAGTTAATGAAAAGTAATTACGTGTAATGGACCGCTTGACCCTGACAAGAAAATTCCTAGGAACCGTTCAAACGTTACAAATCTTTACCAGTCGACATGACGTAATGTTGCAGTAAACTATAAACTTATTCAGAATTCTAAAATGAGCCATCCTCTTTGTGTGTATACAAACAGAAGCCATAGCCAAAGCTCTTCAGAATTAAATATCGAAAAGGACAGACAACACCTGGAGACCCACATAGGACAGCAGCTAGTAAACACCTACTCGAGCTTTGCACCCCAAGCTAGCGCACATCACGGAACCCAATCCCCCTCCCCCCACATCTCTTAACAATAACAAATGTCAGAGATGATGAGATCTCACCACCGCGATATAACTACATTAATCCTATAAAGCACTACCACCATAATTTCGGATGAATACCTGATGATGGCCGGAATAGGCCGAAACATGTAGTAACTATCATCCTTTATTAAACATCTTTAGAATATAAATTGTTGTGTTATTGACTAATAACTGCACCTATAGTTTAATCTTATTCAGTATCACTTTACAAATCCCTCTTCATAAACACCTCATTTTACCCCATCTGCATGACCACAGCTTTAACTGAACTTTAAACTGAAGGACGGGACAAAACAACCATCGAAACAAAATAAAAGAAAATTGAAATTCTCTCAGCGGTGTTGATGAAGAGTGATGTCTTCTGATATTAATGTCGTGTTGATTCGTAAATTATTACCTACATTTTGGATGAGTCCAGTGCCTTCATCTGCAGAGTCTAGAAGGCAATCAAGTGTGGTTAACCCTTCTAATGAGTATGTTAGGGAAATGCTATTGATGATACTGTGTGAAGTCTAGGGTTTGAAAGGGACCATGGTAAGTGTAAAGGTTGTATTCTAGACATCGAAAATAGAGGCAACATTTTCCCATGAAACTTCGGTATCTATTTGCCAAACTGACAGGTGTGGTATTCTAGAATATATACATCTTTAAATTCAAGTATTTGCAAACAGTGATCCGAAACAATACTGTTGCTTGTGGCATGAACTTAATCTCAAAAGACATTGAAGTACGCTTTATTCAGTTCGGGGTTACAGTAGATGAATTCCGAATTATCCCACCGCATAACTCATGTCAACAGTTGGACAGAATGTCATTGTGACTACTATCCTTATACCTAACATGCAACCCGCGCCCTCAAGTTAACGGAAGATCATAAACTGGGTTTAAGCACAAGTTTCTGAGACGAACGTTTACAATTAAGCTGGATAAAAATCTATAATTGGGATTTTCACAATTTCTACACTACCAAGCATTATTACGATTATCAAATCAAGGAAGTGGAGATGGTCCGGGCATGTAGCAAGAATGCTGCGTAATGGGAATTCGTACTGCATTTTTGTGGTGAAACCAAACTTAGGTGGAAGGGCAGTACCAAAACGCGGCTTAAAAAGAGTAGTGTATCGGGTTTGAACTGTAATCATCTGCTTCAGAATATGCACGAAACCTAAGCTCCTGTATCATGTGGATTAAATTAAAGTCCGATGAAATGCGAAAAATTTTGACTCAATGTGCCTCCCACGGACCTTTAAAATGAAGCTGGTCCATCCAATACAGGCCTACCAATTTGTTTGTACCAGAATAAAAAACTGCAAGTGAAACTCTGTTACGTTCATCGCGATACTTCGATTTGTGTTTTCACATATAGGCTACCTCCAACCCATTTGCGTTCTGTTTGCACTGTAATTAATCTGTTAACTTGCGAACGCGTTAGGACATTGGGCTTGAAAAGAGTTACCGCAGGCCTATGTAGCTTTTTCCACAGTTAATTTATAAGGCTGATCATAGGAATACCATTATTTATAACCATAGGAATCGTGTTTAAGCATGTGTAATACTGTCCAAAAGACGGTCCCAGTGGTCACGCGGTCTAAGGCGTAGGTCTGTGGCCGCTCGCTTGATGGGAGTGTGGGTTCGAATCCCACCGGGGACATGGATATCTGTCTCTTGTGAGTGTTGTGTGTTGTCAGGTAGATGTCTCTGCGACGGGCTGATCACTCGTCCAGAGGAGTCCTACCGACTGTGGTACGTCGTTGAGTGTGATCTATAAACCTCAAGAATGAGGAGGCCCTGGCCCAATTGGGGCTTTTGCGCCAAAAAAAATACTGTCCACAAAAGGTTTATTTGCATTTAGTAGGACCAGTTGTTTTACAATTTACAAGGTTAATAACAAATAGGGTTTAAGCCATAAACAATTAAGTGTTTAGAAGTAAGTAGGGCTTTGGAAGACTGTGTAGTTAGCGACTTAGTTTACTGAGGCCTAATAAATATTTTGTTTATTGGTTGGAAATTAAAGTATTGAGGATATGGTTACTTTAAAACCTGAGTTATTGAGTTTAAATAATACGTATTAATGTTGCGGTTCTTCCTTTGCCAAATCCATCTTGACTCTTAAAAAATGTTCCCTATAGGATCATCAATTCTCTGTATATCATAATACTTTCATTAAATGATTAAAAAATGCTTTAAATTTCTCCGTAATTTGGTACTTTTATAAATAAATTTCGTCATTAGGAACCTTTTCATATGGGAATAATTATTTTAGTGACAGGCCATTTATTACACATTTCATTCAATGGCAATTATACCACTGTCTCTAGTTGCCATACTTGGCGGTATATCAGAGCAAGTGTGCTGCTTTTTAAGAATTTTCTTGCCCGTTTATTTTTCCACTCGCTTAGTATGGGAATTTCTGTTATGAGTCCAAAGAATCAATTCAGTGTACAGTATCATGTTATAGACATATACAGGCCTATTCTTGAACAGATGTGGTAAACATTTCATTCTATTTTCTCTTTCAGAGGAAACTCACATGTAAAGTGCCACTTATGAATGAATATCGAGACACTTCTATACTTTTCTGTTGGATTTCGGAGCTATTTAATTATTTTAAGCTCAATAGGAACTATATATATATATAGAGAGAGAGAGAGAGAGAGAGAATTCACAAGAAACCTTCAAAAATTTGGGTAAGGAAAGCTTTAGATTTGGTTGATGTAACACTGTTTTTCTGCATATCGTAAGGCAACTTATAAAGTTTCTTTTATTTTGAGTCATTTTTTTGTTTTATCTTATTTTTTATTATTTTATTGCTTTATTTATGACAACAAAACTGAAAGTGTTGAAACCCCAGAAGAAGACACATTTTGTGGCGTGGTTCGCTGAGACCACATCAGACCTCCAGACGCCACATAATTTTCGAGCTGAATAATGAAGAACGCCACGAAAGAGACTATACATGAGGATAAGAAATTCATGGAGACCTGATGTGCTGTTTGGTAGGGAGGATACTGGCGTGTAAACAGAAGTGCTGAAGATGTGAAATGGATCCGAGGATCGCTTGTGCCTAACTCTCAGAAGCTATTCGTTGGCGTAGCCTAGAACTGTACAGACGGTGCCCAGCAGTGCCCAAGATGATACACATGGACGTAATTTGAGGGTGAAAGTGGGGTCAAATGCCTCTCCAAAATTTTTTATACTTAAGAATGGTTTTTTTCCTGAGTTGAAGAGGGCAAATAAAAAAAAATTGACGTGATAGTGAGGAAAAGGTGTGTGTGTGTTTTTATACGTATATATATAGGACTGGTTTAAACCGTTTCCCCCCCCCCTCTTTCTAAACGGACTGCTTCGTAAATTAAAGTGCCTAATACCCATGGCCATTTCTCCTCCATCCCCCCCCCCAAACTTCAGTGTCATTGGCCAGTTTTCTCTTATGGTGCTTGCTACACGAGCCTTTTATATTGAATGTGTACAGGATCTCGGGTCCTGTCATCGTCCGCTAATACATTCAGCACTGGCATTTTTTAAAGACTGCATATAAATTGCAAGCAGACTGGAAGCATTCTTCGGCAGACAGGATCCAGGCGTGCTATGATGAGATGAGGATCTCCAGGGCCCCAGATCCTAACGTTGTGGTGACTGGTTGTCTCTTATGTCGTATTGTTTGGTGAGGCTACAATCCACGTCAGAGACAACCAGTCACCATCTGGGGTTCTGGAAATCCTCATCTCGTGATAGCACGCCTCGATCCTGTCTGCCTAAGAATGCTTCCAGTCTGCTTGCAATTTATATGCCACTCATCCACAGATCGTTTGCTTGGTGTCTTTCGGTTCTTCTCTCGAGAATCTAACCCGAAGGTCTTATCTCTTGTCATTAAACCACAACACACGCTGAAATTTCTCTTGGGGTATCGACATTTTCAGTTTTCCTGTAACAAATTAAAAAATAATGATGAACGGTATTAAATAAATAAAATTATAAAAGAAAATTAACTTGCTGATTTGTTTTACCATATGCAAATAAGTACATACATTTACTCATGCCAGTGTAATGTAAAACTTAGCTAAGTTCTGTGGTTCCTATACAGTCTTACACAAATAATGCAGTAGTTCATTTGACCACACAAATATTAGTGTTCAGTTAGCCTGGAAAAAAGTTTTCATCAAAGGCCATAGGTAAATTTGGAACAGAATATCATAGAGGTAAGATGAGTAACAATATTGCAACCCAAATTTAACCCTATAATACTTCGAGTATTCGTTTTTTTTATTATATTCTAATTGATATAAAAATCGTACAAAATAACAGCATTAAATTTCATGGGGTTGTTGTATAGAGTTTATTTACCATATATGTTAATTTATATCAAAATTTTCAAATTAAAATATTAATAGACAAAACTATTTAAATTTGTGTGGGTATATAATTTTGTTTAGGCGTTTGTGTGAAATAATTACATATTAATTATTTAACATTTTTAAAGAGATAGTGTTTAGACACTAATGTGAGATGCGATAAACTTGATACGATAAGCTATTTTTAGAAAGAGATAAATTTTAAAACTGCGGGGCTAGAATTGAAATGTCTACAGTCAGCCTGAGTTTAACGATTTTCGTTTAATGTACTTAAGATTTGTCTTCAGCACTTAGATCGAAGAATGCTTGAAGTACTTACCAGTACGAGTAACAGATAACGGTAATTTGTCACTGTACGTGCTGTGAAGGCATTCAGAAGATTGGAGATATTGCTCCAAATTATTCTTAACCTTGACACTGAACAGAGGTGCGTTGGTAACCTCAAGAAACAACTACTTTACCACAAGGGAAGGAACACCCAGTAGCCTTCGACTAGAAACCTGGAACAGATCCCAGCTCCGGACAGTAATTTTTGAAGATTTCAAAACTCCTTTCCCTGCATGGATTTGAAGCCCAAATTTTCCAGTCACAACTTATGGTGACTAGGCTTTTTGACTCCCTCACAAATATTTCACAGCTGTTAAAAAAATTATACGTAACTTTCTCAATTACGATGGAAAAAATGGCTCTTATTTGCACGTGTTTCCCTCTATAAAGTAATCAACAAATTTGGACACTCTTGCGACTTCTAGTCTGATTTCAAACAGCAGTGTTGCTTAAAAATTTAAAAAGTGTGTTGTTGCCGTTGTCGATAGAAGACTAATTTTTGTTGTCGTTAAAAGATCTATTTTTATTTTACTGAGTGGCCTATTTTAAGTGCTATATTCCATTTTCGAGTACTGAAGATATTTTGTACTGTATGCAAAATATAGGATTTTTTTGTAGCAAGTTATGAAGAGCTACATGTTAACTTCATGCGAATCTTTCGTAACTCTCTCTCATTAAATATACACCGTTTTCTGTGTAGTTTAATACTTCTGTCTCTGCAATTTGTTATCACTGGTGACGAAATATCTCCATACCGTTCTTAATATTACTGTTCTCCTTTCGTCTATGGCTCAGCTGTGTTAAATAAATACTCCACTTGCTCTTTCCTGGTAATGAGAAAAATATTATTTTCAATTAAGAGATACTGCAAAGGAAAATAAACACTTAACTTGTTGCTCAGTTGGCCTGAGTTATTATGTTTGGAACCACAATTTTATCAACCAGGTCAAGTTTACTTCTTAAAGCCGCGCCCAGTTTATATTCATTCTGTAATAAATTTTTGAACGTGGATTTATCACTCCAGGAGTAACGAGTCAGTATTGGTCTAAACCAGACACAACCAAGACAGTCACTCTTGTGAATGCAGGCTTAAACATCGGATACCTGTCTATGAAAAAATTTTACGACAGGAAATTTTCTGTCATTTTTTCCAAAATGGATGTGGGCCGACCACAGATTAAAAGATTATTGAAAATTAATATGTCTCTAGTCATTTTTAAATTTTGAATGCGTTACTTATTGGGAAGAGTCATTTGAGGAGTTTGTAGTATTTTATTTAGTTGCAGCAAACAGTTTCATCTGATATCGATAGCTTATATTTACAATAGAATTCAATTTACTCAATTTATTTCCATGCGAAATCTAAAAGGCTTCAGAATTTGGGCATTTTCTTTCTTCAAAGTATTGTTGCCTCTAATGAAACAGCTAAAGTTTCCCGACACATTCTTCCACTCAGATGATTGAAAAAGTCTTCTCCTGTACGTTTCCCCATTTTCCTTCTATCATTCCTGTCGACCGTCTATGGAGTCTGCAGCAACCTTCTTCCAGTACGGAGTCCCAATCAAAGCCGATACTGTGCGCCAAGAGAACTGCTGATTGATTCCTCTACCATTTTAAAGGTGACCTCCCGTTCTGTACACAACTACATTTCACACACACACATTTCCTTTGGTTGGGCACTGGAAGACTAAACATCTTCCCTTGTAGAGAAAGGGATGACGCTAGTGATGTACCAGTGGAAAAATTCTGTTCACTCTGTCTCTACAGGAACAGTAGCATGCATCTACGCTCTATAGCGTGCACAAAGGCAAAGAAGGGTGGAAATCTGAAATGACGATGAAATCAAAATGTACTGAACGCACGTCACACGGAGAGAAGAACAAATATTTTCGATATTACCGAACGATATTTTCCACCTTAATTTCCCCATATTTTACACACAATGAATGAACCTTATGTTAAAAAATTTTTCTGCTGTTGTAAAGAATAAATAGGTAGTTCCTACTTCGAAATTCCTTAAGATATCCATGGAAAAAAAATACTTTCTTTTATGCTGAATTTTGTATAGGCTAATAATATTATGTCCTAAGAAAGAGTTTTGATAGGTAGCGTAACTGGTATAGTGACATAATTACAGTGTGGACAATCGAGAAACCGCTTACCGATACCCGATGCGGGGCCGACCAAGCCTTCTATTCAATGTGTACTAGAGAATCTTTCTCGGACGAAAGCGGCCAGGACTTGAGGTTGACCATTCACGTCCGTCTTTAGCAGAGGAAAATAATAACTGGGTCTGTACCGTCACTAAACCCTTTGCCTTTATGGTGTGCACAGTGACAAGTTTTTCTTTCTTTTACCTAGAAAATATTAAGCCTAGATTTATTTCAGCGACCTGATGAAAGTGACAGCAACTAAGTATGCCTTCGTATGTGGGACGTACTGGTTTCATATCTCGGCCAGGTTGCATTCGGACTGTCAAATTGTTCAGTTTTTGCTTTAGTGTATCCATTAAAAAGCTTCAATTTACCTTAAAGCGGGAACAACGAATTCTTACACATCGCCTTTTTTCTAGAAAAGCACCATAAATGCAACACGAACCTATTTCTTATCATTTTTATAATAAATTCCGATTATCTTAAAGTTCGTAGATATTCTTATAATAACAGCAGTGACGACATGTCATAGATATGGTGTGTGTACTGTTCGCTGTGCTGATATCAAAATGCATGGTACAACGATAAAAATTGAAAAAAGTACATCATATTACTTCAAAGTTGACAAAAAATTCTCTGATCTTACGGGGCCCCGAAATTTCATCTCCTGTGTGTAATAGAACTGGAAGTTACAGGCAGATTTTTTGAGGACACCTTAAAGGTCGTGTTTTATGCACGAGAACCTACGTTCACTGAACTTGTGTAAGGCTCGTACACAACACGTTACACTCGACGAGAAGGTCGGGATATGACCATTAAGCATTCCGAGTGAAACACCGCCTAGCCTAGTTTCTTATTTCGTTATTCTTCTCAGACTGGCCCAGTGAAGGCTGGGATAGCGACACAAACAATTCTACGGCATATTTATCTCAGTATTTAACCAACTTGATGCACAAAATTTGTTTCACAATAAGTTTATTTCATGCCTCTACATGTTTCGAGCACAAGTGCTCATCATCACACCTATAGGTGTGACCTATAGGTGTGATGATACCAGAGGCTGTGTAAAGCAATTTTGACCTCCTGATGATGAGCACATGTGCTCGAAACATGTAGAGGCATGAAATAAAACTTATTGTGAAACAAATTTTGTGCAT
>Ga0123354_10021863_pt1 | contig 10087 bp, 7 predicted proteins | sample TergutLab28metaG_2_FD_97872 | JGI IMG/M metagenome (GOLD analysis project Ga0123354, IMG submission 97872) | Labiotermes labralis P4 segment gut microbial communities from Petit-Saut dam, French Guiana - Lab288 P4 | ecosystem: Host-associated > Arthropoda: Insects > Digestive system > Gut ...
CACTCCATGGTGCAGAGTCCTTCTTGAGAAGCTAACTGGTTTGCAGCTAGTCAAGAAATTCCCCGCATTTCACGGAACCCGAAGGTTCATCACCGCACTCACAAGCGTCCGCCACCTGTCTCTTATACTTCCACAAAACAATTTTAGAGGTCGAGTTCCCACATTCACCCTAACTAAATCCTTTCGATTTTCATCTCTGCGGACACTTATAACCCCTAGCCTATTCAGTTCTAATTAAAAATGAAGAGACGCTTCACAAACCTTTGATGTCTGTCAAAACCATTCGCAGTTGCTCTAGGACCTTTGAAACTGTACGGCAATTCGTGACTAGACATGTCCAAGCGATTGATGTGAAGGACTATTGAGTGTTTGTTGTGAGATGTGAACTGATAAACAGTAAGAACTCAACAGTTATTACACTGGGAGCGTGTATTGTAACTGTATTATGTCGTTTGTATCATAAAACACAGCAAAAATATTTATTGTTGAATTTATTCGTCCAATTACCCTCAAAACCCACTCATTTCTGGACATATGTTTGAATTTTTTTTCTGTATTGATGTGAAGAACCAACTCTTGACGTTTGTTCAAGTATTTCAGATACACCCTGTATAGCAAGAGCATCAAATCTTTAACCAATAAATAAAAAGACAAATTTGGAGTAGATTAAATTTATGTTCAGGTAGTAATCCGTACTATTTCTTTATTACTTGAAAGGTTTGAGCGTCAGAGTAGAGCAGAGTAGAGTACAGTACAGTACAGTAAAGTACGTACGAAAGGGACAGTTGAAAAATAGAAATTTTGTTCAGAAAACTTTAGGAGGAGTACCAACTGGGAAAACGACGAGTAGAGGCTAGGGTGTTGCAGTCGATCTAACAACAAATGTTATGTGAGTGTATGGATAAGATGCAGTTTGCTAAGTGTGATATCTACTGGTGAACTGTTGCAACATAATGTTAAACACATGGGCTCCAAAAAAAGGGGGAGGGGGGCATTTCTAAAACAAACTGCGTGATTTTATTCCCAAAAACAACTTGTCTCCGTGGATTCAGTTACAAATCACTGCAACGTATCCTAAAGTCTTTATCGTTGCATCGTGCATTCTGCAGTTTATTTAATTAATACACCAACAAATGCACATATATTCATTTAATGATCTAAAATTCACATTAAAACACTTAAAACGTTCCTACATGTTTCGATCATACGATCATCCTCAGGGAGCATATATAGTTGCTTGCTAAAGTTATAGTTTAAAAAAGTATTTACACTTCAACATCGACCCAAAGCTGATCAGTCACCCTGAATATGGAGACAGTACCTTCCTCCGTTAACCGCTGCACGGTGCAGAAACGCAATGAAGGCCATCATCTGATGAACAGATGCTGTAAATCCTGGAATATTTTATAAAGTAACACTTGCTGGCCCGCCCTATCTTCAGTCAAAACTGGACAATTATGAAGACCCAAAGACTTCTCTTTGCGCACGCGCCGTTAACTCGCCAAGTATTTTTGCTTAGCCCAAAACCTTTCAAATAAAAGCTGTACAGAACAACAAAACACACATTTAATTCTATCACATTTTTTCCGTTAGGTATTCAAGGTCTTCGAAAAACAGACAAGGAAATAGGCGACAGTTGTATGAAGAAAATGTCGAAGAATTTGCTCTCTACCTGGTCTCAAGTTGTCTATCACAAACAGCATGTATTCGACATGAAGCCCGATTTTATGTTTCCCTGTGTTATAAGCTGTGCGAACTTGACACTTTCTCGAACCGGAGCAAGCGACTCGGTCAAGGATAATCACAAAAAGAGAACGAGAGAACGGAGAATGACGTCGCGCCATTCCATGAGTCACGAACGTTAGTACGGCAGGTTCTGCTGGAGGCTGTGATGAGAGACGGAGCGGCAGTCGATTCAAACGCAGCATCAGTCCACACTAAACTTTTATGTTCATAGTCGTTGCTGAAATTTCGGGCAACGTCCACCGACTCACGCTAAAACATAACACAATTTCGAAGGTTGCTTCTCCTTCCGTCTTTAGGTGCAACGGGAAAAGGGCAGAACATCATCTGGTAAGCACCTCTATTAGCAGGCACTGGATACCAGACTAAATCTAGACGACGTGTATGTACTCGAGAGGTGAGAAGTCGCCGGCCGGAGATAAATGTACTAAGGGAGTGCAAATGAGGTACATATTTCCTAGAAAACTCGAGACTCGCAAAACCTGTTTTCCTTAATAATATTAATAAAAATAAATTATGAGAAAAACGTACTAAAAACAAGCAACTGAAGATTTTTACTGTATACATTGTGGAGTTCTTGAGCCTGTAATGATGGGCATTGTCCAGACTACATATCCATGTTTCAGGCTCAAAGAAATAGCTTCGGCAATTAACATTCTCCCCCGAAGATGTAAGCAGCAAGTTCATACGAAACGTTCGGCAACTAGCTGCCAGAACACATGGAGCTACAACAAAATTCGCCCTCTTTCTTGGGAAGTTCTTATTCAAAACTGCAGACCGACTATTCTAATGCGGTTGTTTAGTGGTTCCTTTCATTCTGTCCGGGCAAGTAGCGGGATTGCAGTGGAAGTTAGGCTACGGCCACTTCCTTCCACTTCCTTTCCAATGCGCTATTCACGATGAGCCCTTCATTTGATTCTAAACAGTCTTGAGTTACTGACAGTTTAGCCAAAGGAACTGCATGTAAATTAATTTAAAAATTTAATGTAAAAAGGTAAATCAGTCCCATTACAGGCCCGAGGTGCCCAGAGGGTTCCAGGAAGTTAAGGTTCACAGATTACGTGATAATGGCCCAGGCACCGGCCGCCATTACCCCCAGGAAATACTCTTGGTACTCATTTCTGTTAGAGGCTGAGTCGACCCCAGGACCATAGTGCGATCGGAAGGATTATGTCAATGAAAAATTCCAGTGACACAACCTGGAATCGAACCAGCGACCTTCCGATTTGTAGCACAGCGTCTTAACCATTGTGCTACCGCGGTCCCTAAATTTAATGTTCACGGGATAAAAGTGTAAAGATTTTGGACCAAAGTATGAGAAATTTATGAAATAATAAAAAACCGAGTTTCTGCCAATCGATTAATGCTCCGTGGGGAAATAATGGCCGTTTATTCCGAGACTCAAACGGTATATACGCAAGCAGCCGGAAGACAAAATACAGAGATTAGTATTGTCAAAACAGGTAGGAAACTGTTCTTAAAGAGGTGGAAAACTATGAGATTAGACAAACATGTATGCTTACATTCAATATAATGTCGGGTTATGTTAAATACCATAAATCTTAAATTATGAGTCCCGGTCAACTTTTGAAAGTACAGTGGTTACTATGTACCATTTGATTTGACACCCAACAACTCTATGCTTTACGTGAGTGCATGAACACTTCATGTGCTTCTCAGAACACAGGCCGTTCATTTTCCTAAATTAACCAGATGGTTTCAATGCAGATGCAGTATTCTCTGAGAGACGTAAAATAAAATTTTTAAATATTATTAGGTAAAAGTCAAGCTGCAGTGAGTTAAACGCATTTGTCTTCCTTCGGAAGTGCCGGATAATGAAACACTTCTAAGAGAGAACACTGCAATATCAATGCACTGCCTACAGCCTTGCTGTCATAACCTCGTAATGCTGGCGATCGGGGACGTAAGGTTGAGGCTCAATCCGACATTGTGTAATATTGCGACGCTCTAGCGATCTTGTACTTATGTATCTTGAAACTAATAAAGACACGTCCACTTTGCACCGAAATAGAAGATTGATATGTTCATGCTTTCAGTAATCACAATGCTGTCTCAACCAATTCTGTTTTTCTCTACGAATCTTGAGAATCTCCACGTTAAGGTCTTCGTTCTTTCAGAATTTCGTAATAAATGTCGTTTGTGCCATTTAAAAACTCTTGAAAGGAGGGAGAAACATAATTCGATATTCAGGTTGTAAATTGTAACTACGTTACCAGGTGTACTTTATCAGCACACAACGAATGGCTTCAAAACAAAAGGAATAAAAACAAAATAGATTGCAGAAGATAAAAATATTCGTCCCTTTCATGAAGGTCATTATATTTTCGTACACCCAACGAACTCTAGGAAAGTCCATGTCACGTAAAAGTCAATATTTAAACATTACATCAGGCAGGCCTCAGAAACCATGAATGGGACTAGGTATTAACATTTCAACGCACATTACTGGCTTTCTCTCTTTTGAAGCGACTTCGACTTCCAATATAGGATATACACGGGCGACTGCAGTGCCTGTCTGCTTCATGTCAATATTTCTCCGAAGTTCTATAGATATTTCGAGATCACCGCGATTTTGGTGGAAAATTCTTCAAGACTTCGATCCGAAGTAACTTCCCACATGTGAGATTTGTGATGGTCGTGACAGTGACTGTGAGACTGATGTCTTCTAAGATGTGACGCCGTGTAGGTTGGGAGAAGTGTACCGTCATTTCAAACGAAACTTCAGAGCAATCTTCAAAGTTCAAGCATGATTGCTAATTTCAGGGTAATATGTTCGCAGAAATTTGAAACGTTTTGAGATTACACTCTAAGGTTTAAAAAAAAAACTTTCAAAATTATGTAATTGACACAGAAAAGGGAAGACCTTTCTTCAGTTCAGAGTTTAGGTATTCCCATTCAAAGACTTTCAATTTGGTAGTGACTGAGGTAAAATATATACGTGGACCTTAAAAAACACAGGAGCGGGGGTTTCGGATCCTTACTGTCGCAATTCTGAACTTCACTGCTAAATAATCCATCTACAGTACAATATAATAAACTGAATGCAGTCTCAGTCCAGTACTGCTAGTCAAAACAATAAAGTCTTCGGAGTTAATTCAACATTTATAAACTTTCCAGATAATGTCAGTAGAGGACTCAACTTAACCGTACATTTGTGGACTTGTTTATTTAAAAGTACTACAATTTTTCAGGTGACCCTTGAGGATGAACCCCGGCAAGGTTGTCCCGAAACGTCTGTAACCAACTACCAACCTACGCTGCGTAACGTCCCAGAAGAGCGAGCGCCTCAACTACACCACGATGGAAGCCTGAAATCTTGCGTATTTCAAATCTGTGACGACTGAATTATGCTAAACTTGCGACACTAGAACCCAGGAACTTTCAGTTCTTCGATTTTGTCACTATAAAATTCTGAAGAAAATCTTTGAAAAACATAATACACATATCACATAAGTCCGTAAGCGTGCTGAACTGTGGGAACTATAATAAAAATATGATTTGCGGTACTTACAAATTGTCACAAACGAGGCGAGAGCGAGCTGACGAGAGAGACGAGCCACTCGCGTCGTGTGTCCACAGCGAACTGACTACCGAGCACTGTGTGTGTGTGTGTGTGGTGACGCGCGCCGTTTATTAACCAACCCAGCTCCTCACAGGTCCGAGAACGAACAGGAACACTTCAGAATTCAAACAGCCTCTTCTCTTTTATTTACCAACTGACAAATCCCAAGGAAGCGACCCAGACCGACACACTGACAGACCAGAAATGAACTCCCGTGAGCCGGTGCGGTACAACTTTAAATGCTCGGGGGGGAGGGGGGGTACGATCGGGGGAGGGTACCTTGCTTTGCGCCAGAGGTTGTCTTGAGCAATTGCATCCCATGCGCGCGTTGGTGAGGGGAGCTGGTCGTGATTGGACCGAGAGTTGCCCTCCGGGCTACAGAACAAATCCGCCAGGAATGCAAGAAACCATCGACGACGTCCGTCCAAGATCGTGTTGAGCACCGACCTTTGTTAGTACAAGACATCAGTGTAGTTGGTGTATTTGCGTCCTTGTCGATCGTGTTAAAAAAAAAACTTTCTCGAAATTAGGGGCCTTAGATCTTATGCGTTAGAAACTCTTTTTTTTTTTGGCGAAGGTTTTAATTATGCTACCTCTTTTTTCTAAACTAAGTTGCTTGTGCTTTAAGAACCATTCCAATAAGATATATGGAGAATGGAGGTGAAGCTCCACACCTTCTTCGCCGCAGCACTAGATGTATGCTATTAATCACAATCTCTGTTACACATTTTCGCCTAGTTAGCAGTTGGATAGGAAGTTTGGTGGCCTCTTAGACGCACTGGGTATACCGTCCAGTAGGAAATGCCTTGCCACTGTGGGGACTCGAAGCCCGATGACGCAAGACCAACTGCTTTACAAGCAATCAAACTACAGCCTGTACAGTTCTGTAACAAGCAGTTTATGTGCGCGTTTGAACGCGCGGTCCTGAAGATGGAAACACAAATTTTTGACGAAGTCAAAAGTGCGTGGAGCTGTACCTCCACTCCGCCATACGCCTCTATAGCGCTATCCTCTCTTAAGCACAGAACATCTTCATTTTTACTGAATTCGCAAAGGCGTGTCTGTGCACGTGATAAAAGCGTATGGGGGAATGTAGTTATAGCACCACACATTCTTAACCTCAGCACTGGATGGAAGTGAGTGGTCAGTTTCATGCTCCTACCGCTTTATTCCCATGATGCAGACCGCAGTATCCATTAAGTAGGATGCTGGACGGTCCCCAGAACCCGTCTTCAAATTTTGGAGAAGGTAAAGTCTCTTGCCCCTGCCAGGAATCGAAACACGATATCTTGGTGATCCAGCCGGTAGCCTAGTCACAACCCGACTGAAGAATCCCGACTATGGCATTCTATATTCCAATCAATAGCAATATGTCAATGACTTATACAAAGCCGTAGCAGTCGGGTGTTATGGGACGGGAGACAGAAAGGAATAGCACCAAGGGCGCACAGATCCCGAGCGCCGGGTCGCCGTGGAGACTAAATTTTCTATGATGGCGACTAATATTTTTTGATCCTGTATATCAGTGGTCCCCAAAATGTGCTCCGCGGATCCCAGGGATTCGCGACCAGTTCCCGAAAAATCCGAGGATACATTTCTGTAATGGCTACTTTAAAATTTACATTTTCATTTTTTTCTGGATTTTTTAAAAATAATCATGGAACTTCTTCAATTTGCGATATGTTTATTTCGTATGACGTTTAGAATATCTAATTAAAGGACTTCCTGTATCCACAAAGCGGGCGAGAAACATTTTAATTAGGGTCAAATCATGCAATACATTGTTGTGGGTGTCACTGGTTAGTTTTTGTAGCCATCTAAAATCATTCCTCAGATATAAATATCTAATTTCGGATTCGGATATCTATCATATGAACATCTTATATTTACTTGAGCAAAGATGGGTGGATCTGTGGTAATTTTTCAAAGACAGAAGGGCTCCGCTAGGGATAATTTTGGAAATATTGCTCTATTTGGAATTTGTTACACGTTACTATATAGCGCACAGAATATTGAGGTGCTCATAAATTTTTAAATAAATTTTGCGTTCCCGAATAACACGACTGTTCTTTTGTTCGGGGTACAGAGTAGTGGAACATGCTGGGACTTGTGTCAAGAAGTTGCTACAATAGTGCGCCTTTGTACCGAATGTATCCGTACTAAGTCTCGTAGTATGAAGTAATTCTGTTTGTTTCAGTGCATAGTGCTGAACAATGTAATGGCGTCCTATTCCATAAAACAAAGGCTTTTAAAACACCAGACCAAACCGCATACTTTCATAAAATTTTGCTTCGGTGGGCAATTAAAGGGGTCAACCAGTCGGATTGACATTTAAAATGCGTCGTAGCGAGGTAGAGGTCGCTAGCTGCTGATCTGTCACCACGAAGTCTCGAACTCAGAACCAAGCCTGTTCATGTACAAAATTTATGCTGAATAAAGCAGAAGGACAGGTTTGTCTGCCATCGCATTCACGTCCCTTGTCGAATTAATTCTGCCAGTTTTTTTACTCATATTTCATTTGTCTATCATCAACGCTGTAGTAAATGACAGCGACATTAAAACACTTCTTCCTAATTCCATGAGCTTACAGCAAACCACATACATAATTAAACATAATAATGATATTTACAACTTAAGATACTTGATATTAAGCTACTAATAAATATATTTTTTATATTCCGACTTCCTCTCGGTATTTCATTTCCTCTTCACATGCCTATAACACCATTATTATTATTATTATTATTATTATTATTTCAGAAGTATAGAAGGTTGTGTTTTATAAATAATATGTGGAAAATTATTTACTAATGAAAAACCAATATTTCCATGGTTCTGACTTGGTTTTCGAAGGCAGTCAGATAACCAAATTTTTCTTCCGCTACACACCACTTTCCTATACGCATTATACTGAAATGAGGGCGATTATTTCATAGACATCTAGGGTATTTATCAAATCAAATACACAATAATTTACATCGCCTCTGTTTAAAGACTCGGGAATAAGTTAGTTGCATTCAAACAGGCGTCCTTAACAAAGGCAGACTGGCATTATTTCTTATCACATTTCCAACTCGTTGCGTACTGGACGCTCCGGAGATCGAACCGGTGGACACGAGATTATCTGCACCCGTCCAGACCGGCCATGGGGCAAAATCAGCCTTCTACACAATGAGTGACGCGTCATTCCTGGGGATATCACGGGGGTGTATCGGCTGTGGTGTGGCTTTTACCACCCATACAATCTAGCGCTTAGGTTGAAGAAAGAGTAGAGTTATGCCTCTACTCCCACTCTATGCCTTCATTGCAGTTTATAGGGTGACCTTATTACACTTCTAAGGCTCTGAGCTTAAGAAAGAAGAAATTAATATATATATATATATATATATATATATATACATATATATAATATCCGTAGACGCATTCACTTCAGCAATGACAAAATTTAGCCGAAGCTTTTCGGGTGATAAGTACGCAATTGATGTGAATCTAAAATATATGAGAATACATTATTTCAGTTCATAACAAAAGATACGTAAGAGTTAACAAGAGTAGAATGAAATAGATTCAGCAGTGGTTTTGCACTGAGTGTTGGTGTACCACCTGTACGAATATAATATTTTTTTTTGTCAAAAGATGTAGATATAATTCTTATGAAGTGCCATGCCATGTCAATCAGTAATCAGTTACCGACGTTTCAAAAACACAGGCTCCTCCGCAACGCAGCTAACTATTCACCAATCGACGTGGAGTAACGTCCCAAAAGACTCGAAACTTCGACACCGCTGTCAGAACCTCAAATTTCGCGCATTTCAAAACATTTATTTACCACTTGATACATGACAAGAACACCTGAGACATTTCTCTAGTCGAAATGATTTAAAAGAATTCGCTGTTTTGTAATGCTTACCCAGTGTAGATTTTTGGTAGGGTAATGTAACTTTTATTTCAATAGTTCTTACGTAGAAAACAAGTAAGATTATTGAACAGCGCCGGTGCCTAGACTAATTTTGTGCTGCGCTGAGAGAAGAGGATCAAAAGACGTGTTGTTGCAGTACTAACATTTTTTAAGTAAACGGACACATTCTGAGTTACGATTGATTGGAAGCTTATCCCATAGAGACTTTAATGCTCGAATAAGACGCTAAAATGTTCGTATTAAATAATCTTTTCAAGAATTGTAAAGAATGCAATTTACATAAGGGAATGTTAGAAGATGCAGAAGATCCTCTCCACGATTTCTCATGCTATTCAGAACATCTCGATGTAGAATTCGCACTCCATCGAGTCGAAATCGAATGACAATTTGTGACGACGAGTCGCTTCAAATCAGCCCTCCATACACCTCACATACTACAAGCACATTTTTCATTGGTCCACTCGTTCTTACTTCATTGCATCATCTTTACGTTTTCTCTATCTTCAAATCCAATTTATTTTCCCTTTTGACTTGCTTTCTGTTTGCCTCACTTTCGTATCTCTATATCTCTCACTCTCCCGGGTTCTTTACTTATTTCTTTCTATGTTATACTCCCTCTCTGATACGAGAGGATTAATTGAATTCTACGGATCTAGTGTTTACTGTGCGCGCTAAGAAGTAGCAGGCAAGTTGGCTGTGGTTATTGCTAAACTCCTTTCCTTCTTTCTTTCTCTCTTTCGTCCCCCCCCCCCCTTTTTATAAAAAACAGGATCCCCTACACCGCCAAAAAAACTTAATCTTTTTTACACACTATATAAAGAACTAATTATAAAAAACAAAAA
>Ga0123354_10021864_pt1 | contig 10087 bp, 8 predicted proteins | sample TergutLab28metaG_2_FD_97872 | JGI IMG/M metagenome (GOLD analysis project Ga0123354, IMG submission 97872) | Labiotermes labralis P4 segment gut microbial communities from Petit-Saut dam, French Guiana - Lab288 P4 | ecosystem: Host-associated > Arthropoda: Insects > Digestive system > Gut ...
AAATACATATTAAAACTGGCAGGAATATGTGGTTTCTGTAATGTTAATATCTGTACTTAACATCAAACTAACTTGTGAGTGACATAAAGCCATTAAATTGAACTACAAAACACTCGCACTCATATCATAGTTGTCCTTAGAGTTCCAAGCACTATACATGAGAATGCCCAGCGGTGACGTAACATGGCTGAAGGAAGTACGCCTGCAGTTCTGTGGCTAGCGTGAGTTGAATTGCCGTCATACGACACCACACTCAAGGACGGAAATGGATAAGATTGTCAGCTGACAGGTACAGTGTGTGGACCCGCAAGAAGACCACACTTTTCTCTGACCATTATCTCCGTAACCGTTCAACTTTGGGCATAGGTGTTTTGGGTTATATCGGTATACTTTAACCAAAGGAACACCCCCCGAAGTCTGGCACATTCCTCCTGGGGCACTCTGTATATATATATATATATATATATATGTGTGTGTGTGTGTGTGTGTGTTTGTGTTAAGATAGAAGGAGAGTCGGTTATATTTACAGGTAAGCAGAATATTCGTTTTTTTTTAAATAACACAAAACTGAAACCGAAGCGCAGAATTTTGGTATGTCAAAACAATTTTATGTTTTAATAAATTAAACAAAAATTATTACATAATAAAGTTTAATAAATATCGTATAGGTAATAGATTTGTTAGCCTTCAGATTTTATTAAACTACCATGGTCATGCAAACATAGGAACTCGTACAGTACAACAGTTCAGCAATCCAATTGTTTTGTCGTTTAGCTAGCCGGTTCGCCGGAACTTTTAGACCGGATATGTCCGTCGGTCCTGTAATGTAGCAGGCCTGCCGTAAGCTATAATTCATGCATCTCAGAAGGCAGCGTCAAATATATACGCATGCAGAGAATTATGTCACTTCCTATCTCTCTTAACGCTATATGCTTCACATGATGCTTGCATAAACTAGAATGGAGTGTATGTACTTGTCTAACACAAATTTATTTGTTGGTAGAGATATGTAAATAATATAGTACATAAGGTAGACTGCAATATTGCACACTGTATTTACAGGGTGATTAAAAAAATGGACTCAATTGAAAAGTAATCGGCGCCTCAACACACGCCAGACAGTTGGTTGCGGTATTCCAAGTTCTCTGCTTGCTCTACGAGTTGACTTGCGTGGGCTAGGCTCAAAACTCTCTTGAATTCTTCTCACGTTCTCCTCTGATACACGTGGTCGGCCGGAGCTTTTGCCTTTACACAGACAGCCTATTTGCTCAAATTGGTGATTCCAACAACAAATGCTATTCCCCGTCGGATTTTGAGTGTTGAAACGAAGACGAAACGCACGCTGCACAGCAGTCGCCGACTCGGTTTTAATGAACTCAGGAACGCAATAAATTTTGTGCCTCATAGTAGCCGTTTTGCTCTCAGAAGACGCTGATTCACGGTTGTGCGCAAAATGAGCACACTAGCGCTCTAGAGGTGGTATTTGAAAGTTTAGGATCTTCTCTTTCAAATGTTATGTAGATCATTCACATATCATGTAGAGTTCAGAAAATATAGATGTACGAAATTGAGTCCATCTTTTTGAATCACGCTCTATATTTGGTTAGGCATATGTGTACATATAATTTATACACACGCAATATGACAACTATATTAGCATAGACATAATATAGAATAGCAACATCCCCATGTACCCACACCTCCTAACCCCCAAACACGTACGAGATCTCGTGCCCACCTCACCTCCCACCCCGACTATATTCAGCACATAATAAATCTAGTATAACTGCTTAATAAGTATTTCACGTACTCAACCTGAAGAGGGCCATTGTCAAGCGCCGAAACATGTGATTGTACCTTAGGATGTATATTATCTACATACCTCTACCAACAAATAAATTTAGGTTAGGCAAGTACATATGCTCCATTCTAGTTAATCTAAGAACACAACGGGGATGACAAACCTCATGATGATGCTTGCATATAAAGTACCAAACAGAGCCTCTTGGACTAATTCCTCAACTGTTCAACAGTGGTTGGGCCTATGCTTTGAATGGTGTCCTGGTATATCTTTTGTCTTTTCGAGAAGGAGGGAATGAAGGAAAAGAGAAGAATGACACCCAAATGCTGATAAAAAGCGAGGCGGAAGACGGAGTAGAAAAGTGAAAGTGCTGCACTGCAGGTGTGATATAACATTACCAGCGACGAGAAGAATCTTGTACTGCGGACAAGAATTTTCAGCTTCCTCGTTACATACAAATGCTACCTTTTTAAAACCTCTTGTAAGGCTAAATCAAACATTTTTCTTTTTTCTTTCTTTTACTTTTTCTGTCCTCCTCTCTCGTTCTCATTCGCTCCCTGCTTCTATCTCTCCTGTACTTTATATGACGTTTATCATCTTGCTTCCTATAAGACTTGTACAAATTCCGGTAATGTAATGCGACACTCTTCATTTACTTGTGTTTCACTCTATCCCCAGGCACAGCAGTGTAATCCATGAAAGACATCGCTCTTACAGTATCACTATATACAGTTTGTTCTTCATATTTTAGATACACATTCTTAAAATTCATTTATTTTCGCGATCTTGCATAAGTCGTATGCCACAAGCTTCATTAATACTTACTCCATGGTGCAGAGTCCTTCTTGAGAAGCTAACTGGTTTGCAGTTAGTCAAGAAATTCCCCGCATTTCACGAAACCCGAAGGTTCATTACCGCACTCACAAACGTCCGCCACCTGTCTCTATCCTGGGCCAACCCAATCCAGTCCACATACCCACATCCCACCTCCTGGAGATCCATCCTAATATTATCCACCCACCTACGCCTAGGTCTCCCCAGTGGTTTCCTTCCCTCCGATTTCTCCACCAAGACCCTGTACACCCCACTCTCCTCACCCATACGCGCCACATGCCCAGCCCATCTCATTACAAGCTTCGTTACTACTGACAAAAATTTGTATTTGTAAATAAACAAGTATTTTTTTCTGAGCGAAAGCCATCCGCCGTTTTTCACAACTTCTACTGGTATAATTTGAAGGTGCGAAGCAAAGTTCATGATTCAAAATCACAACGAATAATTATGTTTCTTTATGCCGATGAATATCGGTAAATTGAGAATTTATAAAACAGACAATTTCTTTTACAACGGAGAATTCGTATGGAGCATTTGCAGATTTTTGAGTTTCTTGAAAACCTGTAAGTTATTTTTCATTGATTTCGGCAAAAATTAAATCTCCTTTTCGAAGTTTTTTGCAGAACATGAATAACAGATTTAGTCATAACCGTCCGATATTTTCGGCAGTTTACATTCAGATGACGTTATGTTCTATTTGATATTTTTTCTTTCAGAAGGTGTGTACATAACATGGTAATTAAAATGTGGCACTTTTGGTACATTCGTGTGACGTTATTTCCCAGTACCCTCTGAATACTGGACAAAAACTGCAGTGAAATGAATGTAACTGAATAAAATTAGAAAACGAATCCTTCCTTCTCGTATATTTATTGGTTCTTAAAGCGTATATTTATTTTGTTTTCGTACGTTTGGAACAAAGAATGATGAGACAAAGCTTTGCAGTAAGTTAGAGCAGATAGGGTGTAGTTTGGTTGTACAATGCATCTTACTACGAACGGCTACTTGCAGTTCAGAAAACGGAGATGCTGAATACATTTCTCTTTATCAGATCTCACATAAAGACGTCTCACCTGAGCCTACTTTTCTAATTTCATTTTTCCTTTGCACCACATCCGTTGTAGTGCCGAAAGGGCAGAAGAATCGGCAGGGCAGCACATCGGGCCACCGGTAAATAAGATCTGAACATATTTACAGATATGATTACATATTTGAATAAGGGCCTCAATTTTCTTTGTGGCTCAGCGAACTATCCCACTTAGCTTATTGACTGCATTAATATTGCCTACCTGCCTCGCTCTTTCTAGCAGTATTGACATGTATTGAAGCACTGAACATCTATGTGTACTTATGAAATAAAGTGAAATGCCAACTTGATGAAACTATGTAATTTTATTGATGTATTCTTAGCTCGACATGTTTCGGGTACATACGTCCATCATCAGGAGCATTAGATGTTGAGTTGCAGCATCAAGTTGGCATTCCACATTATTCCATGAGGAAGATGCACGGCCAAACAACCCTCAAATTTCTATGTGTACTCGTTTATAGCCTGGCTGACCTAAACACTGATTCACTGACTAACTAACAAAGCATCCGAGTAACGCGTTATTTGAGGTTCTCACATCAGTGTCTCTGCAGATTCAAGTCTTCTGCGGTATGACATTGTTTCGATTGATGAAGTTACCCGACATTTCGAAGAGAAGAAGATCAAAGTAATGACAAATGGCTTTGAAACAGAAATCATACTGAAAGAAGAATCTCTCAAATATGTTGTTTAATACACATACGTAGGACGACTGATGTCATTCCGGGACAGCTCAAGGAAAGAAATCAGAAAGAGAACTGGAGTGGTTTGGAAAAAATGTAATAGTCTGGTGTATATACTGGCTAAAAAAAATTAAAAAAACAAAGAAATACGTCATGGATTCCTGTGTATATCCCGTCCTATTTTAGGGCGCCGATGCATGGTCACATTCGGAGAAGGAACAGAAGATGCTCTAAACTTGTTAGCGGAAGGTGGAACGGATAATGGTGCATGGAGCGACAGAGTGACGAATACTGAAATATGGTACAGAAACAACAAGAAGAACATGCTGGTAGTGGCTTACAGTCTCAAGTGGAAATGGGGAGGTCATGTGGAAGAAAGGCACAAGCTACATCAATGTGGGATGTCAGAATAGGCAAAAGTGTACTTGGCAACCGAAGATCTGACGGGCAGACACATTCAAGAGGGTAGCAGGAGGACCACGGTCACAAGCAGCCTTCCTTTTGCAGTCCAATTTTAATTATAAAAATGGTTTCCTTCGAAGCCACAAGTTTATCACCTCCGTCCTTCAAAGTCTGATTCCTGAAAACAGTATTGATTTTCTTTTCCTCTATCATCCTCTCTGGAACTGCTATCAACTATGAAGTGAGTCCATAATTTTTTTTGGTCAACACTTCATTTTCCATCTGTATAGCCGATTCATTGATTTTTTTTCAGCTTCGCGCATATATGTTTTCAGACCGCTGTGCTTGGCGTTAAGCCACAATGGAGAATTTTTGACACGTACTTCCAAGTTATGTGTAATACTTTCTTGGGAAACAATACGAGCGGTGTAATGAAAATTAACCGCTAATGTTGAAACTTTTCATCCTCGTCTAGTGAACTGTGTTATTTCTTTCAATAACTCATCGAAGGCAAAAAAGACACGAAACAGTCAACGCAACGTCTGCGATCCACAACGATGCTTTACACAGTTTTGGGGATTCATCTAGGGAATATGTATTCCTCAACCTGACGTTTCAGTAGCGACGATGGGAATTGTAAAGCCGTCGTGAGCTGTTAAAAAATCAGCGTCGGCTGGGCTTGTTGCGACTGCTTTTAATTCCTTTTCATCCCCCATTAACATTTTGACGCCTAATGTCAACTATAGTGGTCGTACCGCACCGCTAACCTCTAAAGTTGCATTTTATATTTTTACTCAACAAATATAGTACCGAATATTTTAAACACGGTATATACTCTCCGTTTTTTCTTTTCAAAATGCAGTTTGTTTCATAATTCTAATGTATTTGGTTCTTGTATTATTCACGTTTTATATACAGGATGTTTTATATACAGGTGTGCTGAAATTAAAAAAATAATTCCGGCGCCAAAAGGTCAAATAAGTCCATCACTCTGCTGTAAACATGTTTATGACTGGAACATCAGGACAACCAAGAAAGGGAACGCGGTCCCCGTATTCTATACCCTCAACAGCAGCAACGTTTCCATTACAAGTTTGTCTCTTTCTCCAGTATTTTCTTCCACGCAATTTCACGTAGGCCTAAACGAGCACAGCTCCTGCATACATTGCCAATCTTCAATTTATCCCTATACATCTTCTAGTAACGAGTGAAGTACTGGGTGATGAATAGTTCGGCGTACCCCGCCATTCCAACGGTTGGAGCCGATATATCTGACATATTTTGTGCCGCTAAGGCAACCGGGCCTGTTAGCGTAGCTATGGATGAAGTCCGTATTCGATTAGAGGCTCATTATCACTGCTGTACACCGCCGTTCGGTGACACAATTTACCCCCGCTGTTCGACATTTCGGTGAAGTATGTAACCAAGGAACATCGCCACAATAATTTGTTACTTTCTCTTTCGACTGTGATTTGGCGACCACACGCGTATCTTTAAATGATTATTTCAGAAGACAACTGATGTTGCTATGAAAAAGTGTATTTTACGTACCTTACGGAAAATCTACAATGCTTAACAGATAATTTAAAGCCATTCATCCTCTAGACTGTCTGGTCCATAGTCTCTTCCAAAGCGAGTTCTTCACAGAGTGCGATCTAGTGCTTCCTCTTTCAATTCCCAGTATCAATTCTTCTCCTTAAGGTTATCTAGTAACTGCTTACGTCTTCTTCCTCGTCTTCCCGTCCCTACTTCCCTCCATATTTCCTTCAATAACGTGTCTTAGAAGACAGTTCCTCTGCAAGATGTGACCAATCAAGTTAGCCTTCGTACGTTTTACTGTTGTTAGGAGTCTCTTTTCTCTTCGATTCTGTACAATACTACTTCATTTTTCACACGATCGGCCCAACCGACCTCCATCCTTCATCAGCACCACATTTCGGAATTGTCCATATATTGCTAATCTACTTTCCCAAGTGTCCAAGTTCTGTTACCATAAAAAGCAATGCTCCGAATGTAGCAATTTACTGTTGTATTCCTTGCATTTAATTTAAACTTGCTGGTGAAAGAATTCTTAATTTGCTGAATGCAGTTTTTTCCACGGAAATCCTGGATTTAATTTCACGTGTACATCTTGCATCACTTCTTATCAAGCTACCGAAATAGTTGAAATATTGCATATTCTCCAGGTGTTTGTGATCTATTGTGGTCTGTACTGGGGATGTTTATAATGTGTCTCAAATATGACGCGGCTGCCCAATGGAGTATGCTGTATATAATTTGTGTGGATAAGGTCGAATTTTTCAACGCTTTGCTATGTTTGTTTTAAGACTCTGCATTCCCAATTAAAATCATATTTTGTCACAATTTTTTGCTGGATGCTGATTTACTTCTTCAAAATTCGTCGTCTTATCTGCATGGCGCTTGGTCTTCGTCTATTTACTTTTTGTTTGGCAACTTACAGTTTTGTACAGTCAGTCTTGCGATTTTGACTCTTGCGTTGTGTCCGCAGTGTGGCTATTCGTTTATTTAAGGACCATAATTTAGTAATTACTATTTAATGTCTTGAAGACTGGAAGACATCTAAATTTAAAATATTTCACTTCCTACCTCAAAAAGAAAACATCTCGTCTCCGTTACAAAGGCCACCCATTATTGCTTTTTAGAGCGCTGGTTTCAGAATCGTGCCAAACACAATGTTGTACTGTTTGGGGAAAATTTAGTAGAGATTTTAAACGTTGCAGCAAGTGGCATAATTACTAAAAGTCTTTGAGTGGGCTGTGTACTTGATGCGAATTATTAATACTATATCTTTTAGTACGTATGTTGTGTTTCGAAAATTAATTACACAACAATGCAAATATTAACAGCGTCCATTTTAACTATTCGTTTCTCATGCATATTTATTAACCTAATTCCACTTTGATGTCAGCTCCGAACACACACAGGGTTTAAAAGATAAAAGAATGCTGTTAAACAACAGCAAACATGAATTATGTTTCTGTATTTCAGACAAGAGGTTTACTCAATGCACGGCCTGTATTAATGTAGAGTATGTAGTGTAAATTTAAATAGGGATATAATGCAGGTTTAAAATATGGAGTTTATGGAATAAAGAAATGATATATAACATTGAAATTCCAGTACAATCATTTACTTGCAAATTGTTCTATGCTTGCTATACGAAATTCATTGCCGAGTCAAATAACTTTCTGCAAGTAGCAATTGTCTATTTATTAGTATATATTACATTTTTCTCAACGTAAATTATGGGTAAGTCTGAAATACTTATTTTTATTAGTCTGTAGGTGATAAATAGGGGATCTCATAGTCATGGCAAAGAGCGTAAATTTTGTTCGGTGAGCAGCAGATTGCATCCGACCAGAAATGTTCTCCTTCTTGTGTTCGAAGTGGTAAGAACAGTCCCAGGATTTCTCTGGAAGGGAAGATCCTCAGATAATATAACCACTCTCCGGGCTGAATTCTGAAACCAGGACATTCGGAATAAAAAACGTTTTCCCGTTACAGGCCCGGTGTGGCCCAGAGGGTGGGTAGAGGCACTAGATGGGGGTGAGTGTTCATCAGCACGCCCCGGCCACACTTTACCCTCGGGAAAGACCCGGTACCCATTTTACAGGAGGCTGGGTGCGCTCCAGGGCTGGTCTGGACGGGCGGAAAATCTCGTCCCCACCGGGATTCGGTCCCGGACCTTCCAACCACTAGTCAGTCGCTGTACCTCTGAGCTACTCGGCCCACGGACATTCGGAACACAAGTCGAAAATATCAGACACTCCACACTATACCTAATTAGTTAGAATCAACTTTAATATTCACACACCTAAGTTTTAGATTCCAAACTGCTCTCGTTCTTAGAGCTTTCAATCGCATCATAATAATGCGACATATGTACGTGTTTGCTGTCGTGTTAAATTTTGATAAACCTCTTCACTAATACAATACTACTGTACGTCTGGCCGTTAGTGATTACTGTATTGCTGCCTAGAGATAGTTAATACCATAAATGCGTTACTACTATTTAGCTCTTATCGTCTTGTGTGATACATTGTGTCTTTCATAAGTGTCAAATTACGGCATTCTGGGACTTGATGCCATGGATCTGAGCTGTCCTTTTAGTGTGGTTTAGATCTCCGTTCTTCTGGGATATGACACCGAGTGACTGGTCAGTTCGCGTCTTTCAGAAGTACCGTATAACCTTCATCTTCAAGTGTGGACATGTCGAACTCTTCTCGGACAACTTTAGGTGAGTCATCCCCATTGTGTTTGGTTTTGTACAAATAAGGAATAAGTTTTAGCAAGTCATTTTTATTTAATTTATGTTTACGACATGTTTCGGCCCTCATTTCTGGGCCATCATAAGGTCACAAACTTAAATTTTGAATTTTAGATCTATATAACTAATTTTATAACTTACATTGCATATCTTCCTCAATTTACGTTTGTGACCTGATGATGGCCCAGAAATGAAGGCCGAAACATGTCGCCAACTTAAATGAAATAAAAACACAAACGATACTAGTTGTGTTTTGATTTACTAAAACTTGTTCCTTATTTGTACATCTTCTCGGACACCTGGCCGTTGAAGTTGAAAGCGCATTGTTTCTTCGTAAAGCCAGGAAACAATTACCCAGTGACATTCCTCCGTATCCCAGAAGAACGAAATTTTGTAATGCCTTATATCTTCATGAGATAACAAAAATTCGCAAGGTCCTGTTGCCTCAGTCTTCAGTCTTATGAAATACACGTCATAAGCAGTTCACCTTTTGTATGAAGTAAGTGCGACAGTGATTTACATCGGTTTGTTTCCCCGGAATATACCAAAGCGGGTGCAATAGATGAAATTTCGGTCAATTCATGCGGTGTTGTGGGCGAAGTTAGAACCGTGTATTGCCCTAATTCGTATTTAGGTCCTGCAAATGTTGAAATGTTGTTACTGTCTGATGATCACGTGATTATAATAGCTTTACTAGTGGTTTTTTCTTGGTTCGAGCATACCACTGCAGTGTATTGCTTTATCCTGTGTCTCGCTTCGTAGCAAAAAAATTTTGGATTTAAACCTGGTAATTTTAAGGAATAAATTAAAACTGAATTGTAAACGAATTGGTGTGTTATATATATATATATATATATATATATATATATATATATGTGTATACAGCCGCCTTTTATCTCTCTGGAGTTTTTCCCCTTTTTCTGCTGTCTGTGTAAATAAAGGGAAACAACACACACACATCCCCTCCACACCCTAAAGGGTACCCGCCGATG
>Ga0123354_10021865_pt1 | contig 10087 bp, 5 predicted proteins | sample TergutLab28metaG_2_FD_97872 | JGI IMG/M metagenome (GOLD analysis project Ga0123354, IMG submission 97872) | Labiotermes labralis P4 segment gut microbial communities from Petit-Saut dam, French Guiana - Lab288 P4 | ecosystem: Host-associated > Arthropoda: Insects > Digestive system > Gut ...
ATAATGAAGATATTAGGATATAATGAAGATATTAGGATATAATGAAGATATTAGGATATAATGAAGATATTAGGATATAATGAAGATATTAGGATATAATGAAGATATTAGGATATAATGAAGTCCCGCTTGTTCCGACCAACAAAATTCATAACATGGCTGCTTGTTTCACTTCACATTACTTTGATAACCTTCTGTCTGCCTGTAACTGTCAGTATCTTTCCCTGTCTTTTATGCAATCCCAAGCTTATGTTTCCTGAGGGAGGTGTGACAGCTTTGAATGCTTTTCCTTTTTCCTTCCATGAACCCTAATCTTTTTTTTTTCAGAAATATTCGTGAAACAAGATGAGCAGCTCAGGAAAATGGACGCGAGTGTCTATGGATTTTGGCTTTTTTTAACAGCGGCAATTCATTTTGTATTTGCTTAAAAATAAGTAGAGTTTTTTTTGTCCAATGCCACCACATGCCCTCCTGGACTTCGTGGTCCTCCCTCCTTGGCACGGCAGGATTTTAACCTACTTCTGAGGTTGGGACGCCCATGAGGTGCAGTGACGTTGTCCCCATGATGTGAGTGGTGAAATAGGAAGGCCCTTAAAACTAAATTCTACCAATCTACTCAGACCATGGTCACCGCGGGAATCGGCCCCTTCAGGGAAAATTCGCACGGTAGAACCGGGAATCGAAACCGGGACCCCATGATTAGTAGTCAGATACTCTGACCACTAGAACACGAGGCTGTCCAAATAAGTAGAGTAAAATGTACTAAAAAATTGGGCCTTGAGGGAAGATCTGATTGAGTCTGCAGGCAACTGTGCATGAAGTAAAGGAACGGAGTCTCATTTAAATGAAGATGTCCAGACTCAAAATGTTTAATGATATAAACAACCAACTAGATGCAAAAATAATTTATTGATAATTTCAATCAGCTCAAAATGTTTAGGGCGAAATTATCGCCCGAAACATGTTGAGCTGATTGAAATTATCAATAAATTGTTATTTTTGTATCCATATGGTTGTTTATATAATTGTATCAATGATGCACGGTCACACAAATATCATATTCAAAATGTTTAATGGCGATTAATTTTGAAGCTTAAAAAAATATCTATTTTAACCCCTTTTTCGAACCCACCAATTTCGGACTAACTTTGCCGTGTTCCTGTAGATCTTCGAAAAATCAAACAAAACATTTTGGACTTCTTGATCTCTTGAAGTTGCACGCGATAAATTGTGCCGAAACGTCGGTTAGAATGTACTATTTACGGCGTTTAAAGTTCACAGAAGCGCAGATCTCAAACAAATTAATCTACATTTCATTCTCATTTTTACTTCAAAAAAAATAAATAAAATTCGGTTTGTGTTTTATGTACAGTGGGGAGTTATACAGGGTACGGCAGAAATACCTGACGATTTGGCAACACAGCTGTGAGTGGAACCGTTGGCATGGAGAATTTTCCCTTGAATTCCCTTCTAGCGAGACTCAAAGCACTTCAGTTGCCATGGAGTGCTGGTCTGTAGAGCATCGGGCTTTCGCTGTGGAGACGTATATCTAAAACAACGATTCTGCCGTTGTGACTCAGCAGATATTTCGTCGGTACTTCAATATTCACCGGAACGACAGTGTACTAGTCGCAATACTGTACTGTTGTGGGTGGAAAACTGCAGAGAAACAGCGTCTGCCGCAAAAAGGAAACCTCCAGGAAGAGAACCTTCACTAAGAACTCCTGAGAACATCGAACGATTGCGTCAGGCTTTTGTAAGCTGTTCTCCGCCTGCGGGAATGTGCTGACAGCAAGGGACGCCACCTCACAGACACTATATTCAGGAAGTGAATGTTGTAATTAAATTGCTTTGAGATAAAGATAATTTTAGTAATAAATCCACGTTAAAAGATAGTATAATTTTCATTTTATTGTAACTTAAAAATTGTAAGGTTTTCCTGCCGGATCCTGTATTTGAAAACTCTCAACCAAAATTAAATAAGCCTTGACTAATTTTAATCCTGACAATTAAAAGCTTAATTAATATTTGTCGGAAACCGTATCATATAGTAAACATTAATGTAGTTTATTCAGGTTTTGTAATTGCATAATATTTTGCTTTAATAAACAAAGGAATAGAATACACAGACATTCTGTGATTAGGCAATTGAGACGAACTACAGAAAGACCTTCATACACCTATCACCGACACGAGTATTAGCCTCCATATGTGTATCTTGGGTTTGGACGAAAATACACTAAGTCAAAAACTACACACTAGTCCTGTAATTAGGCAGCAGAGAAGAGTGAAGAAAGTGACTTTAACCTTTTGACGCCTAATGTCAACTATAGTGGTTGTACCGCAACGCTAACCTCTAAAGTTGCATTTTATATATTTATTCAACAAATATAGGTATACTGAATATTTTAAACATGGTATATACTCTCCGTTTTTTTTTCTTCAAAATGCAGTTTGTTTCATAATTCTAGCGTATTTGGTTCCTGTATTATTCACATTTTATATACAGGGTGTGCTAAAATTTAAAAAAAAATAATTCCGGCGCCAAAAGGTTAATGCATACAAAAGGGCAGCGATCAGGCTAGATGCTGTGAACGGATTTAGGGCATTGACGCTAATAAATAAAATTATTTATGTATTCTGTGATTAGGCAGTTCAGTAGGGTATGGAGTGGGATTTGTAAATACGAACGAGTGGCATGCGTATGAGCTCCCGTGGGTCAGCGAGCAGGACTTGCCTCTTGGGTTGGGACGCAAATGGACCCCTTCCAGGCTGCACAGTACTCCAAGTTATTTTATGCTATAAATTGGCAGACGCGTAGAAAGGCTTTCAACCGGGAAACTGCTTTTATCAAATACGGCAGCCACCCCTCACTCTGCCAACCCCCCCCTGCCCCCTCCCAATCCCTTCCCATCCTGTCGCTATTCTACCACACGCTCATGCCCTCTTTTTTTTACTCTCGCTTGCGGAATTTTATTGCGTTATGTACTTAACTATTAGCCATAACTTTTTTTTTTGGTACAGCTTTCCCATTTCTTTTCGCGAAGCAAGAGCTTTTATCGAGTTCATTGCTTCTCATTGTATGTGATGCTATTTTGATATTCGCTTTTCTCTTTCGTAGATTCTTTCTTTCTTTCTTTCTTTCTTTCTTTATTACTTACTATCACCAAACTTGTCACTCCTTCCTTCCTCTTCCTCCCAATTCTTTCCTCTATAAATACCAATCCTATTTAACCACATCATGGGCACCTTAATTTAGTTCCACGATAAACTGAGGAACGTCTTGTGAGCTTTGTAATTCCTAAAAACACCCCCCAAAAAACGCTCTCCAATTTTGTGATGTATATTTATTTATTTTTAATATATTCACCAATATTTTTCGGCCAGTAATCTAGCCATCTTCAGGTTGACCATACCAGGATACACTTATGGTTAAATATGACCCATGCCATAATATAAAAAATGTAAAATTTCGGTTGATTTTTTAAAATAGTGATGCAAAATAATATAAGATAAAAATAGTTAATTACAAAATTGTGGAAGTTACACTTATTTCATGTGTGAGGAATGTTGTATACAGTAGTTATAGGGAGAGATATAACCCAGAGTAGGTCTTACGTGTTGTGTTGTCACTATGGTGCACTGCTCGGGTATCTCTTGAGTAGTGCAGATTGAAGTAGGTATGATGAAACTCTAATTACCTGGCAGTATATTGAACTAACCAGCACAAAGTGACCGTCGCACGCCTATGACACGCACCAACAATATTCACGCTCTACTCCACAGTCATTTCATCGATTGTTTGTCTATTCTTAAAGCAGACCAAATTTAATTTTATCTTTCAGGAAGCTAACATTTGAGTCTGATATGTGGTATTGAATAACAAACTGGTTCTTCCACATTAGGCCTTATCTGAAAATTATAGTAACTATTTCTTTGGCCTCAGCTGGGAACCCACAGAGATATGGCAGCGCTTGTGATGTTACTGGTAACCATGAAATATGGGATGTGACTCCTTCACTTAGGAAATCCTCACGCGAAGGGTGTTTTACTGTACATAGGGAGGTCAGGCCTGCGGTGTACCTCGAATATTGCCAGGGAATCACTCAGTACGTAAATAAACAAAAGAAAATAAGGGTTTCTTAGGGATTTGTCTCCTTGGCACACGTGTACGTAAACATGAAGAAGTTAATGAAGGATCCATTTCTTGGCCCGGTTTCTAAAAATAGCATTTAACAGTGAAATTTTTAATTTATTACATTGTCATTACGAAAGTTTCAAAACCGCTGTTGTAGTTCCTCTAAACGTATTATGTATCGAGAACTTATTTTTTCATAAACGTTTTACTAGTGAAGAAAAGGATGTAAACAAATTATTACAGGTTACGTAAGAATTGATTCTCAAATGTACTGTAAATCAGCCCCTGCGGTAAAGAATATGTATATAGTAGGAAAATATATTGCCAAGTGCCTTTCAGAAAAATATAAGCAATTTTAAAGCACTAGTTATATAAGCATGAAGTGGGCGTCTTGTTATTTGTGTCTGCGCTGTGTCGAAGATAAGGGGAACATTTGAATTGTTTGGATCAGGGATCTGTTTCAGGGGTTCGAATACCCACTTGAAATGTTTGGAATTGTATACGATTGTAAAGACAAATCAGCTCCATTAGGGGCCCGAGGTGCCCAGAGGGTTCGAGAAAGTTGAAGTTCACTGATTACGTGACAATGGCCCAGGAAGTTGGTAAGGTTGTCAGCCTTAAGCACCTGCCACTTTTACCCCCTGGAAGTACCCCTGGTACTCATTTCTGTTAGAGGCTGAGTCGACCCCAGGGCCGTAGTGCGATCGGAAGGATTATGTCAATGAAAAATTCCAATGACACCAACTGGAATCGAACCAGCGACCTTCCGAATTGTAGCACAGCACCTTAACCACTGTGCTACCGCGGTCGCCTATATAAGATTGTGTTGTAATATAATATCATATCATATCATATCATATCATATCATATCATATCATATCATATCATATCATACGACGTGACGTGACGTGATATGATATGATATGATATGATATATGATGTGATGTGATATGATATATGTACGATATGATATGATACGATACGATATATGATATGATATAATTATATAAGATATTTTGGAATTAGTGAAGGTTGAATACGAATCAAATTACTTTAACAGCCCCTTTGCTAAAAGAGGATAGTTATTTACTCTCATTTATGTTGGTCCCAAGTTTACTTTATTTCTAAATGCAAGTTGATCTTTTCAGTCATACAAAAAGTTTTCGGGCAGTAGTTCAGGACGTTTCGGAGTATTTTAGTACCTCTGTTTTCAGGACGAAGAGATCCAAAGAAAAACGTTCCTCTGAAGCTTACTGAGTGGTTTGAGACGCCGTAAACTAATCACCCAAAGATAAAACTTCTCATCCCGGACGCATGCAAACTTCAAACAATAACGTGTTGACACAAATGTGACACTCCGTATGACAGTGTCTCCTGTCTCTGGCGGCCGATTGCTAGTCAAGCGCTGAAGAAGTAGCCGCGAACGTTCAATGCCACTCGCCACTCCTGAAGGCCGACGCGTTCAATCCGCAGGTTCAGGATGCGCCACGCTGCGCCGACTAGGGACCCACTTAGCACTGATAGTATCTAAAATGCTAGGAAAGTAAATAGCGGGGCCCGTCGACTTGTTTTTCTGAAGCACATCTACGTCTTTTAAGTAACCGGCATAGTGGATTGATCCGTGTAATCTGTGCTGATCGGAGAAGTCTGAGCGCCTTGATTCTCCCACCCCCACACACACATTACGCATGTGTGTGTGTAGGTTTGTATGGTTATAGAACTCCGAGGGTGAAAGTTCAGTTAATAGAGGATGGGGGAAGCTCCCGAAAAGTAAATATCCATTTTTCAAAATTTTTATCAATATTGCACAGATGGATTCTGAGTCATAGAAGAGAAAAGCGGTTGGTGACTTTTTATAGCATATGGAATATAAGAGAGTAGGGGGGGAGGTATGTGTTGGGGGTGAAAGGGAGGATATTCCACTGTAGTGAGGGGTATCAAACTCAGCCATAAGAGTATCAAGTGCATTCCCCCCCCCTTTTTTTTTCCAGCTAGACTTGTTTAAAGGGCGTTATATTTTTAAAGCATTATATAGTCGCATTATGTAGAGTCGGATAATATGATCGTATAAATATGCCTGGTCTTTTGGTTTGAGTTAGTTTCATGTGACACATATTGCTTTAAAATGTCAAAGAATTTCGTACTTCGTGTCTGTTGAAAGGGCTAGACTGCCACGCTTTCGACAAAGGATAAAAAATTGAAACGATATCATGAATAGGAAGAAATGTCTTTAACCCTATATTCCATCATGTATCATATTCAATTTTTGATGCGAACTTCGAAATATTAAGGCTATATGCACCTTTTTTTAAAAAAATGATCGTAATCGTGGCAAAATGTCACTAATTCTTAGTATAATGCATTATATTATATTTATTTAGAAATTGTAGTTGTTAATAATACGCGTTGTGTGGGCCCGGTATCTCAGTCGGTATAGCGACTGAACTACAGGCTGGACGGTCCGGGATCGGATTCCGGTGGGGACGAGGTTTTCCGCCCGTCCAGACCGGCCCTGGGGCCCACCCAGCTTCCTGTAAAATGGGTACCGGGTCTTTCCCAGGTGTAAAGTGCGGCCGGGGCGTTCTGCTGATCACTCACCCTCTTCTAGTGCCGCGGTCATGGAAGAGTAGAGATATACCTCTACCCACCCTCTGGGCCACACCGGGCCTGTAACGGGATCACTTTACCTTTACCTTAATAATACGCGTTATATATACTGCGATCCTTAATGTTGAAAGTTTAGAAGGGTGTAGTTCTGTGTTAGAGGTGGACTGGGTGCCATAGTTAGGTTTGGTAAGGAGAGAAGAAAGAGAAATAGAAAGGAAATATTTTAAAGAATAAAGGAATGCTTTGGATGGAATTAAGAAGAAAGAACAGAAAGGAAAATAGAAGGAACTGGACAGTAATATGAAGATAAATGAGACAAAAAGAACGAAAAATAGTGAGAGGCAAACTGAAAGATACAAAAAGTGACTAACGGGTGAAAAAGTGAGGTCTGTTGTTAGGAAGAAGTAGATTATGCGCCATGCTAATTATAGGTGTGGACAATTATTTGTTAAGAAATCGACTTAGGTTCAAATTTCTTTACAGGGATCACCAAACTAAATGCAAGCCAATTGCTCTCTTTTGACCCATTTTATATGCCAAAAATTTAACTGACGCTCAACTCTTCTTTTTCACCTAATACCAGTGCGTGGAAAAAAAAAATCAAATTTTCTATCCCACCGAAGTCACTTGGGGTACAAATGGGGTTCTTGTCTTCGTGGTTTTATATACGACAACGCATAAAACATTAGGAATTTAATACTACAATATTTTTACGAACAATCCTTTCACAGTTTTTTATAGGTTATCGGCGTGTACAGCTGGGTTATTTAATGTCGTCTGCTCAGTTTATTCTTTTTCTCTACTATATGATTGGGAAGAAACAATGACCAATTTTATTGGCCACGATAGCTTCTATTTTCACCACAGTCTTGTGATTGGCAAATGGTCAGTGCTAAAAGCGATTGTTGTCCTGCCCTGTGGCGGTAAAGAATACAAAACAGGTGACATCACATTATTTCGCATATTCGGTGCATGTTTCTCAGTTTAATTTAAGCTTCTTCTAACAGAAAAATAAAGGTAAAGGTAAAGGTAAAGCGATCCCATTACAGGCCTGGACAGGCCCTGAGGGTTCCAGGAGGATGAGGCTCCCAGATTTCAAGACAATCGGCACGTGAAGGCGGAAAGGTTGTCAGCCCAACGCACCGGCCGCCTTTACTACCCAGGAAATATTCCTGCTACTCATTTCTTTTAGAGGCTGATTTAATTCCAAGGGTATAATACGGCCGGAAAGATTATGTCAATGAAAAATTTCAGTGACACCATCGGGAATCGAATCCGCGACCTTCAGGCTTATAGCGCAGGGCTCAACGAACTAGTAGACAATTTTTTTATTTCAAAACGGACATTTTTATTCGAGAAAAGTAATTTCGAGTATCGGATTGTTTCTGTAGCTATGAATGTCACTGCTTTGGTTGCAGTCGTTATGCTATGTTTAACCTTTCGATATTTTCAAACTGTGTATTCGCTGTTCATATATTACCGGCGACATTAAACATTAGCAGAGGGTTGGGGGGGGGGAGTGGGCGGCAAATAAATTGTAAAATATTTGTATTCGTAACCAAAGCTAGGGGGTGCTGTCAAAATATGCCTTTAACTTTTGGCGCCGGAATTATTATTTTAATTTTAGCACATTCTGAATATAAAATGTGAATAATACAGGAACCAAATATGTTAGAATTATGAAACAAACTCCATTTTGAAGAGAAAAATACGGAGAGTATTCACCATGTTTAAAATATTCGGTACCTGTATTTGTTGAATAAATATATAAAATGCAACTTTAGAGGTTAGCGGTGCGGTACGTCAACTATAGTTGACGTTAGGCGTCTAAAGTTTAATTAACTCTTTTCCTGCTAAAGTGGAGAATATGGTGAGCTCCTAATAATGCCAACAGATGGCAGATGGGATTTAACTCGGCGTTTAAAGGGTTAAACAATTACCTAACACGACTGAGCCAATAATATTGTTTTGAAATATTTCTATTGGAAATGCATTATTTATGAGCAAAAGCAAAACGCGTTTGAAAATGCACGTACAGCTTTTCATATTATATATATATATATATATATGATGTAGGAAACAATACCAGAGAGCGAAACCTGAAGATGATCTCTCTGTCGATGCATCATTGTGCGCAAGCGCGACGCAGCTGACTTTATCTTTCACTTGGTTTCAGGTTGTGACGCACACTCACAAACCAAACGTCGTTCATAGATCTATCGGTTATAGTACTGCCGTAGTCCGTATGCTAATGATCTGTATTTTTCCCGTCTCCAAACAACGGCATATTTTTTTTGCCTCTATCAGCAAATTCTCATACAGCGTACAAAACCTCCGTTTTCCATCATTACCAAGGAATGTTATTCCTTTACGTTTCCACACACGGATAGTCATGCTTTACTTCTATAATACCAAGTGCTTAATTTTTCAAAATGAATTAAAAATACAATATATATTTTGAAACGTTCCTTTCCGTGAATTTTCCTTTTTTTTTAACCATATCTCTTACACGCCAAAAAAATTCACATAATATATAGTCAACCAGCGAATACACTTCGGTAAAATATATCTCATTACATATTGAAAATCAGCAACGTGTTTCGGTCTACTTGCGACCATCACCAGGATGTCTTAAAGAATTCTAATAAAATATACAATAAACTCTTAATCTACTTAAGTGAAACCACTTGGCGTAATGGTTAATATATTTGGTACTCTTTCTTGTGATACAGATCGCACTGCAGTGGATACCAGGACACTGCAAAATTACAGGGAACGAACAAGCCGATGTACTGGCCAAAAAGGGCGCAAAAATTATACAAACATATATCAAAGAAACACTCTTCCACTATAATAACTACATTTTAAGCAGGCATTCCGAAGCGTATACAGACACGAATTAGAGACAAGACTATCCCATAAACCGTGGACGCAAGAAATATCCAAGGTAACAGACTGGCCTAGAAGAAGGGCAGTTGCAGAGTTCAGACTGTGCGTTGGGCATGATTGCTTGGGTGTGCATCTCCACCGCATTGCAATCCGCCCTGACCCCTACTGCATGCTATGCAGCCTCCGTTTTGGGCATGATTGTCTGGGTACACATCTTCACCGCACCGGAATCCGCCCTGACCCCTACTGCATGCTATGCACCCTCCGCTTTAGGCATGACTGTCTCGGTACACATCTTCACCGCATCGGAATCCGCCCTGACCCCTACTGCATGCTATGCAGCCTCCGCTTTAGGCATGACTGTCTCGGTACACATCTTCACCGCACTGCAATCCGCCCTGACCCCTACTGCACGCTATGCACCCTCCACTTTAGGCATGACTGTCTCGGTAC
>Ga0123354_10021869_pt1 | contig 10087 bp, 6 predicted proteins | sample TergutLab28metaG_2_FD_97872 | JGI IMG/M metagenome (GOLD analysis project Ga0123354, IMG submission 97872) | Labiotermes labralis P4 segment gut microbial communities from Petit-Saut dam, French Guiana - Lab288 P4 | ecosystem: Host-associated > Arthropoda: Insects > Digestive system > Gut ...
ATGCCAGAATTGGCTTGCCTTCCGCATGACTGTATCTGTCGCCAGGCTGTGTATAAGAATGTCCTTCTCATGCCAGAATTGGCTTGCCTTCCGCATGACTGTATCTGTCGCCAGGCTGTGTATCAGAATGTCTTTCTCATGCCAGAATTGGCTTGCCTTCCGCATGACTGTATCTGTCGCCAGGCTGTGTATAAGAATGTCCTTCTCATGCCAGAATTGGCTTACCTTCCGCATGACTGTATCTGTCGCCAGGCTGTGTATCAGAATGTCCTTCTCATACCAGAATTGGCTTGCCTTCCGCATGACTGTATCTGTCGCCAGGCTGTGTATCAAAATGTCCTTCTCACACCAGAATTTACTTGCCTTCCGCATGACTGTATCTGTCGCCAGGCTGTGTATCAGAATGTCCTTCTCATGCCAGAATTGTCTTGCCTTCCGCATGACTGTATCTGTCGCCAGGCTGTGTATCAGAATGTCCTTCTCATGCCAGAATTGGCTTGCCTTCCGCATGACTGTATCTGTCGCCAGGCTGTGTATCAGAATGTCCTTCTCACACCAGAATTTGTTTGCCTGTCAGCTGACTGTAAATGTCGCTAGGTTGTTTATCGGAGACACCAATATTAACACCACAGTCATTGTGTGCCAAGTCAAGTGTGAACACAACCACATCACACTTTGCTTTACGAGCAAATAAATTCAATAATGTCGATTAAAAATTAAAAAAAAAAATTTACCTCCAAGAATTGAAAAACATATTGCACAGAACAGAGGCTGACAAGAAACGTGAGGTGTTCGGCGCGTTGCAAAAAAAAAAAATTGAAAGCTAATAACAGTTCTGTCATCTGGGTATGTCTTTCTGTCCTCCTATCCGTCTGCCTGAAAGAAACTGCATCCCTCTGGAAAGATTTTAATGAAATTTCATAATGGGCGATTCTAACAAAAATTAGTGTAGATATTCAAAGTTTTCTTCCAGCCGACAAAAAGAATATCAGGCACCTTACACGACGATTTACGCACATTTATAGCTACTTTGTTTACCGGTGCTACCGCGGTTAGCTTTGTTAACAAGATTGACACTCCTGTTAATTGCTTTTATTCTTTCTTGTATTTAGAAAACACCATTCGGCCAGACACAGTTGAAGTGACTCAGTTTAATGCCACTGTGATTGTTTATACCTTCATTAGATTACCGGAGTTTGTACGGTCGCTGTTCTAACAACTGTTACCATGGCAGCCACGGCTACCGAAATACTGACTGATTTTCTTCTTACAATGTTCCTCATTGTTACCAAGACACCGTCTGTAACTACGGCTCCTTTTTCTACCATGGCTGTCGCGATCACCAATGTTCAATGTTATCTATAATTAGTGGAGGCACCAGAAATGTTTCGAGGACCGCGGTGGCACAGTGGTTAAGATGCTGTGCTACAAATCTGAAGGTCGCTGGTTCGATCCCAGCTGGTGTCATTGGAATTTTTCATTGACATAAAATCCTTCCGATCGCACTATGGACCTGTGGTCGACTCAGCCTCTAACAGAAATGAGTACCAGGAGCATTTCCTGCGGATAAAGGTGGCCGGTGCGTAAGGCTAACAACCTTACCAGCATCCTGTGCCTTTGTCATGAAATTTGGGAACCTTAACTTCCTGGAACCCTCTGGGCCACTCCAGGCCTGTAACGGAACTGCTTTATCTTTTTTTACCAGAAATTTCATCTGCGGACATTTCCTACCTTTTTTGCACAATGTAGCATTTAAACGACGTTACATTCGAGTGTCTGCTTGTCAATATGAGATAATTTAATATTTTATAGTTATTTAATGCATTCATAAGCACCAGTTGATAATTTACATGCAGCAATTTATTTACAGACCTTCCGTGGCCATAGTTCAGTCTATATTGAAGTCAGTCCGAGCAGTCCTGTGGTCAAATTTTCCACTGAATTTAGCAGATAAATCCAAATTATAATCCTCAGTATTGACTGTGTTCGAGCACATAAATATTTAATTAAATTTTATGTTATTTCGGATTTAACATGTAACATGCCTGTGCTGCGCTCTACTGGCATTTAGAATGCGAGGTATGGTATTCTATGAATTACAGGCTCTGTGCCTGGGATAATTACAACCCTCATGTCCATGGACTGTGAGGCAGACTGATGACGTGTGCCACACGGTGTCACCTGCTGTCACAGGAATTTCAGCTAGATGGGACGTGTTTTGGGCCAGTTAAACAGCATCACACAGACGGACAGACGGTACAGTCACAAGGCATGGGAAGAGATAACTGCAACGTTTAGGTTGTGGTAGTGATAGGACAAGGTTTCGAGATTTACCATAAAGCGGATAGAGAGAGGCAGAGCTTCTTCAGGAAGTGAGAAGATGACTTGCGCGAAAATTACGTCTGGCCATCCTTATCAGCATGACCCAGCATTAGATTCTCACCCGCATGTAGAGGATTTTTTTGTATAAAATTCGATACAAATTTCTTTGTAAGAAGCTTCAGGGCAGCATTGGGTTTCTTCAAGAAGGGCGCAGTGACAGCCATACTTCACTTAAGGCCCCGAAAATGAATTTCTACATTCCTTTCAATATTTCTCAGCCAATTGATGTGAAATTCGTTACAGGATGTCGCCACTGAATGACACTGGACAGTGGCGAGTTTCGTGAAGGTCGGCGATTAACTTACGATCGTAAATCAAATTTTACCTCATTCTCGAAATGTTCCTTCGATTTTGATACGATATATTTCGCGAGATTATTATTATTATTATTTTAACGTATATCCGTATTCAAAGGAAAAGAGAAGATACTGGAAATTAAAAGATGAGGCACTAGATCGCAATTTGCGAAGGACTCGCTTTGGAAGAGGCTGTGGACCTGTCTTATGACAGACTGGAGATAATGTGACTGACTGAATGAATGAATGAATGAATGAATACAGCAATGAATGAATATTCTAAGCGCTAATTTCATGCAACTGTAGTTTTACGTACGTTGCATGAAACTAAGTGCATGTACGTTGTTTATGCGTCGGAAGGGCTGCTTTCCTGTGGCACATGTATCGAATTTTCCTGCAATTTGAAGTTCCCTGTCAAGACACAAGGCTGTGTCACGAAAATTGGTACCTCTGCCGAAACACTCACCAGAAAAGCGGCCTACCAACCTCTCCAACCAAAAGTACTCACCTGGAGCACAAGACAAACAAACAATATTACTTCTTACATCCTTTGGTGTGCAGAAAGTCTGATCCCTTCACACAAAGCGTCCACAAACTTCTCTCTTTTTAATTCCGTCACTTCACTTTGCTGCTAGGTTTTATCCAATATCAGATGTGTACACATCACACTATAATCTGGACATAAACGCCGCTGAACAGGTGCTTACACGTGACAGCAATTACACAAATTCTGGTACATAATGCACAAATTCCAGTTTAATTAGCATCCCCACGCCCATAATTCAACAGCAGCAGAAATGTCGGTGCGCCAGTGACGACAGACTGCACGCCAAACACGGATGCCGGAGAAGTTGCCGCCCGAACACGGCGAACCTGGACAAATGTCGATCGCTGCCTTCATCTTCTTACGTGAGTTCTCTTTGTTTGTGTGACCTGACAGAGGACATTCAAAGTACTTTCCAAGCCAAAGTGCCGTTTCTTCGCCAGCATAATGCAGCCTTCACAGCGCACAGTAGCTAAGAACCTTGAACAAGATTTAAAAAATAATTTGGCTCTTGACCCACGTATGGAAATGAAGACGTGAATCACATTTTCTGCCGCCACCGTACGTGCCAGCAAAAATATTGAGTAAGTAGACAAGAAACAGACACGAAGATGCTGGGACGTGCCATGGTCCAGGATGTTAGTCGCCGGCCTCACACCGCGGAGGCCAGATTTCGATTCCGGGCTGGGGTATGCGTCTTTGTTGTGCGCTAATTGACACTGGGATATGTTGTTCTCCAAGTCCTTCAGCTTCCCCTCTCAGTATCCTTCCACCAATGCCTCACAGTCACCTTCACCTTCTACCCTACCACAAGGAGAAATGGGCGAATCGCAATGCACATTCACATACCGGACAGACATGTGTTCTCAAGTGCAAATCCACACAACGTGCAATTACATGGACCTAAACAATATAACTCATATTTTCGAGGTGATGAATGTTCATCTGTTACATTATTATCAGCGTTTCGGAGGAACGCACTGCCTCTATTCTCAGGGTGCAGCTGTATAAAAATCCCAAAATAGGCTCGCCCCCTTCCTTGCAAGATCAACCATTCACACGACATTCGTTAAGAAAACCATAGCTTTAAGGACATGACGCAGTTTTGTATGCACAAATTGAGAGACGTACTGCAGGGAAGTTTTGCCAGACTCTGGAACGTCACATCATAAAAGCCAGCTTTCTTTTATAAAAAACCTCACTTCAGAACACAGATAAAGACCACGTTACAGGGACACGAATTTTACCAAATTGTGCATCTGGTATTTCCTCGCTAATCAACCTACATTCCAGTAGACTTGCCTAATTCCTAGACTTTTCTCTGTTCTGAGTAAAACAAAGCAAGCTTCCCTACTGTCAGAGGTGCCACATTCATGCAGGTGTGTTCTACAGCTCTATTAACCCGCTAAAGCCCAATGGTCACTCTATGTAGCACCAGTTTAACATTCAACAATTCTCCGTTCTGCCCACACAGTGTATTTGTGTGTTTTGTGTGGATCTGAGAAAGAACAACGATTATTTCCCTATACAGCATTAACTGACTGGTTTGTAAAACCGAGACGGAGAGTGTTTACTGCGCGGTACGAGCTGGATATATACAATTTAGGCTAATATTATGAGGTTAAAATTTCTGTTTATCAGTTCCACAAATCACAACGCCCCAAGCTGAGCTGCTTATAGCCAGTCTAAATCGTCGCAAAGTGTTTGAATTTGAACATTATCTTACTCTCCACGTCTGTATTTCTGGAGTGAACTACTGTCTTCAGGATTACCAATGAAATATTCTAATTGGATGTCCAAATGTTGATAACTGATTACATTTTACATATACATAGGCAAATAAAGTTTAAAACGGAGGCGGAGTTTTGGAGAAGTCTTTGCTAAGATGAGAGGGAGCAACTTTACAAAGTTTGGAAGCCACTTCATTTAGTTGAGATTGTGGAGTTGCAGTTTGTGTCCAAATGTTATAACCTTCCTGCCATAGAGTAGTTTTGTCTTTTATCAATTAATTCGCATTATTTACAAACTTGTGTTTCTATTAGATTTATTTCCTTCATTCAAATTCTAAAGTGTCATTAAGATTCAGCGAATGTCCCAAGTTGCCGGGAGTACAAAAAGTTTAATACTGCTGATTTAGACTCGGCAACACCAGATTCAGTGTCAATGTGTTCACTGCTGTTTTCTAAATAACATATTGACAGAGTGACAGACAAAACACAATATGCAGTGGCCAAGACTGCACGTCACACACAGCAGTTTGTGTCACCATGACAACACTTACATCCGAAGCTCTGTGCATCAATTGGCATGTCACCTGCGAGTCTTAGCTGTCATAATGATATCAGTAATATTTCTGCAGGCTAGTAACCGTGTGTAAGTGATCAGCAAATAATCAGCTGCCAGAACAATGCGCTTGTCATTCACTTACTTCATTTGTGTTCTGCTGCATTACAGCGGTTCTTGTTTGGTTTTGGCTTCACCGACATCATTTCAGTTACATGCATTGCTGGTGGAAGTTGTTCCATTTTCAAACAATAAAATTAACTTCTATCCAGTCCGTACCGTTCAGTAAACACATTCTCGGTTATAACAACCAGTCAGTTAATGCTGTATAGGGAAATAATCGCTGTTTTTTTTATCAGATCCACACAAAACACATAAATACACTGTGTAGGCAGAACGTAGAATTGCTGAATGTTAAACTGTCGGTGTAAATATTAACCAGTAAGAATAACGGAAAAAAGACGCAAAAGATTGGAGATACAGCCCTACGATTTTCTAACTTTTACATTAAACGGATTCCAGAGTCAGATTCAAGCTTCAGTTACCTTACCCACCCCCAATTACCCTTCAAAAGAAAATTTGGCGGGCCCCAGAGCCTGTCTGGACGCTGTAAGAAGAGACAATCTCCACTCAAGCCGGGATTCGAACCACGACCCATCGGTCGCCGCAGCAAGTAAAGAATTTACTGCTCTGATTCAGACTTTGAAGCTCTTTTCATTGTATTGTTACACTTTAAAGTCATATTTAGGGCCAACTCTACTGGTGGCCGAAATGTTTTCCCTTGTCAAAAGTATATTTAGTCTTTTTACTCAGCCTTTGTCAAAGTCTTCATTTCGCACGTCGGCAGAACACTAGACTGACCATGCATCATGTACTGTGTGTCAGCATAGTTGCTGCTGATTATACTAGCTATAGGCTGAAATAAGAATGTGTACCAATAATCAGCAATTCTCTACATTAAAAGTCTGAACCACAGGAAGCAATATGAAAATCACTTGCATATCCAATTCTCTCTCGACATTGCAAAGAGCATTGCTTTGTTTGGTGGTTTCCAGCTGCGCTTTTCCGCTCTTCTGGTTAGAGCAACATGTAGATGAAGATGAGTAAGGAATGTTGGTGGAGTGATACTGACAGAGGAGAACAGAATTACTAGGAGAGAAACCTGTCACAATGTCACTTTGCAGGCCAGAGACGTTACGTGAACTGGCCTGGAATCGACCGCCTGCCTCCCTGGTAAAAATCCGGCGACCAAAATCTTGATCTATATCACGGCCTCCTAAGCACAGCCTTCTGGCAACAAACAGCCTACATAAAAATATAATTCCTACTTCAGAGCAAGCACAGTGCATTGCAAGGCGAAATAGAAAGAGTGTAGTGTGCTATAGAAAAGGAAAATGTATGTACCAACTGTTAATAGAATATGGAAATTTTATTTTCGTTGTTACACCGTGCATGTTGTCGAGTTACTCAATTATTATAGCAACTACTGCACATATATAAAATTTATAAAATTTACACATTAAAACATGTGGGAGCGTTTTAATGTTTCAAAGTGTAAATTTTATAAATTTTATATATGTGCAGTAGTTGGTATAATAATTGAGTAAATGGAACTTTTAATTCCAAATCGTGTGCTAAATATCTGTAAATGTGTGAGAAAATTTTAAGAATTAAACGCCGCCATAATTACTGGCAATACAGACACACTACAGACGCTTTTCTCATAAGAATTGTTCTTAAAGCAACGGGCATTGAATTCAACGACATTAGATCGCTTTCATCACAACTCTGCTGTGACGTAGCAAAATTAAACATTACATACACAACTTCAAACAGCTTTTAATTTGCACAACAAAAAACTGGGTGCCTTTCACTCGGACTAGCATGACTTTCTTTCATTTTTAATCTGCTAGAAAATTTCACTAATTTCTCTCGTCATGGAGCGATGCTGCCTCTCGCCCTGCATGCAAAAGAATATGCTGAAGTGTAAAACAAATTCAGGGAAATGTAACAGAGCTCATAAGGCAGCCACGTCTTCTGTCATACACACGTGAAAATTAAATTCAATTCTCATTCAAACAGAAACCCGCTCCACTTTACAATCCGGCGTGCACGGAGAACCAAAACGGTTGAACAACGTCTGCATTCGTATATCAAAGCGTCATGGCCTACTGTGTTTGACATCTGTATAATGAAATATTTAAATCATTTGGCTCCGTTTTCGCCTGGAAACGGAAACAATTTTTTATCGTTTCAAAAACCTCATTTGCACATACTGCAGCAATAAGACACCAACGTGCAGATTAAAACGTTATGTCCGTGCCTTCTATGCATGATTGGCAATAGGTTTTCAGACTTTTACGCTCGCTGGACACGAGGAATATTCTGAAATAAGCATGTCAAAATCGATTACTTTGTTTCATTCACTCCTCGCAATTCGTTATTTCTCTTTTGTCCAGTTAAACCACTGTTACTAGGATAGGAAAATCCCTTGGCAGCAACAATCGCTCAGCGGAAGTCCAAACTACAACCTTTGTTAGGATAGCGCTGTTGTTCTTACTGTGCAGATATTAACGTAACGATGAAACAGCTGCACAGCAGCGCGCGGATATTGTAGCAAGCTGTGTGTTCTGTGTGACTTAGGCGATGTGGAGGAAGAACAAGTTGAGCTTTGAGCAGGGTCAGTCTTGTCACTGAGGAGTGCGAGCTAACAGCAGCGTACTGAGGGTAGAGGAAAATACTGAAACGACACAACAGAACTGTCACAGCAAAGTTATGGAAATGCACGGAAGTTCGTTCCATGTCTTCGTTTCTTTCTTTCGGTGGATATATATATATATATATATGCTAATTGGTTAATTTATCAAAGGACATACGTACTTTCAAATATGCATGTACTACGAACGGTATATAAAAGTATATTCATAGTTGTGCCCATGTCCGTGTTGGCCTGTGACACTTTTAGATTTGATCATTTGGAGGGGAAAAGTGCTGTAACATTTTGAAGTAATAAACCTTGTGTAAACGTGAACAAGTGAACACGAGAATTTCTTGATGTGTGTTTGGATTGTGTTGTTGCTGATGCGCGTTAAAATTGTGATCCTGCTGTAATTCGGACTATACATGCCGCATGCTCAGTCCGTAGATGTTGTGATCCTGCTGTAATTCGGACCGGATGTGCCACATGCTCAGTCGGTGCATAATTACCAATTCTGTATAGAGTGCTTGGACCCTCCATACAGGCAGCGGCTTGTACTTTCCTGCGTGTGTGTGTGTGTGTGTGTGTGTGGTGTGTGCGTGTCTATGTGTGCATGTATGTATATATGTATGTATATATGTGTATGTATGTATGTATGTACGTACGTATATATGTATGTATGTATGTGCGTATATATGTATGTATGTATATATGTATGTATGTGTATGTGTGTGTAGCTGTGTGTCTATGTGTGTATGTATGTATGTATGTATTATGTATATACATGTATATATATATATGTATGTATTATGTATATATGTATGTATGTATACATGTTTGTATATATGTATGTGCGTGTATGTATGTATGTATGTATGTGTATACGTATGTATGTGTGTGTGTGGGGGGGGGCGGGTAGCTCACTCGGTAGAGCGACTGACTGCGGGATGGACGGCCCGGGATCGAATCCCGGTGGAGACGAGATTTTCCGCCCGTCCAGACCGGCCCTGGGGCCCATCCAGCCTCCTGTAAATTGGGTACCAGGTCTCTCCCGGGAGTAAAGGCGGCCGGGGCGTGGGGCTGAACCTCCCACCCCCATCTAGTGTGCCGAGGTCCTAGAAAAGAGTAGAGTTTTACATCTACTAGCCCTAAGGGCCTTCGTGGCCTGTAAAAAGGGTGAAACCTACCTATATATATAACAGCTGGCACTACCCTCCTTACAGTACACCGAACATCAAACGCCGCAAAAGAAGCGAATCCCGGCCTCCCAGTCGGTATCCATTTCCTTTACAGCAAGTCACGATTAGCGATATCATACTTTTTACCTTAATAATGAAGTGCAGCTATGTAACTGCTTATATGAAAAAAATTAAGCTACATTTTCACAAAAGAACACACTATATAATATCTGACTCAGACCTACATTACACGTCAAAAACAAACGAAGCACTAGAATGCGTTCAGTGAGTGACCGACCATAATCGGCATGTATCGGGCTGCACGTGGATCAGCGGCCCAAGAGATCAACACTGTACGTGATACAATGCTGTTAAACAATCTCATTATTTAAAGTGAGATGCGTGCAGTAAATTAGATTGCACCAGTGAATACAGCGCATCAGCACAGTGCTGTAATTAAGCCGGGCTGATCAGTGGCGGATACCCACGATCTGGAACAACACTCATATCAACTGATGTCAACGGAGTATTGTCCATTACAATCCCAGTTTTAAATAATAGTGGTAACAATATGTACCACTTTCTGCAATGTGAAGAAACTGTGCATCTTTCCACGCGCTGTATTGTGTGTGTGTGTGGGGGGGGGTTTGGGTGTGGATGCGTGTTTGTGTGTGGGGGTGGGTGTGTGTGTGTGTGTGTGTGTGGG
>Ga0123354_10021873_pt1 | contig 10086 bp, 9 predicted proteins | sample TergutLab28metaG_2_FD_97872 | JGI IMG/M metagenome (GOLD analysis project Ga0123354, IMG submission 97872) | Labiotermes labralis P4 segment gut microbial communities from Petit-Saut dam, French Guiana - Lab288 P4 | ecosystem: Host-associated > Arthropoda: Insects > Digestive system > Gut ...
AGCGTCAGCGGCTTTTACTTCAGCCACCCCGAGGCGCGCTACTTCAACGTCGGCCCGATCGGCCCCGACCAGGCCATCGATCTGGCCGAGCGCAGCGGCGTGGAACTGTCCGAGGTGGAACGGGCGCTGGCGCCGAATCTCGGTTCGGCGTAAATTCCGGCCACTGCCCGCGCTCGCGGTGAGCTCATTGACGGAGAAATCTCTTGTTGGGAATGTTGTTCAACCACCCGCGCCGTGTGTTCGGCGCCATCGCGCTGATCTGCGCGGCCATGCTGGTGTTCGGCATTGGCTACCTGCAGGGGGTCGTCGGCCTGGAGCCGTGCCCGATGTGCATCGTGCAGCGCTACTGCCTGATCCTGGTCGGCGTGTTTAGCGCGCTGGCGGCGCTGTGCAAGGGGCCGCTGGGCTGGCGCGTCTGGGGCGTGCTGGGCATCGCCGCCGGCGGGTTCGGCGTCTTCACGGCGGCGCGCCAGAGCTGGTTGCAGTGGAACCCGCCGGTCATGACGACTTGCGGGCGCGACCTGTACGGCATGATCGAATCCTTCCCCTTGCAGCGCGCCATCCCGATGATCTTCAAGGGCAGCGGCGATTGCAGCGCGGTGGAATGGACCTTCCTGGGCGGCAGCATCGCCAACTGGTCGTTCGTCTGGTTCGTGATCTTTATCGTGGTCACCCTGATCACGCTGCTGCGCCGGCCCGCGGCGCGGCACAAGGCCGTCTGACGGGCGCCTTTCCCCAGCGCGGGGGAAGGCTCTCGTTCGAAATCAAAACCGTTCGGGCTGAGCTTGTCGAAGCCCGGCGCCGGCCTTCGACAAGCTCAGGCTGAACGGTGATGAAAGTTTTTACCGCTCATTGGAATCAGGCGCGCCTCAACAACACCGTATCCCCCGGCCCGCCCCGTAGCGCGCATCCTGCCGCTCGCGGAAGAACTCCTCGTAGCTCATCGGGGGGCTGTCGGGGTGGGTCAGGCGCATGTGGGCGACGTAGGTGTCGTAGTCGGGCAGGCCGACCATCAGGCGCAGGGTCTGGCCCAGGTAGCGCCCGGCGTTGCGCAAATCGTCGCCCAGGTCGGTGAACATGGCCATCAACCTTTAAGCCGCCAGAGCTGTCGCGGGCAGCGGCTCGTAGGGCGTTTCACAGGCGGTGGGTTGGTCTGTCCGGCGCGCCCGAACGATGGCCAGCACGCCGTACACGGTGATGCTGACCACGACCAGGATGAACAGCGCGGTGAGGGTGGTGTTGGTGTAGTCGTTGAAGATGATGCGCTGCATCTGCTCGGGGGACTTGGCCGGCGCCAGCACCTTGCCGGCGTCGAGCGCCGCCTGCATCTTGGCCGCGTGGGCGACGAAGCCGATGGCCGGGTTGGCGTCGAAAATCTTCTGCCAGCCCGCCACCAGCGTGCAGATCAGCAGCCACGCGGTGGGCGCCATGGTGACCCAGGCGTAGCGGTCGCGCTTCATCTTGAACAGCACCACGGTGGCCAGCACCAGTGCGATGGCGGCCAGCATCTGGTTGGAGATGCCGAACAGCGGCCACAGGGTGTTGATGCCGCCCAGCGGATCGACCACGCCTTGGTACAGGAAGTAGCCCCAGGCGGCCACGCACAGCGCAGTGGCGATCAGGTTGGCGGCCAGGGATTCGGTGCGCTTCAAGGCCGGCGCGAAAGTGCCCAGCAGGTCTTGCAGCATGAAGCGGCCCACGCGCGTACCGGCGTCGATGGTGGTGAGGATGAACAGCGCCTCGAACAGGATGGCGAAGTGGTACCAGAAGGCCATCATGGAGGCGCCGCCGATGAACTGGTGCAGGATGTGCGCCATGCCCACGGCCAGGGTCGGCGCGCCGCCGGCGCGGGCGACGATGGTGTTCTCGCCGATGGCCTGCGCGGTTTGCGTCAGCATGTCGGGCGTGAGCGCGAAGCCCCATTGCGTGACGGTGGCCGACACCGCTTCCGGCGTGGTGCCCAGTACGGCCAGTGGCGCGTTCATGGCGAAATAAATGCCCGGTTCGACCACGCAGGCGGCCACCAGCGCCATGATGGCGACGAACGATTCCATCAGCATCGCGCCGTAGCCGATGAAGCGCGCGTTGCGCTCGTTGTCCAGCAGCTTGGGCGTGGTGCCCGAGGAGACTAGCGCGTGAAAGCCCGACACCGCGCCGCAGGCGATGGTGATGAACAGGAACGGGAACAGGTTGCCCGACCACACCGGGCCGGTGCCGTCGGTAAATTTGGTCAGCGCGGGCATTTTCAGTTCCGGCATGACGACCAGGATGCCGATGGCCAGCGCGATGATGGTGCCGATTTTGAGGAACGTGGACAGATAGTCGCGTGGCGCCAGCAGCAGCCACACCGGCAGCACCGAGGCGATGAAGCCGTAGCCGATCAGCAGCCAGGTCAGTTGCGTGCCGGTGAAGGTGAACCACACCGAGAGGGTGGGCGAGTCGTGCACGTATTGGCCGAACACGATGGAGGCCATCAGCAGCACGAAGCCGATGATCGACACCTCGCCGACGCGGCCCGGGCGGATGAAGCGCATGTACACGCCCATCAGCAGCGCGATCGGGATCGTCGCCGCCACGGTGAAAGTGCCCCAGGGCGAGCCGGCCAGCGCCTTGACCACGATCAGCGCCAGCACCGCCAGCAGGATGACCATAATGAGCAGGGTGCCCACCAGCGCGATCACGCCGGGCACCGTGCCCAGCTCCATCTTCACCAGGTCGCCCAGCGAGCGACCGTCGCGCCGCGTGGCGATGAACAGGACGATGAAGTCCTGCACCGCGCCCGCGAACACCACCCCGGCCAGCAGCCACAGCATGCCCGGCAGGTAGCCCATCTGCGCGGCCAGCACCGGCCCGACCAGCGGCCCGGCACCGGCGATGGCGGCGAAGTGGTGGCCGAACACCACATACTTGTTGGTCGGCACGAAGTCCAGCCCGTCGTTGTGGCGCACCGCCGGCGTCATGCGCGAGCTGTCCAGTCCCAGCACCCGCTTGGCGATGAACAGGCTGTAGAAGCGGAACGCGATCAGGTACACGCACACGGCGGCAATCACGATCCACATGGCGCTGATCCGCTCGCCGTTAGCGAGCGCTATCATGCCAAAGGCGAACGCGCCCAGCAGCGCAACCGCAATCCATATCAGGGTGCTGGCAACTCGATTCATGGTATGTCCACGGGGAATATTCGGAGCTTGCTAGCATACCTGAGACAACGACGCGCGCGGCTTCGTATGGTATGGCGGCGCGCTCGGGTGCTTCAACTTTAGTAGCGGCAGAGATAGGGCGGGCAAGCTCGGAAGCCCCGATTTAAAATCCGCCTCTGACTGTTTCACTGGCGCAACGTGGCGACTCCGACCTATTTCCATCCGCAGCGTTTCGACGTCATCGTCGTCGGCGGCGGCCATGCCGGCACCGAAGCCGCGCTGGCGGCCGCGCGCATGGGCGCGCAGACGCTGCTGCTCACGCACAACATCGAAACGCTGGGCCAGATGAGCTGCAACCCCAGCATCGGCGGCATCGGCAAGGGCCACTTGGTCAAGGAGGTGGACGCGCTGGGCGGCGTCATGGCGCTGGCCACCGACGAGGCCGGCATCCAGTTCCGCATCCTCAACAGCAGCAAGGGCCCGGCGGTGCGCGCCACGCGCGCCCAGGCCGACCGCATTCTGTACAAGGCGGCCATTCGCCGCCGGCTGGAAAACCAGCCCGGGCTGTGGCTGTTCCAGCAGGCGGTGGACGATCTGCTGGTGGAGGGCGAGCGCGTCACCGGCGCCGTTACGCAAGTGGGCATCGCCTTCCGTGGCCGCACGGTGGTGCTGACGGCGGGCACCTTCCTGGACGGACGCATCCACGTCGGGCTGGACAACTACCGGGCCGGGCGGGCGGGCGATCCGTCGGCGCTGGCGCTGTCGGCGCGGCTCAAGGAATTGAAGCTGCCGCAAGGTCGCCTGAAAACCGGTACCCCGCCGCGGCTGGATGGCCGCAGCATCGATTTTGTGCAATGCGAGGCGCAGCCCGGCGACGGTATGCCCGGCGGGCAGAATCCGCGGATGCCGACCTTCAGCTTCATGGGCCGCGCCGACATGCACCCGCGCCAATTGCCGTGCTGGGTCACCCACACCAACGAGCGCACGCACGAGATCATCCGCTCCGGGTTCGACCGCAGCCCGATGTTCACCGGCAAGATCGATGGCATCGGCCCGCGCTACTGCCCGAGCGTGGAAGACAAGATCAACCGCTTTGCCGACAAGTCGAGCCACCAGATATTTTTGGAGCCCGAGGGGCTGGACACGCACGAGGTGTACCCCAACGGCATCTCCACCAGCCTGCCGTTCGACATCCAGTTGGCGCTGGTGCGCAGCATGAAGGGGCTGGAGCGCGCCCACATCCTGCGGCCCGGCTACGCCATCGAATACGACTACTTCGACCCCCGGGCGCTCAAGAGCAGCTTCGAGACGCGGCAGATTGGCGGCCTGTTCTTTGCCGGCCAGATCAACGGCACCACCGGCTACGAGGAAGCGGCGGCCCAGGGCCTGTTTGCGGGCATCAACGCCGCGCTGCAATGCCGCCGGCTCGATGGCCGCCCGGACGACTTCGGCGGCGCCTGGCTGCCGCGCCGCGACGAGGCGTACCTGGGCGTGCTGGTGGACGACCTCATCACCAAGGGCGTCACCGAGCCTTACCGCATGTTCACCAGCCGGGCCGAATACCGTCTGCAACTGCGCGAGGACAACGCCGACATGCGCCTGACCGAAACCGGGCGCCAGTTGGGGTTGGTGGACGACGCGCGCTGGGACGCCTTTTGCCGCAAGCGCGACGCGGTTTCACGTGAAACCGAGCGCCTGAAGTCCACCTGGGTCAACCCGCGCAATCTGCCCGCCGAGGAAAGCGAGCGCGTGTTGGGCAAGGCCATCGAGCATGAGCACAACCTGTTCGACCTGCTGCGCCGCCCCGAGATGTGCTACGACGCGCTGTTGAACATGGGCGGCGCGGGCCGTTTCGCGCCCACGCCGGAGGCGGCGGGCGGGCCGGTTTCACGTGAAACACTGGGCGAGGACTATCCTGCCGTGATCGAGCAGGTGGAGATCGCCGCCAAGTACGCCGGCTACATCGACCGCCAGCGCGAAGAGGTGGACCGCGCCGCGTATTACGAGCACCTGCGGCTGCCGCCCGATCTGGATTACCTGCAAATTTCCGCGCTGTCGATCGAAGTGCGCCAGAAGCTGCAACGCCACCGCCCCGAAACGCTGGGACAGGCGGGCCGCATCAGCGGCGTGACCCCGGCGGCCATCTCGCTGCTGCTGATTCATTTGAAGAAGGGCGGCTTTAAGGGATGATCATGCGACAACTTGGTGGGGGCCGTCTCTGCGGCTTTGTGGGGCTTGTTGGGTGTGTAGGATGGGTAGAGCGTCAGCGAAACCCATCATTGCACGGCGCAGCGTGTGGAAGATCGATGAGTTTCGCAAGTTCTACCCATCCTACGCGGGGCCGTGCGACATGACCCACCCCTTGCACGTCCCCTTGCTGGTCGGTGCCCAGGCGCTGGGCTTGCCGCTGACCGAGACCCAGATCAACGCCTTGCTGGCCTACCTCGATCTGCTCGCCAAGTGGAACCGGGTCTACAACCTGACGGCGGTGCGCGACCCGGCGGAAATGCTAACGCACCACCTGCTGGACAGCCTGGCCGTCGTCGCGCCGCTGCGCCGGCAGACGCAGGGCCAGGCCGTCCGGCTGCTGGACGTGGGCTCCGGCGGCGGCCTGCCGGGCGTGGTGATCGCCATCTGTTGCCCGGAAATCGACGTGACCTGTGTCGATGCCGTGGCCAAGAAAGCCGCCTTCATCCAGCAGGCGGCGGGCACGCTGGGCCTGCCGCGCCTGCGCGGCCTGCATGCGCGGGTCGAAACGGTGGCCGAGCGCTTCGACGTGATTGCCTCGCGGGCCTTTGCCAGCTTGGCGGACTTCACCGCCTGGTCGGTTGGGGCGCTGGCCGGGCAGGGGGTGTGGATGGCGATGAAGGGCAAGCGCACCGGCGATGAAGAAGCCGCGCTGCCGCCGTCGGTCGAGGTGTTTCACGTGGAGCCTTTGACCGTGCCGGGGCTGGCGGCCGAACGTTGTTTGATCTGGCTGCGCCCCAAACCGGTGTTCAATGAGAGCGGCATCCCGTAAACTCGCAAGTTTTCGTCACTCTCAAGTCATGGCGCACATTTTCTGCATTGCCAACCAAAAGGGCGGCGTCGGCAAGACCACCACCACGGTCAACTTGGCCGCCGGCCTGGCCAAGGTCGGCCAGCGCGTGTTGCTGGTCGATCTGGACCCGCAGGGCAACGCCACCATGGGGTCGGGGGTGGACAAGCGGGCGATGGCGCTGTCGGTGTACGACGTGCTGCTGGAATCCAGCACCGTGGCCGAGGCGGCGGTGATGTCCGACAAGATGAAGGGGACCGGCGCCAGCTACGCCGTGCTGGGCGCCAACCGCGAATTGGCCGGCGCCGAGGTGGAGCTGGTGAGCGAGGAACGCCGCGAGCGCCGCCTGAAAGAGGCGCTGGCCAAGGTGGCCGGCGATTACGACTTCATCCTGATCGACTGCCCGCCGTCCCTGAACATGCTCACCCTGAACGGCCTGTGCGCCGCGCAGGGCGTGATCGTGCCCATGCAGTGCGAATACTTTGCGCTGGAGGGGCTGGCCGATTTGACCAACACCATCAAGCAGGTGCACGCCAATCTGAACCGCGATCTGCGGCTGATCGGCCTGCTGCGTGTGATGTTCGATCCGCGCATCACGCTGCAGGTGCAGGTCAGCGAGCAGCTCAAGGCGCATTACGGCGACAAGGTATTCGACACCATCATCCCGCGCAACGTGCGTCTGGCCGAAGCGCCCAGCTACGGTTTGCCGGGCGTGGTGTTCGACCCCTCGGCCAAGGGCAGCAAGGCGTTCATCGAATTTGCCCGCGAGATGGTGGCGCGCGGCTTGAAGTGACCACCCCCAGGCTTCACTCGCTGAGCGATGTTACGCCTCCCCCCTTCAAGGGGGCGCAGCCACTGGCCGGGGCAACCCCGGCCACGGCTGCTTTGGCATGGTCTGCGCGACGTCCGACATAGGAATTTGAAAACATGGTCACCAAAAAACCCAAAGGCCTGGGGCGCGGACTCGACGCGCTGCTCGGCCCCAGCCTGTCGGTGGACATCGGCGGCGACGCGCGCGCCGCCACGCCAGCCGGGACGCCGATGCTGCTGCCGCTCGACGACTTGGCCCCCGGCCAGTACCAGCCGCGCACGCGCATGGACGAGGGCGCGCTGTACGAGCTGGCCGAAAGCATCAAGTCGCAGGGCATCATGCAGCCCATCCTGGTGCGCCGCATCGCGGCGTCCAAGGGCGCTATAAATTCAGGAGCGACGCACGAAATCATCGCCGGCGAGCGCCGTTTTCGCGCCGCCCGGCTGGCGGGCCTGACCGAGGTGCCGGTGCTGGTGCGCGACGTGCCCGACGAGGCCGCCGCCGCCATGGCGCTGATCGAGAACATTCAGCGCGAGAACCTGAACCCGCTGGAGGAGGCCCAGGGCCTGAAACGCCTGGTGAACGAATTCGGCCTGACGCACGACTTGGCGGCGCAGGCCGTGGGCAAGAGCCGCAGCGCCGCCAGCAACCTGCTGCGCCTGCTCAACCTCACCGAGCCGGTGCAGACCATGCTGATGGCCGGCGACATCGACATGGGCCACGCCCGCGCGCTGCTGGCGCTGGACGGCGCGGCGCAGATCACGGCGGCCAACCGGGTGTCGGCCCGGAAAATGTCGGTGCGCGAGGCCGAATCGCTGGTCAAGCGGTTGAGCGCCGAATTCAACCTGACGTCGCCGCGTAAAAGTCCCGCCGCCGACAAATCCGGCGACGTGCGCCGGGTGGAAGAGGAATTGTCCGACCTGTTGCTGGCGCAGGTCGAAGTGCGCGTGAAGAAGAAAACCAAGCGCGCCGGCAAGCTGGAACAGGCCGGTGAACTGGCGATTCAATTCGGTTCGCTGGACGAGTTGAATGGGCTGATTGAGCGATTGCGGCGCGACTGATGTCATTGCTTGCGCTTCGTGCGGTAGCGAGGTTGTTACCAAACGAAAATCCTGCCAGGGCGTGGTTTCCCATGGGTATGATGTGGCGTTTTCGCGGACCGTCGGAGTTTGCGCGCGCTCCGGTGGCTGCGGTTGCCTTGCATCGTGCTGATGCGACACCAACGATCTGGAGCAAGTGTGAAATGAGCAAGAGAAAATTGGCCGCGCTGGCGGCCGTGGGCGCGGTCATGCTGCTGGCGGGCTGTGAAACCACCGACATGAAAATGGGCAGTCAGGACGCCAAGACCGTGGCCACCGGTTCGGCCGCCGGGTCGACCACGTCGGGTGCCAACGAGGCCCTGGAAAGATGCCAATCGCCGCTGGGCACCGTGTCCTTGGTGGAAAACCAGACCGCCGGCTGGTACACCATTTTGACGGGCGAATACAAACTGCCGCCCACCTCCAACCTGCTGCGTCTGTTGGTGCAGCAGTCCAATTGCTTTGTGGTGATCGAGCGCAGCGCCGCCGGCATGCGCGCCATGGGCCGCGAGCGGGAACTCATGCGCTCCGGCGAGATGCGCGAGGGCAGCAATTTTGGTCAAGGGCAAATGGTGGCCTCCGATTACGCCTTGTCGCCTGAAGTCGTCTTCAGCGCCAGGGACGCCGGCGGCATCAGCGGCGTGCTGGGTGGCTTGATTGGCGGGGGGCGCGGCAGTGCCTTGGCCGCGGTCGGCGGCGGCGTGCAGACCCGCCAGGCCAGCGCCATGCTGACCCTGGTCGACAACCGCTCGGGCGTGCAGGTGGCGGTCTCCGAGGGCAGCGCCTCCAAGACCGACCTGAATCTGTTCGGCGGCTTACTTGGCAACCGGGGCGGCGCGGGGCTGGGCGGCTACACCAGCACGCCACAGGGCAAGGTGATCGCGGCGGCGTTCATGGACGCCTTCAACCAGATGGTGGTCAGTCTGCGCGCGTACCGTCCGCAAAAGGTGCAGGGCCAGGGGCTGGGCGGCGGCGGCCGGCTGGGCGTGGACGGCGGCGCGGCGCCGCGCAATACCCAGGCGCCGCGTTGATCCGCGCGGCGGCCAAGACGCCAAAAGAAAGGGCCGCTTGTCAGCGGCCCTTTTGCATGAGAGTCCAGCGACTCAGCGCTTTTGCCGATACTTGCGCAGCGCGGCGATTTGCGCGGCCAGGACGGCGAGCTCGGACGTGGCGCGAGCCATGTCGATCTCGCTCTTGGCGTTTTTCAGCGATTCCTCGGCGTTGCGCCGGGCCGTGTTGGCCTTTTCCTCGTCCAGGTCCTTGCCGCGGATGGCGGTGTCGGACAGCACGGTCACGCGGGTGGGCTGCACTTCAAGAATGCCGCCGGCCACGAAGATGAACTCCTCGCCGCCGTCGGGCGTGTCCACGCGCACCGAACCAGGCTTGATGCGCGTGATGAGCGGCGTGTGGCGCGGGTAGATGCCCAGCTCGCCCGCCTCGCCCGGCAGGGCGACGAAGGTGGCCTCGCCGGAGTAGATGGACTCCTCCGCGCTGACCACATCGACGTGAATGGTGTTTGCCATGGCTTCAGGCCTTTCAGGCGACTTTCTTGGCCTTTTCCATGGCTTCGTCGATCGTGCCCACCATGTAGAAGGCCTGCTCGGGCAGGTGGTCACATTCGCCCGCCACGATCATCTTGAAGCCCTGGATGGTGTCCTTCAGGGGCACGTATTTGCCGGGCGAGCCGGTAAAGACTTCGGCCACGTGGAACGGCTGGCTCAGGAAGCGCTGGATCTTGCGCGCGCGCGCCACGGCCAGCTTGTCCTCGGGGCTGAGTTCATCCATGCCCAGAATGGCGATGATGTCGCGCAGCTCCTTGTAGCGCTGCAGCGTGCCTTGCACCTGGCGGGCGACGTTGTAGTGATCTTCGCCGACCACCAGCGGATCAAGCTGGCGGCTGGTGGAGTCCAGCGGGTCCACGGCGGGGTAGATACCCAGCGCGGCGATGTCGCGCGAGAGCACCACGGTGGAGTCCAGGTGGGCGAAGGTGGTGGCGGGCGACGGGTCGGTCAGGTCGTC
>Ga0123354_10021874_pt1 | contig 10086 bp, 3 predicted proteins | sample TergutLab28metaG_2_FD_97872 | JGI IMG/M metagenome (GOLD analysis project Ga0123354, IMG submission 97872) | Labiotermes labralis P4 segment gut microbial communities from Petit-Saut dam, French Guiana - Lab288 P4 | ecosystem: Host-associated > Arthropoda: Insects > Digestive system > Gut ...
GGTACCCAGCCCATTCTCTTTGCTGATGGGTCATAGCCGCTAAAGGTTCAGCCGACACTGTTTGGGTTCTTTTAACGTTACGGTTTGCGTGTTGCTCCTCTTCCCTTGGTCCTGGGCTCGAAGTCCTCCTTTGGACGAACAGGCTTACTGCTGCATCCCTAGACTGTTGCAACTATTGACATGGTCACTGCACCATTCACTCACAGCAGAATCACTTGACACTTGACCACATCACATTATACACCATTTGATTATTCCACACAAATGAAAACTAACATTTAATTACCCGCGGGGATCCTTGAAACACTGCAATCACAAATACAAACGAATTTTTCACATCACAGGACAAGTACCGCACTCCGTATTGCAACGTACTTTCCCTATTTTAACAAGGTGCTACAGCGGTCATTCCTGCACGAACACTCCTGTAAATAAAGAATACCAAACTGTAAAGTCGCATGAAATTAATCACCTTCCTCGCCGATAATTTCCAAAACATTCACATTTTATTAAGCCTGATATGAACAAATTGAGTACAGTACAAATGTCGTCTTTTAGCCAAAGTTATGGCGGCAAACTGATTAAAAGTTGACAGTCCAATTATGTGCAGTAGGTACCAACTGCTGCGCCCGCAACGAATAACTGTTACAGGTTGGACACCCAGTAAAAACAGAATGGCAGTACTGTTCATGTCTATTCCGGAATCAGATGTACCATACATTTGATCCCTACATTATCATAATTAAGAAATCAGAACCATAACTAGAGTCTCTGGATATAAATATCGATGTAAATTAGGAGCAGTGAGGAAACAAAATGTTCAGGAATGACATTTCGTATATAGACCCTGCTGACAGACACAGATGGGAGTCATATTACCTACATAAGACCTTGGTGACATATGCTCCAATCATAGGACTGTTAAGATAGGTTGGACGTATTCCACGGTATAGGGGAACGCTATGTTAATATAGAATGTGAAAGTGGCTACGGGTGCACATAAAGGAGTATAATATTAAAGTGCCACAAAATAAGCTGGCTACAGACTGAGGCTGATTTTCAATTGCGGACTTCGTGTAATGAATCTGATTTGTCTCCCTTCAGGTTCTGTTTCCTGCACAAACGTCCAGCAACTTACGACCGGTGTGACATCGGACAGCATGTGACTACATTTTTTGTTTTGATCAGGCATTTTAATAATTCTACGTGTTGCATGTTGCGGTGTATGGAGAGGCAATTATTAAAACATGAATGTTATTAATAAAATGTAATTTTGACTTTTATATAACGCATGGAATGGTGATTGCCTTATAGAATTTAGCCAATAGGGCGTTTTACGACAGTTCAATAGCTGAGTTCCGTAGTCCTTTCTCTTTCGACAGGTAGAGTCATGGTTATGGAGAATGGTACGCATGGGGCAGGTGGGGAAATCATGCAAACGTATAACTTTTGTTTGCGGAACTAAATATAATCATCCGGGAATGCGCTGTGTAGATGAATTTATTAAAATAGGAATATCGGCACGAAGAACCATGGTCTAAGTACAGCCTCTTGACTTCAAGGATTAAACTAACTTTCTTGTGAAATACTCTCCAAATCGCGCACGGAATTTATTAGGAGGTTACCAGTAATTAGTTTAGAAAAGAAAAAAAGCTGGCAGGCCGTTTACTTTAAGCAAAACCAAATAGATGTAAAATCCGGCTTAGCGCGACTTCCTGGCTTAGGATATGCCTGCCAAGATCAGGGTGAAAAGGTGTCAGTTATATGAAGCGTGGTCTTCGGAATGACGTCGGTTTGCTCGTGCCTTTCAATTAATTCACAAGGTCCGTCCAGAAGACACACGGCAGCAAAACAAGAACCATGGAGGTAGACAGTTACAAGCTGAAACGTGTTCCCTGCTACTCAATATAATTTCCTCACAAACGAAATAAAAAAAAAACCCCCACACTGTATACAACACATCACCACACAAGGGGGCCAGAAAGTTCGTACTCGAAGAACGAGTTGATACGTATCTCAAATCAGACCCAGACAACAAGATTCTCTTATGTAACAACAGTAACAGACCCAGTGAGCCTACTGAGAGTAGTAGTGGGGCAGTTACGCGTAAGAAGTGGTGATGCATGAAGGTTGATGGGTCCTATTTAACAATACCATTACTGTCTTAGTAATTAACCAACTTAATGCACAAATTCTTGTTTTATAATAAGTTTATTATATATGCCTCTACATGTTTCGAGCACTGTTGTGCTCATCATCAGGAGGTCAAAATGTATTATACAGCACCTATTATCATCACACCTGTAGGTGGCCGTCCGGTGCACAGGTTGAGAGAGGTGTGAGGATACCAGATGCTGTATAATACAATTTTGACCTCCAGATGATGAGCACAGTAGTGCTCGAAACATGTAGAGGCATATAGTTAACTTATTATAAAACAAGAATTTGTGCATTAAGTTGGTTAATTACTAAGATTATACTGAGGTGCACGGTCAGCAAAACATTAAAAAAATACCATCATTGGACTCACGTATAACAAGCGAGAACAACCAAAGGAAGAGCACCTTAAAAATTCAAAAATTATTTCGTATAGGGATAATACTAGTCGGGAAACATCACTGGTAGCTGCTATAAAAAAAAAACAGTAATACCTCTATTACGCTGTCACTTTGAAATTCAACTACTGGCAACCAGAGTACTCACCATTCGGCACATCCACTGCACAACTTCACACAAAGTAGGATGGATAAAACAGAACTTTCAAGTTATCAGAAATAATTTAGAATACGTATTATTAATTTCAGTGCTGAAGGGAGTTTGGTGCCCACATATAGTAGACTACACACTACCTGTAGCTCTCTCTCTCTCTGTGTGAACACAAAGTGTAATTCAAAGTGCACAAGAAAATGTCATGGCTGAAGGCATATGCCAGCTTAAGGTAAGACTTACAGTTAAATGCTGTCTCACTAAGATTTCACACAAAAATAATTACAAAATTCTAGAACGGGACGGAGGATTATGTCTTCTTTTGTTACACCGTACAAGCATAATTAAACCCTGTCAGGTGCGAGATTATGTATTGCCAAGCAGAATGAGGGACATGAAGACAGAAGGTGCTGTAATGTACGAAACATTGGCGAGAGGAATAAAATAAAATAATGAACTTTAACACTTATCTTAACTGTGGAGGGAAATCACAAGAAACTCTAATAAAAACACCAGGTTCTGGGCCTAACTTGGCACCAGGTAGGATACGGTGCTGAACTGAGAGCAACATGAGGGGTGATGCATTTCAGCTGCTGCTAAAGACAAATTTTTAAATAAATGTACGTGCACGTCTGTACTATACATTATGGTAACGGGAAACTGACGTGATGTAACCTGTAACAACTATTTTCATTGGCTGTCTATGTGTTAGGTAAGTTATGCATACAGACCTGAAATAATATATAATGTAATCTTGCAAGTACTTCATGTCCCTTTATAACTACTGCAATGGAGGGTTAAAATTAATCTGGTGAACAATAAAGCTACCTTGAAAAGTCGGACTCTAACACAGCACAGGCTATGAAGCCAAAAGTCGTATCCTACCAATTCCACATAGTTCCAAGTTACGTTATATAGGTTTTCGTAGGCTTATACATCTTATAATGGCTTTTATTGATTTGTGTATATCACTAATGACAAAGTTTCTGGCATGGGGGCATTATAATTGAAGGCGAAAATATTGCATAAAAGTTTCAGGAAGCACACATAACCATAAACCAGACAACAAAGTTACACATCCGATAGCAGGCCTATCAAATTAACACTTTCTGCCAGAATGTCAAACCAGTTTTAGTCTCCAGATGCTCTTAAAGTAAATTAATTACGATAAGCTCATTTATGTACATGCAAAGTGATTAACAACTACAACTTACGATGTTCCACATTAACCTGCACCATTACAACAAATTGCCGCCAAGCGCTGCAGCAACATAAACCGCGAAGAAACGCACTCTGTACTCCGCCAGCTACAACGTATCTCTGACCGGGGACCACACGCGAAGAAATATTAGTAACACAACTGTTTCCTCAAGATGTCACTTATCTCGATATCAAGCTTGGCTTACAATGTCTGACTATATAGTTTTCGTCTGGTAGTTACAGATGAAGATCACACGGCGTCAGACGTCCCACAGTTTCCTGTTAAGAGTCCTAGTAGGATGAAAAATGTGTTTGGGTTCAACCGAAAGTTCTGAATCATATTTTTGATTGTAATAAATCTGCAAGGCATCAGAGTGCGATACACCAATGATTGCTGCAAACCATAGACCTTTGAAGGTCTGGCCATGACACGATCTCGAAACGGTGGACAACGATTACGCGATTACAGGGTCCATATATCCTGAACTGTAGTGCACTTTAGGGTAATTAAGAAATGCGTACACAATTTTGATTGGTAACTCACGTGGGCGACTGACATGCGCTATAATATGGTCACTTCATGTCTGGGATCAGCTGTCCTATGCTTTCCCACTCCCTTCTTGCAAATAGGGGCCCATCTTTCTCCAAGACCTTCCTGATCACTGCTGCCTTGTTACATGTTATAATTTTACATTCTCTGAACCGTGCATCGTGATACACATATGTGAGAAAGACCAACAAGATGCATACTTTTCTTAATAAGTTCACTTAAATTATCCTCGACATGTTTCAAACAAGTAATTGTTCATCATCAGGGGGAATTCTGTACAAGCAGCTTACAATATTTGACCATGCATCTTAAGAGGAGTCTAGTCGCTGACACTACAGGAATGATACTCCTCTTACAATGCATGGTGAAATACTGTAAGCTGCTTGTATAGAATTCCTCCTGATGATGAATAATTACTTGTTTGAAACATGTTGAGGATAATTTAAGTGAAATAAATTATTCCAAAAGTGTGAATCTTGGTCTTCCTCACATATCTTTCTAATTTCTTTACATTATTTGATGCCACAGTCATATCAATGCTGTGCATATGACTAAGACAACACCACCAATTCCTGTATATGTAAGATGTGTATCACATTTAGAAATGCAAGTGCTGCATTACAAAAATTTACATGTCCACATACATCCTCAAGGGACCTACAGATGCTTGGTTGGTTGTCTACCTATGCAGGCAAAATTATTCTAGGTCATCATGCCTCTTTTTGATACAATTCTTTGCAACATTTTTTAGATTCAGTGCATGATAAGTGAAGTGGGTTAAGCCATACTGTGCTTTTAAGCATCGGACCATAAAGACGCACTTGGAAGTGGAGGTAAATCTTCAACTTCTTGACACTAAATAGATGAATAAAGCAAGTTTCACGCTTCAGACACTTTGTACGAGGAAATTGCCTGCACTGTCTTCTGGACAGTAGGCTCAAAGCCTGTCTGGAGGGAACAAGGCCTGTAATACCTACTGGAGGAAACCACCCTGGTGCACGTGCAGTTTTTTTTAGCACAGCAGAGCAGGCGGTATCACCAGTCATTACACAGCAACGATTTCGTCCGCTCTACTGCACGTGGCCTCGCATTAAAAGAACTGCCTTGTATGGATGATAGGATACTGTACCACCATGTGGCTACAGAGAGTACAGTATGATAGATTTCACAGGCTAGCCTACATCCAACCTTAGCTTCAAAATGAATGCTCAGTGAATGACTTAATGCTGTCCCTCTCTCAATTAAGCACTGCATCACCACAGCATGAGGGAGTGGAGGTATTGCTCTACAATTCTTGACTTTGGCATTGCAAGAAGGCTTCACTCAACCAGTCACTTTGACCCCGGCAAAAAAGATTCTAATATCCACTACACAGCGTGGGCCCCAGAGCCCGTCCAGATCCTCTGGATTATTGAAAAATCTGTTGCCTCTGGTGGGAATCGAACTCCAACTGCTTGGCCATCCAGCCTGTCATTATCACTGTACTAATGTGCAATTCTGGATCCTCGATGCTCACTGAATATGTCTGAAACTGCTACATACTTAAAACTGAAGTTCACATACACAAAGACAAAGCAAACAGACGGCATACTGCTGTACACTGTTAACATAGCAATATGCTCCGTGGAGACAGCGAATACATTACGTACAAGGAAAATATACAATTTATTAAAATCAAACAAAAGCAACCTAATACTTTTTAATACATCTGATAGCAGATACTTGCATTATGTAAAATATTCACATAATCATTTGACATATTCTATAACAATAAAAATGCAATGACATTTGCAGTTTTAGCAGTGTATTCAGAGCAGGGCCAGTTTAGGGCCATCGTTATCTCTTCAGATTGACGAGGCCCTCCTGTTCCAACAGCAATGTCAGTTCAGAGCTACATGTGGGTGGGGCCACCAGATCTCCTTTCAAATTTGACCCATGAATGTCTTAAACTGGCCCTGATGCTGAGATCACCGTTCTGAGACGTGATGCTGTTTAGCTTGGCACACAGTTACTATGTTTCAGAGGAACTTCTTTAGGGAAGAAAGTGGCAGGAACCTACCAAACTGCACGGCGTCAGAACTCAGAAGACGGTGACCTTAATGCAACCTTTACCCATCACAGAACACCAACTGTGTACATGTTATGGGCTGATCCCAAAATATATTCAACCTGCAACGTGCCTGGACAAACTGCAATGCGACAACTCACTTCTGACAGCTCTGAATGTCATTCAAAGCAAAAACTCGTTATATTCCTTTTTCTGGATAAGCACATCCTGAACACACTATCCATTCATTCAATTCAGGTGCACACTTACAATTTTTTATTGGAGGAGGGGGAGGATAAACCTGAAGCAATAAGTGTTTTAAAAATTATGGTACAAAAATCATGTCATTAGCAGAACTTTAACAATGTCATTTGCAACTGAATTTATATACATATAAATACAATTACATGACCCACGACTCACAAACCTACTTTAAAACTTCTAATCTTGTTGCATTTTCTTTTAATTTCATCTAAGACATCACCTTTCTCATATGACTCCATGTAAATGGTATCAGTGCATCTCTATTATGGATTGATCCACAATAACCATGCACTCTGTGGTTAATATTTCAATAACCACCACCAAGTACACCTATTAAATGTACAACAGTATGTGTTTCTTCACACTCCTGAATAAACAAGTATTGTTACACACTTGTGTACTTTCATGGTGCTTATTTCAATATATTTCATACACATTTTATTTAATAATGTTCTCCATAGCATAGAATGATGGGATCATCAGGCAACAATGAACTGATAAGGCTGTAGAAAGAAGGGTCTCTGTATTACTCTCAAGTTCTTATCAGCACTTGACCACTACGACTGAGGAAAAACACAAACAAATTCAAACCAAGAGTGTCAATTCATCAGCTTTGAAATAAAACTGGCACCTTCTCAATACAGGTCAGAAGCATTAACCTTTGAACCACATGGCTGAGTATCAACACCACTGTTTTAACTCTTCTGACTTACAAACACAAATGTCACTTTGAAATATATTTCTGTAATTCCATTCTGATGCACCTGCTGTAACTGTGTATCATCCTTATTCTTACAATAGAATGAGATGCACCGATTTCTCAAATTTATTTTTGGAATGGAACTCTTCGTGTTTCAGACAGGATTTCTGCCCATCATCAGGAGTCTAGTACACAGCAATAGGTATATGTCATACAGTTATGCTGACTGCTTGCTAGCAAGCAGTCAGCACAACTGTATGACATATACCTATTGCTGTGTACTAGACTCCTGATGATGGACAGAAAACCTGTCTGAAACATGCACAGCTCCATTCCAAAAATAAATTTGAGAAATCAGTGCATCTTGTTGGTTTTATTATAAGAATATATCACGACGCACGGTCCTCTGAATGTCAAATTTGTGTATCATCCATTCTTCTACCCACCTAGCACCAGCAACATATCGAACATCAGTGCCTTAATATCAGGATTTTGGTACACAAACTAAAAAAAAATCTGCATTTCTAAAATACTGATGTAAATTTTAATGATCTGACCAAAGCCACTTGACCAATTCCAGATACAAACAGGCATTGTACAACCTATGTTTTTTAAAAGAATTACCTCTTAGCACGTTGCAGAGTGACCAATTCTGGAATTTTCCCGTTAACATGTACATAATTACATGATAAAGATTTAGCTGGCAGAAAGCAACATGCCATTTACCTTCCTTGGAAATGTGATGATGGTCACTGCAGAACACTAAAGATAAAATAGAATACACAACATAGCGCTTATAACGTTACTGAACATATACAAGCATGTGAGGTCTGAGATTCTCATGTGGCAAACAGAATCACAATCTCGGGGAAGTGATGCAATGTAGTTTCACAGGCAGGTACCACACCATGTGGCAACAGAATGAAACCCTTCCCACCATAACCTCAAATATCACATGAAGCATACTGTTTACAGAGGTGCTGGCAGACACATTATTATGACATGTCAGTTTCTGCTTATCACGAACAGCAGGGGGCAAATAATCTTTTTACTGAAATAAGAAATGAACTGCATTTCAGTAGGAGCATCTGAATTACGTAGCAGGGACAAACACTGTACTCTGTCATACTTTGATATTAGGTTAGAATCATACAACACTTCATAGTCATTATACAACAACACATAAATCATGCTATTTTTAATGGGCTTTCATTAAATTAAACACTAGACATTTTGAAAGTGAATACATGGCATATTCTGTGTAGATACACTGTCCAAGTTGGGGCCAACACGGATGAGGGCAAGTAAACATTTAGCGACACTGCATTTATTTCAAGAATTACCCCATGGATATGCAATCTGTGAAAACCGCAATCAAATTTAATGCTTGTTCATTCTGTAGATGGGATATACACACACACACTCATCACAGGAGACAATGAACTGGACCTGAACACTGACAGCAATATTTAAACACATTAAAATGATAAGAATAAAGAGATCTCTGATATCAAGATGGATACACCTACTGCATTCGCATCTGCCACCCTCATGCAAGCATACGGATAGCACGAAGCAATATCTCCATGCATTCTACAGCTCAGCATGAATTGTTGGGAATGCAGATCTCCCCCATTTCTTTTGACTTTAACATTACACTGATGCAAGAAAGATAAATGCCAATATTTGCCAGCAATTCTACAAACAGTAAGTTTTTATAAAACAGTTTACTGGAGTGCCAAAATATGTCACATCTCTTGCCAAACGTAGTGTGTGATGCAGCTTTATGTGCTACTATCAACATACTGGCCAAGGCTTAACCAACCACAGAACAGTGGTGCCAAGGCCCCACTCTTAATTTCTCATACTTATAAGAAAACAGATTACATACAAAGTTCATTTTTTCAATGCACTCCCCAGACCTTTCATATCCCATTCACATTCAAACACCATGTGATTCTTTGCATATTGTGACAGAAGAGGGTGTGTAGCATATATGCACTGGCACCCTAGCCTGGTGGCTGTGGTTTCACTCCCAGCTACAGTAGAGAGGGATGTGGAAATAGGTAACGTTCACTGCAAGTTGTTCAAAGTGACAGTGACATGACCAAATGCTAGTAACCCTGCAGAGTATACAGTCATCCTGACAGCAATACAGCCATATATGGCCAAGAAATCAGGAATTTTCAAAGGTCAGTCTTCCAGAAAGTGGCACCAATGCTATTTGCTATCAATGTTAAGTGTGTGCACCCATAATTATATATACTGATTGAAATCGTTATGTATGAAAGTCTCAACAAGCTGACATGCAAAAGATGCAGAGCTTATCTGGGCCACACAGTTAGTCCTCAATTACCATTTCCACGTTACCATACCTACAAATATTTGTACTGGCAAATGCATGTATATCCTAAATTTCCAAGACCTTTAACACAATGCCGTCGGCTCACGCAGAAATGCATGATTGCTCACCCATGCGTTGTTGACGGGCCCCGTATTTCTGCGTTTTCTTACACGACGTCCAACACGCGCGTTTTCGAGCTGGTCTGACACACTGATCGCTTCAAGGTCATCGTCAGCTACATACAGGATGTTTGGATCTCAAGTTACAAGCAGACA
>Ga0123354_10021879_pt1 | contig 10085 bp, 10 predicted proteins | sample TergutLab28metaG_2_FD_97872 | JGI IMG/M metagenome (GOLD analysis project Ga0123354, IMG submission 97872) | Labiotermes labralis P4 segment gut microbial communities from Petit-Saut dam, French Guiana - Lab288 P4 | ecosystem: Host-associated > Arthropoda: Insects > Digestive system > Gut ...
AAAAAGTAGCGGCTCCAGGTCTAGAAAACAGAGATTAACGGCTGTGGGGACCCGTTGCGCTGACCACGTGACACCCCTATATCCGCAAAAGTTGGCACTAACTTCGCCGACCGGCGGCGGCCGATCTGTCGGTATAGTTCGCGTGCGGACTAAGGCCACGGAGTTAGTTTTTAGTTAGTGCATCTAGCTGGTTTCTATTATCAGAAATCTGATATGTAATTTAAACCACATTTTATTTTTAAAATTTATCACTTCATATCTGTAATTGGTCAAAAACTGCTGTAATATTTTGATGTATGTATCCTTTGTAATGCACCTCCCTAAAGATGGCCATATGAGTGAACAAAACATGTAGCAGGTATACAGTGTGTATAATACACTCCCATACACTTAAGGGCATTTGTTTGGTTCTGGTATCACACTTAAATGCATTTACCATTTTCACACAGTTAGAAACTTGCTGTGGTAAGTAAAAATAAATTTCATTGCTCCTGAATTTCAGTAAATAATATGTGTATGTTTCCATGTATTTTCCACTGCACTTTCACACAACAGAAACATACACTGCATAACTAGCTGAAATATTAAAATATTAAAGCACATATGAGTATAAGCCATGATCAAAAGAATTCTTTAGCAAAACATTCTATAAAATGAAGACTAATTAAAACATGCTGCTGATGTCACATCCAACCACTCTGCCCCACCCACAGGATTTTTACCTCATCAACTTCTGAAACTGTGTCTTCTTCAGACGCACATGTTACACTGGCTGAGCGCATACTGGAAGTGTTGGTCTTACTATACAACTGGTAACCTTTGATAAGAATATTCGTAGCACTGCGGCTCCTTCCAATGCATCTGTCTTCTCCATTCTTCCCAGGAAGTGTGGTCAATGATTGCATGTCTGTATCCTTCTTGCCGAGTCTCTTCCATTCCTCCATCACGTGATCTGTCTTACGAAGAAAATTTCTGATCTTGGAGGAGAGCACAGATGACGCCGTTGATGAATGAAGGTGGGCAGCTCTGGGTTTGAACTGCTGCCTTACTGCCTGATTCTTGACACCCATCACAAAACTCATTCCGGCATTGAACACCACAGGGGCATCTTCTTTGCCCTCCAATGCATCTGAACAATTTACCTTAGCACTCATCTGCGGAAAAACCCGTCTTGGAAAGCTTGCTTCTGTACTTATTATGGAACAAGACCTGCTTGAACAACTGACTGGTGAGGAAGAACGAGAATGGAGAGAGCTGCAATTAGATGTTACCGAAGATTTCGCATTTCTGCTAGGCGACATCATTCTATTTGCTGGATATTTCATCGATGGTGAATAAAGTCTAGTACTTGAGTACTGTCTCAATGGTGACATCCTACTGGCTGCATATTCTCTTGTAGGTGAAAATATTCTGAATGAAGGGTGTTCTCTTGTTGGTGACATCGCTCTGTCCTGTGATAGAGACAGGACTCCACGGCCTGGTACCTTCTTGGTATGAGACAACACTGGTGAAGGAGATAACTCTCTTGTTGAAGAAAATGCCTGGGAGGTAGGTAACTCTCTGGTAGGGGAATATACCGTTGTAGGTGTGCCACTCTTGGTGGGGGAGAAGATTCTTGAGGGTGACAGTGCCATTGATGAAGATAAGGCTGCTGGAGATATCACACTGCTCTGAGGAGCCATTCTGGAGGCTGAAGCAAGCATAGACGGCCTGCCAGTCAAGCCCACTGCCTTACTAAGAATTCCAGAGAATGTGCTTCTGGTACTTTCAGTTTTATCTGGGATACCTCCAGTGGTTGATGCTCGTTTTATTGGCAGTATTAGGTGTCTTCTGTGGGACTGGACTGTAGAATTAGTGGGAAAGGCATTCTTATTGTCAACAATTCCAGCACCAAACCGAGAACTGCCAGGAAACATACTTTCAGATGACCAATTAGTTCATATAAAATGGATACATTTCCTATCCATTTTTAAGTTACAGTAACTAAAAATGTGATCAGTAATTTATAATAGACATTAATAGCTTTCTGTCTATGGTAGGCTTCGGTAAGCTAACATTTTTAATTACATCTTGGTTTCATTCATTGTACTGGGTCTCTTTATAACCCCTGCACTGATAAAGTGTCCGTTTACTCTCTTTTCATATCTAAGCAGTCTTAGTCACACATAACTGTCTCACACACACATTAATTTCACTCTTCATGAAAAGTGCCCCACTGCTGCAAGGTGTTCATTCTACCATGCAATGTCAATAAAGTTTCATACATGCATTTCTCTTCAAATTTCATATTTCACTCATCTCTGCACTTTACTAATTTGTTGTCACCACAGTACATCCAATGCTAATTTTCACCACGATACAGTCCATGCTAATTATGTCTTGGTATAAAAAATGCCCACACATCACACAAGCATGTAACAGGGTGAGCTGATATATATTTGGTGCCCCATTGTGCCTGCCCCCCTGGCAGGGTGCCCTCACTCCTGTCTTACCAGGAGTGGAGCTGTACTGTGACTGAGAGAAGCTTCAGCAGACCTGTCTGTCTGCCTTTGCTGCAAACAGGGCAACTTGCCAAGCCATGCATCAATACACAGTGTTAAAAATATCAACTCAAATGCTAAACTCCAGTACATGGACATGGCAACTGGTCCCAATTTTCAAGTGTTTATGAAGACACCATAACAAAAATTTCCAATTTCCATTTAGGGCCAAATGCATGATTGAAACAATCATTTCTGGGATCAATCCGTATACAACCTTAAAATTCACAAAGTCCCTACTAATTTCCAAGCTTTTAAACATTTAATAAACACAAAATCAAGTTAAAGCCTTGGAATGAAGCCCAGTCTCTCAACACAAGGAAGTAAAGAAAGCAGGTTTAAAAATAATTTGCAGCAATTTCCAATTGTCTGACAGGCATGTACCTCAAGTGGCATGCCAGAAACACAAATTTCAGTGCATGATCCAAAATAGATGGTTGATATGCACTGAACTTATCAACAAAGGGGCCAAAAAAAGAGAAAGAAAATCAATGACTGGAGCCAAACGTATACTTTCAGAAAAACAAGCTTCTATAACATATTTCTTTACCGAAAAGTATTCACTCACATATTGAATACACGTACAATATGCAATACAGAAATTTGGAGAATAAAGGAGAAACATTTAGGTGGATAAACAGAAACATTATGCAATATACTGGTTGGACCCACATCAAAATATGGGAGTGAGACAATGGACATGGAGCAACAGGGGCAAAGAAAAGGAAGGGGGAAAGAGAGAGAGAGAGAGAGATACAGAGAGAAAGGAAAGTGATGGACTGCAAACAAGAACGTTTGAGATTCAGGTGGATATACATAATGACTCAAAATGGGCAAACTTGTCTCAGTGCACACAGTAAAAGCATGTGGGAAGTGTAAGTATAGCTCCATCTATTCTTAACCTTAACTAACTAATATCTGAATCTATGGAGAAAAATGCAGCAGTGTCCTATTTATTTCTTTGTTCTTTAATTAGGGCAAAAAAATCAGGGTTAAAGGGGTGGGACCTACAGCATGCATGAAAGATGAGTAAAGCATGAAGAAACTCAGCTGGAAAAGTGCTCAGAAGAAAACACCGGCAGGATAATATTAAAATGGATCTTTAAAAAAAAGGGGGGCATGTGAGTGGAATAGATTCATCTGGTTGAGTACTGAACCCACTGATTGGCCCTTGTAAATTTGTAACAAATCTCAGAGTTCCACAAACTGTGGGGAAATTTCTTGACTAGCTGAGTCACAATCAGCTTCCAAAAAAAGACTCTTTCTCATGCAGTTATTAGTTAGTTAATGGAATTAATGGTGCCACAGTCAGATGAACTCTGATACAAAATGTGCCAGAACTGGAAAATATGTAGTAACAATAAATTCACAAAAGAACACCAACTCCCAGAAGGTGAAGTACATCATATCTGATACCCATCTTCACGAAAAACTGAATATGGATTATGCATGTTACTACTAACCGTGTCACCATTAGAAGTCGAACTATAGCACGATAATCCTTCAGCAGATAATGCATAGTGGAACACTACTCTAATTAAGCAGTCAGCAAGAAACACAATTGAACCTTTGCCTGATAGTTGTGGGACATATGAGGTATCAATGTGGATGCCAAGTTGAAATTCTTCATAAACTTAAGACACAGACAATGAAATGATATTAAAGTTCTGGTGTCTCTGTTCTATCTACTGTCTACAGCATACCTTCAAGACAACAGAAAACAGTGGACTGAGTACTATCACTACAAACAGTGAGAGATTTGTAATGCCTGTGCTAATAGGAACTCACTTGCACCATCCCATTATGTACCTAACGCTAATACAGCATGAAAGTGATGATAAAGGGTAACATAATTTCTAGCCAAGAATTTCGTTCACGGATAACGCATCGATAAAACATGATATATTCCCAGTTTTGCACTCGAAAAAATCGCCTGATTTCATACGTGGAGCTGAGAGGAATATTTCGGTGTGATGAACATAAATGATCACAATTTGTCCTCTGCAAATCTGCATCTCATATTTGTCTCTGTGTTCAATTTTCTCTCATTACCACAGGATATCAAGCAGTACAGACACTCCACAGTACAGTCTTAAAATACATTAGATTATTGACAAGGTTAATAAACAGTTCAGACATTACAACAAAAAAAGACATACGTTACTTTTCCTCATACTTCATTAAACTGAATCAAACAAGTTGCAATCTAAAGTTTGTTTTAATTTGTTAAAACATCAGTTTTGTACCATTTTGTATGGAAAATCATTACTTAAAGAAAATCTGTCCTGCTTCTTTCCATGAGACTTGCCAGTGGTTAAAGATTCCCCTGAATGGGTTACGGGCTCAGAGCAGGGTAAGTCCAGTGGTAGGATTGCTACATTTAGCCTCTGGACCGGCATGTTTAGGGATGGCATTTCCTCCATTCCTGGTGAAAACATTATACTGCTGTGACTCAGTCATCATTTCCTCATTTGTGAGAACAGGGTATCCTATGAGAAGGAGAGGATGACTGTTGGGTAGGATAGGCTCCAGTATTATGCATCACTACCCCTTATACCAACAATACCAATTTTGAACAAATTACTGGAATACAAGAGAAGCTGGATACAACATGTAAATAGAATGCCTCGAAATAGATTACCCAGGGTAATGAAATACTACTCCCCAACTGGCAGAAGGGATCATGGTAGACCTTTTAAGAGACTTCTGGATAAGTGAGACTGGAATGGGTCAACAAGTGGCCCAACTCCATGAAAAATATATGATGATGATGATTATTAGTTATATAAATTATGCTTCAAGTCGACTGGATTCATCTCATGAGGGTAAGATCCAGTGGAAGGCTCCTGTGAATATGGTAATCAATCTTTGGGTTTTATCAAAAGTGGGGAATATCTTGACTACCAGAGACTTAAATTGGCAAGAATTCTGTGCCATGGAGTTAATTAGGTGCATATTAATAGAGCCTGTATATGCAATTTCGCAATTAGTTTACTGACATTCTGTACGGAGACTATAATGTGTCAATAGCTGATGAATGAGTATGAATATGGAATATTGGTGGCATATAGAAGACAACTGAAGCACTCAGACAGAAATCTATCCCAACGCCATATTCTCTAATGGAACAATAACATGGACAAGTATGATTTGAGCTTCCTGTAAAGTAAAAGTTACATTGCACAGACGGAAACCAAAATGGGGTGACAGTAAGAGATTTAAGTTCAGACCCCACAAAATCTGATTGCATGGAAGTATGTTTGGTAAGTTTTACAGATGAAAAATTCAGATGGATGGTAACACACAGATGCATTCTTATAATAAAACCAGCTAGATGCACTAATATCTCAAATTTATTTTTGGATTAAGACTCTACATGCTTCAGACAGTATCTCTGTCCATCGTCAGGAGTCTTGCACTGCACACAAAGCAATAGGTGTATGTCATACAGGTTTACTGACAGCTTGCGAGCTGTCAGCAAACCTGTATGACATACACCATTGCTGTGTGTACAGTGAAAAACTCCTGATGATGGACAGAGGAACTGTCCGAAACATGTAGAGTTTTATTCCAAAAATAAATTTGTGAAATTAGTGCAACTAGATGGTTTTATTATAAGAATTTATGACGATGCACATTGACCTGAACGTCAAACACAGATGCATATCTCCATTATGTGTCCAGTTCATGTTCATCATCAAAAGACCTTACAAAATGGGTACAATAATGTTCAAGAGCGGTACAAGAAGATTCCTACTATTTTATATTATTTATTATATATGTCAGAAAAAAAAAAAGTAAATGTATTTTAAGAAACACCTTATTTTTGCGAGAATCATAATCCATCAGCACTGTGCTGAGGTTTATACAATTCAGGCATCTGGCATGACACCCAGTAAATTTATTTTGAACAAAATAAATGTTGACTTTAGATTCAAATCTACGATGAAAAATACTGACAAAAATGTTCTTCACTGCATACTTTATTGCATACCTTATTTGTAAATGGTATTAAAAAACCAATGCATTAGAGCAGGCAATGAGGTTGATGTTTTTCTGAGCGGTAGTTCCAGAAAACATTGTTCATGGCTTTTACAACTGTTCACTTGCCTATTTGGCACGTCTCCACATAACTGAAGGGTGGGACTCCCATCCTTGTGCCTGCAATCTATCTATAGCATGTTCAACTGAGACACTGCCTGAAACATTATGAGCTCGTCCTGGGTACTGGAACGTCTGAGGTGTCAATCGGATTAACAGATTTAAGTAGCATACTTCCTGCAGTAATTATCATGAATTTACATATCATAACCACAGCTGGCTAACAAGGACCAGGAAGGACTGTAACAGTGTAATCTGAACTAATATGTCACTTTATATCTCAGCTCAACATAATGAAATGACAAAAATACAATCTGGCCTAATGTCAACAGAGTCAAGGTTTATGTCACTGCCCCTTCTAGACATACTCTCTTGACTTCTAACATAGGACAGCTATGTTCCTTTTCATTAAGGAAGACAACATCCATTCCAACAATAACAATAGGACCTGACCTTTAATCACAATATTTCCCAGCTTCCCATATTACAATCAAACTTACTGTCATTCCATCTTGTACAGGAAAGTTCTTTAGAACTTGCCTGTACAAGATTTCTTACAAAAATTTTGGATATTGAAATTTATGATTTGTATTACAAGATACAGAAATAAGACAATGAGAATGTTATATGAGATGCAAAATACATGAAATTCCTCATTGAGTCATTTCTCGATTTTCTCATCAATACACATCCTTCAAATCCAATATTATTATTATTGTTGTGTTCCAAATCAATTTTAGTTTCTGTTCCCATCACTCTAATGAAACGCAAGAGACATCTTTTACAAATAGGGAAGGCAGTATTCTTCACAGTCACTGTGAAATTAACTTCTTCACACTCTGAATCCTATGCTGGGAGAAAGAATGAACAGGAGGAAGCGTAGAGACCAGAGCTGGTCTGAACGTCTTTCAGAAGATAAAGGTCTCTTTTCCCCACTACGAATTGAACCGTGGAATGTCCAGCCCATACCCTAGTCACAAACTAGCCATGCTATTCTGGTTTCCATAATGCTGCTCTGCATGTTTGTGTGTCTTTACATTCATATCTCCCCAGACACATTATATAACATTTAATGGAAACATCATGATGAACGGTGGAAATGAAGGATGGAAAATGAAGCATTTGTGACAACTTTTAACATACTGTCACAGAATCAGTGATATGCCTACGGGTCGAGGGAATCAAATCTTACTTAAATATTCCAATTTGCAGTGTGAGTGCTAACCATTCTGCTGTACAATGTCCACCCCTTAAGTCTGTATTTTTTTTTTAATTCTGGAAGTAAGAAGTGACAATGACATTGGACACTCACGTCAGTTCATAATTCTCTTGCCAAAGAAATAACAGACTATCACGTTGAAGGCTAGAGCTCTTTGCTGGAAATACTGATTCCTTGTGCAGGGGCATGGTCTGCAGGGAGAGCAATCGGTTTATATTTAAACAGCTGCCACCCCAGTTCCCTCCTCCTTAGTTTGACAGGGTGTCCCCTCTACCTCCCCCATGTTACAGGCACTCTTGAGCTGATCACTAAATTAGATCTACAAAAGTTTGTGTCTAATTAAGTAAAGGCAGCACATTCTGTATAGCTGACCTCAAAAGTCAGACTGTACACTGCAAAGCTTGGGAATACCAACTCATTTTGGGATTTGAAGTTTCCATGGTAGAGACAGATAAGACTGTGGTGTTGTCAGAAAAATTCCTACCCTTGACAGGAATCAAATCCTGATTATCAAACTTGTTGCCAATTACTATACTGGCTGAGCTATTCCTGTTCACACTGATGATGGGAAGAAACTGAAGAGCATTGAGTGGTGTCAGTTCTAAATGAATCTATGATGACACATGACAGCTGCAGTTCCCCGGGCTTCTGGACTTGCTCCAGCATCTTGTTTATGGACATGAACATGTTCCAAATACTGGATGTTTCATTCACCACTTGAAAAGGTTGGAAGGATCCACTGAGTTGGGTCTGATGGCAGTAACTGTTCTCTCTCACGATCAGACAGGACAGAAGCACTTTATGAAACGCTGTGTGATGGACAGACTTAGGAAACCAAATAATCATGACCCAAAGTGGTGCATCATACACTGGTATGACATTCATATACAATTTAACGTGAAAGTCAATGAACTGGTTAGGAGGTTGTTAAGGGAGCCACAAATGGACATGAACCCAAAACCAGACACTTGTATTTCATTACAAACTAATTACAGGGTCTTAAAATTAGTCACTCTACCATGCAAACTCTCTAATATGCCTGCAAGTTTAAGAGAAGGGCAGGAAATGTGTCAGTGTGCTCTAGCAGTAGCCTTGCATACGTACAGAGAGCTTCAGCATGTTAACTGTGTACTGGCCCACTGGGCTTTGTGCCACATCCATAAACAAACTGCCTATTCTTATGCTGGCTGTTCATCCATATGAATGCAGCGTCCATGTGGCTATTATTAATTGGCAGCTTCAAACAAGGCAAATGAATTGCTGACTGCAGTTTCACTTGCACGTTGGTTATCAATGAGTTACCTCATCCACGGATTGGTTTCACATCGTTCTGGGTCAGCTCAGGAACACACATTATAATTGTAACATGTATACATGAACTGCATGTCTTCTTTCCAATCATGACATCTATTTCATTTCCTGATGATGTAAGCCCACAGAAAATTTATATGCTATATAAATTTTCTGTGGGCTTACATCATCAGAATACCGGAACATAACTCTTTCTATTAACAACTGCAGACACATTCGTAATGCAGTAACATAAACAATATTTACTTTCGGTGATTCATCAGCTAACACAACAAAGAATAAAAACAACGTACATTTCTTATATTTGACAGGATGTAACTTTGCAGTTTTAAACAAAACACCTCAAACCTGTGCTGCTGTAGTAGTGTTGAAGCTATGAATTAAACAGAGGGCAACAATTTTTTAACACTACTCCAAATTTTAAACTAAGCACATCACAATAATCAGAATTTACAGTCAGAGTCATAGCAGCCTGTACAGAAACCAAAGCTTACAGTTATTAGCAAGTTTGGTACCTACAATTCAAGTCTTCTGGTATTATTTGTCGATATCACGTAACATACCAGAAGAGATTTAAACCCTCAGCAACACTGCCGTGAGAACCTCAAATGTCGCAAGTTAGAAACGCATGCATAATTGTGGCATGTTTACTACCTTTCGTTTAATCATCAGAAAAACTACACGACTTTCAGAGAATGTGTGCTCGCATGAAAGGCATGTTTCATTCTTCTCTACACATTTCACTCAAAATGTACTCCATTCAATACTTAGTGAGCTACTCCTGGGAAAATACAGATACAGGGTGTTTCACGACTTTAGGGCATAACTGCAGGAGGTGATTTCCTAGGTCTTTGTGATCAAAAAAGTTCATATAAACATGTGTCCGATTTTGGACGGTTACGGAGTTATGACCG
>Ga0123354_10021880_pt1 | contig 10085 bp, 5 predicted proteins | sample TergutLab28metaG_2_FD_97872 | JGI IMG/M metagenome (GOLD analysis project Ga0123354, IMG submission 97872) | Labiotermes labralis P4 segment gut microbial communities from Petit-Saut dam, French Guiana - Lab288 P4 | ecosystem: Host-associated > Arthropoda: Insects > Digestive system > Gut ...
GTAGTGGGTCTGGAACGGGGTTCACTCAGCCTCGTGAGCCTCGTGAGGTCAATTGAGGAGCTACTTGAATGAAAAATGTAGCGGCTCCAGGTCTAGAAAACAGAGATTAACGGCTGTGGGGACTCGTTGCGCTGACCACGTGACACCCCTCTATCCGCAAAAGTTGGCACTAACTTTGCCGACCGGCGGCGGCCGCTCTGTCGGTATAGTTCGCGTGCGGACTAAGGCCACGGAGTTTGGTTTAGATGTCAATAATTTCGTAATTTGGATCGTACGCCGAACAGTCGGGGTTATTATCGGTCTTGAAGCAAACTACGATGTGTGTGCCGCAACATGAGTGAATTTGCGTAAAACCTTGCCTTCTAAGCCTGCTTACAGTAACTTGCTGCTCTGGGGGGGTCTCCTTACAGCATCCATCCGCTTCCGAGTGGAGCTTCATTAACATGCCGGCACTCGTATGATTATCCGAACTGCTGCTCCTTATAGTGAGCAACACTCGTGTTTTTCGGGGAAAAGATTACCCGCCATGCGATGCTCAAACTTGGCCTTGAAGGAGCTTGGCCGCGGGTTAACACCCTCGGTGAGAGAAAGGATTAGAATAGAGGAAGGAGTGTTTTTAATACATTGATTAGTATTGCTAGTTCTTTATGAGGCAGTCGCTTTGGTTATATATTTGTGTGTGGGGTGTTCATTCCCATTACATATGTCAAATAGTATCCTGTTGCTTCTACGTTCGATTCACGTGTAGTAATATCCGGGTCCATTGATTCTTGTATTCTAATACGAAGTTGATGGTACAGGACTGATTATATCTTACGTTAGTTAACGACGAAGTATGAAGTCTTACAGAGTTATTTGGTTCTATTATTAGTAGGAGTAAATAAAAAACAGCCGGTCCCAGTGGCCGCGCGGTCTAAGGCGTAGGTCTGCGGCCGTTCGCCTGCTGAGATTGTGGGTTCGAATCCCACCAGGGGCATAGAAGTTTTTCTGTTGTGAGTGTTGTGTGTTGTCAGATAGACGAGCTAATCACTCTTCCAGAGGAGTCCTACTGACTGTGATGCGTCGTTGTGTGTGATCTAGAAACCTAGTGATTGAGGATGCCCTGGCCCACTGGGGGCTGTCGCGCCAAAAACAGACTAACAAATAAAAAACAGGGGAGAAGGAGCCACGGGGAGGGGGGAGCTCAAGGTGTGGGTCTCAATCCCTTCACAAAGATTTTGAAATATCATTAAATGTATTAATACTCGGAATGAAGATTGTACTAATGGTTACTTATATTTCTTGGCTACGACGCTGTCTATCGGGATACTGAGGTCTGTACGTTCCTTCGCAATGCCGAAATGCGATTACCCAGTGACGCAGCATCGTATACCGGAAGAGAGCTAGACCACAAAATCTCAAAACTCGCAAATCGTTCTGACAGCTTGCCGTCAGCAAAACCTGTATGACATGTACCATTGCTGTGTGTACAATAAAAAACTCCTGATGATGGACAGAGGAAATGTCCGAAACATGTAGAGTTTTATTTCCCAAAATAAATTTGAGAAATTAGTGCATCTAGTTGGTTTTATTACAGGATTATATCACGATGCACGGTCACCTGAACGTCAAAAAAAAAATGTTGCCATTTAAGCCGAGAAAGAAAAAAATAATTCTGAATATTCCCCATCTATTTCTTGGTCTTAAATGAAAATTCGTAGAATTTTTCTCGGTCTTCATTTGAGTGCACAGAGTATAATAATAACAATACTTTTGATCGTTGTTAAGAGTCAATACCTTCTGTTTATTAAACAATAAGGAATTTTACATTTTTCGGATTCCATCAAATTTTGTTAGGAGTGTTAATCCCAGGGAGAAGAACTTGGCTGCATGTGTAACAGCCATGGAAAAAGCGAGACATGCATGCAAAAGTTCAGTGGTTAAGTCTACAAAACAGAGGTTACTCGGGAAACTTAAGCTTAGAGAGAATGGTAATATTAAAATGGATGTAAAACTAATATGGCGTAACAGTATGAACTGAATTAAACTGGCTTGAGAGTTGAATAAAGAGAGACCAGCTTGATGTCACTTGCTTTATTATTTCATTATTTAATGCTCAACATGTTTCGGATGTTAATACATCCATACTCAGGAGCTTGCGACTTATTTGTTGAAGCTGAAGCTGAAGCACCTTAGCCTGCACCCGGATACCACACCACCCCAGCCAAACCACACCGTAACACCAACACACATCGAACCAGAACAATACAACCCGTGAAATAACTCAACAAATAAGTCGCAAGCTCCTGAGGATGGATGTATTAACGTCCGAAACATGTTGAGCATTAAATAATGAAATAAAAAAGCAACTGACATCAAGTTAGTCTCTCTTTATTCAACTATCAAGTTGATGCACGGTCCAATGAACATAAGATTCTAAACTGGCTTGGTTTGAGAGTCCAAATTGCGGGCTCTTGTAAACGATCTAATGTTTCTTCATGTTCCAAAAGAAAGGGGTTTTCTTGAAAAGTGAGTGAATGTTTTAGCTCTCCAAGAAAGAATCTGCTACATGGAGCTATTTGTTTGCGGAAATTAAAAGTGGAACTTTTGTAAGAAGTCTCCTGTCTGTATTCCGAAGGAACTGTATGCTTCTTATACATGGCGGTCTGGGTGTTCATTCTATATACAAATTCATTTAAATTTTTTTGTGGCCGTTTCCACGTATGCCATCACATATGCACGTAGAATGAACAGTTGGATGTGCTCGGAAAATAAACGTCATAACGATGATGCCAGATTAAATATCCCTAACTGAAACTGTAACAGAATTTAAATCACTATCCCGTCGCGTTCCTTATGTTTAGCGACGCATTGTTTATTTGAACTGTAGTTTGTGTGGTATAGGGACAGGTGGCGTAGTCGATATAGCGACTGGGTACGGGCTGGACGGTCTGGGGATCGAATCCCGGTGGGGGCGAGATTTTCCGCACCTATCCAGAACGGCCCTGGCCCTGGGGCCCACCCACTCTCCTGTACAATGGGTACCGGATCTTTCCCGGGATTAAAGAGCGGCCGGGGCGTGACGCTGACCCTTCTACTCTTTCTTGACAATGGCACTAGAATGCCGTGGTCAAGAAAGAGTAGAGCTATACCTCTACTCCCCCTATGGGCCGTACGGCCTGTACAGAGCCTCAGTGCCTGTACAAGGGTGCATTTTACCTTTACCTTTTGTGTGTGGTATAAATTTCTGTATCGCACTGCAGCGTTTGTACTGTTCTATTCTTTGAGCTAAATGGAATATAACTTTCTTCAAAACGATTATATGGAATTTTCTCAAAACTTCCTGCCGTAGTTAGATACTTTTTCCTCGAAATCGACCAATTATAATAACACATCACATTAATCAGTATGATATCTAAGACGCGCAGTCCCATAAAGTCAAATATTCCTAGAAAATACAAGCCTCACCCACTTGCCTGCAACGTGCATGAAACGGACGTCTTACAACTAGAAGGCAGTGAGATTGACGACGAAATGCGGCGGATGTGGCCAGTTTCTGTATTCATTTTAGCCACATATATACGTTGCGTTATCATATGGCAGTAACGTACCTGAAGATTACAATTTACAAACCCGTAATTTTACCTCTTGTTTTATGACACTGGCCTTTCCGTTGTGAAGATGTTGGTGAATTGTTTAATGAGAAGGATATTTGAAATAACGAGGTTGGAAGTAAGCAGATGGAAAAAATAACCAGAGGAACTTGATAATTTGTCTTTGGGTTGTCTCAAGTGGCAGTGATTCTGAGTTGTTATCGGTATATTTCTGATTCTGGTCCCTGCTGGGACATCAGCCGTCCTGATTGCGGTTTACCGTGGGGTTTCCTCTCACTCCATCAAGACAAATGCAGGAATTTGACCTGCAATTAGGCCATGACCATTTCCATCACATTCCTTACAATTCGTTACTCACAATCCTCCGCTTTTTTTGGGGGGGGGGCGCTATGCAGATCTGTTTTACTGACAACTTCATTAAGTAAAGTTAATAAATAACGTTCAACTAAATTTTATATACATGTGTCTAGGAGAAGGTATGTAGTCAAACACAACTACATACCTTCTCCTAGTTTCACACACACAACGGGGATGACACACTTCCTAGATACATGTGTCCGTGCATCGTGAATCGAATTTAATAATTGTTCAACAGGATGCGACTTGTTCTGTTTATTACATTTCTGTAGGCAGCTCTACATGTTTCGGGTGTTGACACCCATCATCAGGAGCTGGTACAACTGTAATTACAGCTTCTGGTATTGATTTACCGGATCAACTACCATCCGCTCTATTGTTGAGTTGGAACTGATTCATGTGTATCTTATGGTAGTTATTAGAATACCTACCGTAAGATATACATGAATCATTTCCAACTCACCAACGAGAGCGGATGGCAGTAGATCCGGTTAATCAATACCAGAAGCTGTAATTACAGTTGTACAATCTCCTGATGATGGGTGTCTAACCCGAAACATGTAGAGCTGCCTACATAAATGTAATAAACTGAATAAGTCGCATCTTGTTGGACAGTTATTAAATGTTCAACAAATTCTCTTAGCGTGATCGAATAAAAAAATTGAGAATGATAGGACATTTAGAACACAATATAGACGAGAATTGCACACATTTTAGAGGAAAAATGTTAAGGCGAGGTAAAGGAGACTGAGAGGTACATACGATAACTTAAAATGTACGTAAAAGAAATAGAATATGACAATGTGGACAGCGTTTGACTGTCCCAGGGCATGGTCCAGTGGTCGGTGATAAGCGTACTAAATTGACGGTTACATAAGATTGTAATTTTTCACCAACTGAGCGCCTCTTTTCTTGTCAGTTAGTCCTGTCATACATGCAATGAACTTTCGAAATGGTGTCTAAATTTTATATTTAAAAAACAGGAGAAAGAACTGAGAAATTTTCATAAGGAATGTAAGGGTTTGTAGTCTTTATCCGTTGTAGCTGAAGAAGGGTTATATTTACAGGAAGTACGGCAGGAGATGAAGAAGTAACGTATGGATTATTGTGATCGAAAAACAAAACTTAACTCTACCACACGATTTCATTGTCATTGGGATACGGGACTTAAAATAGGCGTTTAGAGGTTAGTATGTATAGACTGGAACTTGACTGAACTGGCCTGCATTTATAGTGACAGGAATCTTCGGGCTGTATAAGAACAGGGTAAATCAGTCTCATTACAGGCCCGAGGTGCCCAGAGGGTTCCAGGAAGTTACGGTTCCCAGATTACGTGATAATGGCCGTGGATGGTGGTAAGGTTGTCAGCCTTAAGCACCGGCCGCCTTTACCCCCAGGAAATGCTCCTGGTACTCATTTCTGTTTGAGGCTGAGTCGACCCCAGGGCCATAGTGCGATCGGAAGGATTATGTAAATGAAGAATTCCAATGACACAAATTGGAATCGAACCAGCGACCTTCCGATTTGTAGCACGGCGCCTTAACGACTATACTACCGCGGTCCCCTGTATAAGAAGAGGGGATATCCTAATTCGGAATATCTATCGATCAGATCGTGTGGTGGTACTTTATAGCTTTTTTCCTGATCTTCCATGATGCAACTTAATTGCTTTAGGGATTAAGAACAGAAAGCTGTCAAAGCCAGCTGCTTTACTCCATGCAATTTAACAAGACTGCTTTTTAAATCATGTTGGAGCCAGAATTATTGCTATTACCCTTGCAAATAGAATGCAAACGCCTATTAATCCTAACACGAATATGAAGAAAAATACGAGTATTAGACCTTATATGTAGTTATTACATTGCATTGCTATTCAAAATGTAACGCTTGAGCGCAAAAATTTTTTTTGTGACCAGACTCATAATTCGCTGTAAATGTACTGTAAGATCATTGTACTTCGAAACGTAAAGTTACATCAAGATGTTGGATGTACGTCATTTAGTGAGTAGGTTTTTAAGGGATTGTCGTTAAAATTGTAGGAAACGTCAAAATCATACGTAGAGCAGAAAAGGATAAATAGCTGCTATTGGTCTTCATTCAGCGTGGTCAGGCACAGATACCATTCAGTCTGTGTTAACGGTTACATATGTGGTTCTGGGAATTTCAGCTGTCTTCTACGGTACCGTTAATGACATAGAACAACCAAGAATACCAGTGGCGTGTCTACAGAATATCAAAACCGAATGTGCTCTTGTGTTTTCGTTTGGAAATGCCCGCTTAAAGTTTAAATTTAAAATTTGGCTTTTCCTTATTTTGTACAATGACCAACAAATGCACAATTAATTGTCAAATTATCACACTCCTCCCACATGTTTCGACACTATTGTGTCATCCTCAGGGAGTTCGTAGTTAGTACCTTGCCAATTTACACAAGTATGTCACATACAGTAGTTGGTAATACTTATTTACTTACTCCATGGTGCAGAGTCCTTCTTGAGAAGCTAACTGGTTTGCAGCTAGTCAAGAAATTCCCCCCATTTCACGGAACCCGAAGGTTCATTACCGTACTCACAAGCGTCCGCCATCTGTCCCTATCCTGGGCCAGCCCAATCCAGTCCACATACCCACATCCAATATCCTGGAGATCCGTCCTAATATTATCCACCCATCTACACCTAGGTCTCCCCATTTGTCCCTTTCCCTCCGGTTTCCCCACCAAGACCCTATACACCCCCTTCTCCTCACCCACACGCGCCTCATACATAATTTAAAATTTAAAACAATTTCACATAGGATTTATAGTGTTGAAATGTGAATGTTTAAAATTTTTAAAATATTAAAATTTTCCTATTTTGTAACAAAGTGGGTTAAAACAATTTTGTTGTTATAATGAAGTCCGTCTGTGTGGTGGCTGTACATACAATCTGCATGTTGTTGCTGTCGTCTTGCTGGTCCGGTATGTACTGAGTCTGAGCGTATGTCGAGCTGCGTTGTTCATTTTCAAAATAATACATTATGTACGGCACAGGTATTAAATAATTTGACTGTTCCTGTTTCTAGCTGCCGTTTCCACAGACAACGCTTCGGTTTGTGTACAATAAACCTTTGAGTGAAATTTTTGAAGTCACTTTAATTCCATATGCCTCTCTGTTTGATTGTCTACAATAAACTCTTTGCAATACCAACTGAAATCATTCTAATTGTTTCTTGCCGTACATTTGAATACAAGATTTCTGACAAGATAACAATGACAGCCGGGAAAGAGTAGCTGTTCGCCCTGCCGAAAATATCCAGAGCGCCAAGCAGGACAAACACCTGCCTCTAGTGCTGCCCGAAAAAGTCAGTGGAGTTTTGATATTTTGTAAGATTGCTAGACGACTGCTGCTTTTGTGGACATTTAAGAAGTCAAATTCATGAAACGGGGCAAAGACGGCAGTTTACAGCAGTAAAAAATTATACAAAATTATTGAGTTCACGCCATGTCTTGAAGATACATACAAGGAATCTGAATCAGTCAGTCAATATACACGTGATTACAAGAAGAGGAAAAAAGTTAAAGTGTTCACTTAAGATATTTGTAACACACTGTTTGAACATCAAGAGTCATTAGTTGTGCGTTTTTAATTGTTGTATAACGACGTCATTTGCTAAGATAACATGACGAAGGTGAAAGTCAGTGACGGGGAAATCGCAGTAAGCTGAGTTACGTCTGTCGCAGTACCACTTCTATCGACGAAAATTTCACGTGGATTGGCCTGGGATCGCAGACGGACCTCCTCGCTGAGATGCCGGCGACAAACAGCCTCAGCCATGGAATATGCTGTTAAATGTGTCAAATAACACAGAACACATATGGAATGTATGTGCAATAAGAAGTACAGCTTGACTCTTCTTATCCACTCTTGGTCTTACTATGTTATAGACAATGTCCCCTGGTTTCGGAGGGTAAAGCGTTGACCCCTTGGGGGCAAGGACCTCAGGTGCTTGACCTCGCAGATAACGTTTTGGATTTAAATCTCGCATAGGATATCGCTCTGTGAGCCGGGTAGCTCAGTCAGAATAGCGGCTAGTTTGTGCAAGTTTGGGTTTCCGGCGATGGTGGAGGGTTCCTCGTCGTCATCGCGTCCATATGGGTTCCCAGGTTTACATAACTTCTTCTGCAATGGATACAGGGATTAAAGCGGCTAGGATGTGGTGCTGACCGCTCATTTCAATCTAGTATCGAAATTTAGGAAACACCGGATTTGTACGTCCACCAATATATCGAGGCTCATATGCTTAGTAGATTTTTGTGCTTATGTCTTTTATAATTTATGACATCTCTCTTGAGACAAAACACACTGTGTTACTTCCGCAGTGTTCTGCACTTACATGCTGGTCGCCGTGTCACGTAATCTCCTACCTCATTTATCCTTTCACTCCTTTTGAACGAACTACATGGAGCGCAGTCGTTCAGAAGCTAACAGCCAACCGACTAGTCAACAAAATTCTCAATTTGTATGGAAACAGAATCTGTATTATGAGTTCGCATGACCCCATCACTGCTCCCTATTGTGAATCAGGTGAATTCAGTCCCTGCTCTCATAAATTATTTCTTTCTGAAAAATATAATAATAATAATAATAAATTTTTTATAATGAATTAAAATTATATTATTCAAATAGCAGATATATACATTTTTAATATATGACATACAATTAATTAAAACGTTAATTAAATATTAATAATAATAATTATCCCAGATTGTCAGAGTGGTAGCCCTTCTCCATTAAATAGCTAATTGATCTAAGTGTATATAATTTTTATCAATCCTACAGAGACGCTTGATTCTCCCAGGTGGTATTATAACCTTAAAATTTTGATAGTGAAAATTTTTACCATTTCTTACACCCCCCCCCCTCTTTGTGTGTGATACGCATTCGTCCCACGATAACGTATTGTACATCTTTTCAGGTATAGTACCTCATCCGCAGTAGATATGTATCAAAGCCAGTAAGGTATGTAAAATACTAATGAATGAATTTGGAGATGAAATGGAATACAACTTTTCGGTTTGTTTTGACAGGACAGGGACAACGTTGCAGCGTTCCGAAAATAAAGAAATGGATACCTGGGTTAAAACTGTCATGTTCTGATCCTTCGGATCCACTTTGGATTAGATTTCCCTTTAACTACACCTTGAAGGAATCAAAACTTTCTGAATGTGCTCTAAAGTTTTAACACAGTCGGCCCGTACGACTTGTTCAGCCTAACTTTCACTTTCACTCGTCAAGGATTCTGAGAAGGACAATAATAATAGTAATCTTACAAACATAGCACTGTCTTAGGCAGACTTCTCTCCGTCGTGTTCAAAGTTTCCGTGCTGAGGGTTTGGTTTAAAATGTTTCGTACTTTGAGCATTTTGTGAAAAGCTGCAAGTTTCTGGTTTGAAGAGATGAGTATGAAACGCCTAACCATCTACATGAAAGCGGTGATTTATATTCGTTGATTGCCTTAAGTTATTCACAGTAAAGGGCTGTTACGTAACTCGGACTCCAGTGTAATCGCAACATTTGACATGCCTGTTCCATGAACGTTTAACAGAAACCCTTCTTATGCAGGAAGTGGAGGAATGACAGGGGTGCCATGTTCTTCCGTCCTCACGTTTTGTGTCCGACCATAATAGGTTTTGATGACACGTGATTATTGAAAGTCAGTAAAAAATAAGGCATAATAATTTTCTGTGCGAAATAATTCATTGTAGTCCTACTGTATAGTAGTGGACCATTCGGTGCAGAACGTTTTGTCTTCCTGTCCACTGATATAAAAACATTGGCTGACAGCATTCAAGAATAGAGAGCAGAGCAAGATATATGGGCCCAAGAGGAGGGGGGGGGGATATGAACACAAGAGAGGAGAAATTTCACGATGAAGAGCTTCATGGTTTTTACTGTTCAGCATATAGTCTGGAGATCAAATCAAGAAATATAAGATGGGTAGGGGTTGTGACTCATATAGGAAAGAGAAGTGCATACAGGGCTTTGGTGAGGAAACCTGGAGGAAATAACAGACTTGGAAGACTTAAGCTTAGATGGGAATAATATAATATAATATAATATAATATAATATAATATAATATAATATAATATAATATAA
>Ga0123354_10021883_pt1 | contig 10084 bp, 8 predicted proteins | sample TergutLab28metaG_2_FD_97872 | JGI IMG/M metagenome (GOLD analysis project Ga0123354, IMG submission 97872) | Labiotermes labralis P4 segment gut microbial communities from Petit-Saut dam, French Guiana - Lab288 P4 | ecosystem: Host-associated > Arthropoda: Insects > Digestive system > Gut ...
AAGCGCTCAGTGCGCACAGTGTTCACCCAGGCTCTGATCGGCCGCGGCGACATCACAACGGCCGACGCCGAATCATCGGTCACCCGCTTCCGGGAGCGCCTGGAGCAGGTCTACCGTGACGTCAAAGACCCCGATGTGCCGGCCGAACCCGACGAGTACCGCATCGCGCCGCGCTACCCGGACAAATCGCGGTCAGCGGCGGCCCCGGCCGTCACCAGCGAGACGCTTAACATCATCGCCCGTGTCTATTCCAACCTGCCCGACGGCTTCACGGTGCACCCGCGCGTCGCCCCGCAGTTGCAGCGCCGCGCCGCGGTGATCAAGAACGGCCCGATCGACTGGGCCACCGCGGAGCTGCTGGCCTTCGGCTCACTGCTGCTTGAGCACCACCAGGTGCGCCTCGTCGGCCAGGACACCCGCCGTGGCACATTCTCACAGCGCTTCGGGGCGATCGTCGACCGCGTCACCAATGAAGCCTGGGTGCCGCTGAAGCACCTGGCTAACGACCAGGCACCTTTCGACATCTTCGACTCGCCGCTTTCCGAATACGCGGCGATGGGCTTCGAGTACGGCTACAGCGTCGCCGCGCCGGATGCGCTGGTCTGCTGGGAGGCACAGTACGGCGATTTCGCCCCCGGTGCCCAAACCATCATCGACGAGTTCATCATGTCGGGGCACGCCAAGTGGGGGCAGGAATCCGGCGTCACACTGCTGCTGCCCCACGGCTACGAGGGCGGTGGGCCAGACCACTCGTCGGCCCGCATCGAACGCTTCCTTGCCTCATGTGCCAGCGACAACATCACGCTGGCCCAGCCGTCGTCACCGGCCAGTTACTTCCACCTTCTGCGCACCCATACGCTGGTGGCCAGCCACCGCCCGCTTGTGGTCGTGACGCCGAAGTCGATGCTGCGCAACCGCCTGGCGACATCCCCCCGTGACGACTTCATCAACAGCACGTGGCTGCCGGTGATCGCGGATTCATCGATCAGGTATCCAAACGAGGTCAAGCGCGTCATCTTGTGCTCCGGCAAGATTCGCTGGGACTTGGTCGAGCAACGCTCCCAGCGGAGGTTGGACGGCCAGGTGGCGATCGTCGCCCTCGAGCGGCTGTACCCGTTCCCCACGGAGCAATTGGCGGACGCCCTGGAGACGATCCCCAGCCAGGCAGACGTTGTCTGGGTGCAAGAGGAGCCGATCAACCAGGGCGCCTGGGCTAGCATCGTGTGCAATCTAGGCTCTTCACTGCACGGAATCGGGCGTCCCCCATCCGAAACTCCAGCGGTCGGCTCGCCCACAATGCACGTCGCCCAGACGGCAGATTTGATGGATCAGGCTTTCAGCGGAATGCAATCTCAGTGATCCTCCGCCGGGATGCTTGACATGTGTGGCATCCTTATTACAAGAGGCCGCGTTAGCGCATAGGAGTTGCATGGATTGGCGCCATAAGGCAGCATGCCTGACCGAAGATCCCGAGATGTTCTTCCCCATTGGTAACACCGGGCCCGCTTTGGCGCAAATTGAGGAAGCCAAGCGGGTGTGCCGTCGGTGCCCGGTACGCGAGGAGTGCCTGCAATGGTCCCTCGATGCCGGACAGGATCATGGTGTCTGGGGCGGATTGAGCGAGGACGAGCGCCGCGCCATGAAACGGCGTGCCGCAAGGTCTCGTCTGCGTCTTCAGTAGCACACGCTGCAACGAACTAGTTCTTCAGGTAGACGGTGATCCGCGCCGTCGTTCCCTTACCGTCCGGGTTGTTTTCCAGTGTGAAGACGCCGCCCAAATCCTCCACCAACGTTGTGACGATGGAAAGCCCAAGCGAGTTGGTCGAGCCGACCTCGAACCCTTCCGGCAGCTGGGCCCCGTCGTTGACCACGTCGAGGATAAGCATGTCGCCGTGGCGCTGTGGCACCACCATGACGTTGCCGGACGATGACGCCAGGCCGTGCTCGACGGCGTTCTGGCAAAGTTCGGTCAGTGCCAGTGCCAGCGATGTGGCGGCGTCAGCCGGCACCAGCCCGAAGCTGCCCTCACGGTGCGACCGCACGGTGCCGCTACTGGCTGCCACGTCGCCAACCATGGCCAGCAACTGGTCGGCCACAGCATCGAAGCGCACCGACTCGTCGTAGCTTTGCGACAAGATCTCGTGCACGACGGCGATGGACTGCACCCTGGAAACGGCGTCCTTCAATGCGGCTTTCGCCTCTGGCGTGCCCATGCGGCGCGATTGCAGACGCAGCAGGGCCGCCACCGTTTGCAGATTGTTCTTGACGCGGTGGTGGATCTCGCGGATGGTGGCATCCTTTGTCACCAACTGCCGTTCGCGCTCGCGAAGTGCTGTCGTGTCGACGCACAGCGTCAGCCCGCCAGCCGGCTTGTTGTCACGGGTCAGGGGCACCACCCGCAGCCTGGCGCTGGCCGCAGGCACATCGACTGTCAGCTCAACGGAGCGGCGTCCAAAAGCATCTTTCTGGCTGCGCGCCGTCTCCTCTGGCTCACCGCACAGGTCGTGCGTGATTTCGGTCAGGTTCTCCCCCACCAGGTCGCCAACCAGGCCAAGGCGGCGGTACGCCGAGACGGCGTTGGGGCTGGCGTAAGTCACCACACCCTGCTCATTCCAGCGGACCAGCCCGTCGCCAACTTTCGGGCTGATCGAGGCGATGCTCGGTGGTTCTGTCGGGAAGGTGCCGTGCCACAGCATGTCTGTCAACACGGCCGCCACTTCCAAGTACGTGTCTTCCAGCGCTCCAGGAGCCCTGATGCCCATCTGGTTTGTGTGCCGCTCAACCACGGCCAAACAGCGGTTGTGCCGCATCACTGGCACAGCCCAGATGCCCACTGGATTGCCGGATGCCAGCTGGTTTTCAGTCGTCTCGACGATCTCCTGCGACAGGTAGGCCACAGTCACCAGATGCTCCGGCTCGTAAGCGACGGACTCGCCGACGATGTCGTCTTCCAGTGCTGTCGGCCCGGTGTTCGGGCGGATTTGGGCTGCCGCCCAGAAGATGTTGTCGTCGCGGTCTGGCACCCACAACAGCAGGTCGGAAAAACTGGTATCGGCCAGCAGATGCCACTCCCGCACTAAAGCAGCCAGCCAATCGCACTCGGCGTGTGTCAGCACGCTGTGCTGATCTGCTACTTGGGCTAGGGAAAGCATGCTCAGATTCTACCGGGGATGTGGCAAAATTGATTGGGTTAAGTTTAAGGTTCAGCTAGCCCGGAGCTCCCGGGTCAAGACTTTGGAGGAACTCATGGGTAAGGGTGGACGCAAGCGCAGGCTCCGTCGCAAGAGCGCGGCCAATCACGGCAAGCGCCCCAACGCGTAGCACTTAAAGCTCGATGTGCAGCCGGGCGACGCGGGCCCGGAGTTCTGTTGACGGCTCTTGGTTAGTCTGGTAGCACCGTCTGATCATGGCCGTTATTAGCGTCTCGGAATCATAGCTTTCAAGGCACATCTCGCATTCCATCAGATGCTGGCGTATCTCGTCTGCCTCTTCTTCCGTCAACTCGCCGTGCAGGAATGACTGCATCTGCCAGATCGTGACGGCGCATTCCTCGAGTGTTGGCGGGTCGCCGTGGTAATGGTCAGTCATTGGCGCCACCCCCGATGCCCAAGCTGGCGGCATAACCGGCCAGCTTCACGCGTAGCGCCGAACGAGCTCTGTTGAGCCGCGACATCACCGTGCCGATGGGCGTGCCCATAATGTCTGCGATCTCCTTGTATGAGAACCCATCGACGTCAGCCAGCATGACGACCTCGCGGAACTCCGGGCTAAGGGAGGCCAGCGCCTCCGTCACCACTGTGTCCGGGATCTCGCCCAGGGCGCTCATCTCGGCAGACTGCAGGCCGGTCGACTCGTGTTCCGCGGCGTTGTAGAGCTGCCAATCCTCGATGTCGTCACCGCTGATGTCCGGGCGTCGCTGCGCCCTGCGGTAGTTGTTGATGAACGTGTTTGTCATGATGCGATACAACCAGGCCTTCAAGTTCGTGCCCGGCTTGAACTGGTGGAACGCGGCAAAGGCTTTGGCGTACGTGTCCTGCACAACATCCTCGGCGTCTGCCTGGTTGCGCGTCAGCCGCAGCGCCGCGCCGTAGAGCTGGTCAAGATAGCCCATGGCGTCGCGCTCGAATCTATCGGCGCGCTGTTCAGCTGTCTCGCCACTGGGGGCCCTGGTTTCGGTCATTACCGAAGAGATTACCCACAACGAAAGGCCGACGGCAAAGCCGTTGGTCCGTGTCGCGCTGAAAACCTCCATGAAATCTCAACGGATTGGACCCCGGCCGCATTCCGGCGTTCCAACTGGCAATGCCGTTCAATAAGCGGTAAGAATGACCTGTGAGTACTTGGACGCCCCCCCAGTGTGATGGTCCAGTCGTGGCGACGGTCGATATTCCCGGCTCGAAGTCAGAAGCCAACCGGGCTTTGCTGCTGGCTGCGATTGGGGACGCCCCAAGTGTCGTCACCGGCGTCCCGGTCTCCCGCGACTCGCAGTTGATGACTCGCGCCCTTACCACCCTTGGCGCCGGCATCGATGAGTCATGGCGGGTGACACCGCCAGGTTCAGTCCTTGGTGGTGGCTGCATCGACTGCGGCCTGGCTGGCACGGTGATGCGGTTCGTCCCCCCGCTTGCCATGCTGGCAAACGCCCCTGTCAGCTTCATTGGCGACGCCCGCGCCAGCCAGCGCCCGATGATCCCGCTTTGCGACGCCCTGCGTGCCCAGGGCGCAACCGTGACTGACGACGCCCTGCCGTTCACGCTGACCCCACCGTCGACGTGGGCGCCCACCGCCATCACGATCGACTCCGCGGCGTCCAGCCAATTCGTTTCCGGGTTACTGCTGGCCGGTGCCCGATACCCGTTCGGCCTTGATCTGCGACACGTTGGCGGCGTGTTGCCGTCGCGTCCGCACATCGACATGACAATCGCCATGCTGGCGCAGCGCGGTGTCGTGGTGACCGAACCGGAGCAGAACCACTGGTTGGTCTCCCCCGGCCCGGTAGCCGGGATCGATTGCGCCATCGATCCAGACCTGACAAATGCCGCCGCTTTCCTGCTGGCCGGTGTGATCACGGGCGGTTCCGTCACGGTGCCGGGATGGCCCACAGTGACGACTCAGCCGGGCGATGCGATCCGGAGCATTATCGATGCGTTTGCTGACGGCGGGACTGATGTCGATCTGTCCACCGCCAGCGAACTAACACCTGTCGTTGCCGCTTTAGCCGCGGTCAGCGATGGCACCAGCCGGCTGACCGGCATCGGCCACATACGGGGCCACGAAACGGACCGTCTGCAAGCCATTGCCGACGGACTGGGCGCAGTTGGCGTTGCGGTGGCGATAACTCACGACGGCCTCATGATTAAGGGTGGCACCCCGCGCCACGGTGGCCTGATTGAGGCACGCGGCGACCACCGGATGGTTCACATGGGCGCCCTGCTTGGCTTGGTGACGCCGGGGGTGGTGGTCGACGACGTCGAGGCCGTCGCCAAGACCATGCCAGACTTCGTGCAGCGCTGGTCGGCGATGGTGATGCGATGAGCCCGCGGGTGCTCGGGGCCAGGGCCGGCGGTGTCGAGGACGATGATTTCGACGACTTCGACCGTGCCAGTGGTTACAGCAAACCTCGTACCAAGACACGCCCGAACTATTCCAAGGCGCCGACCGGGCGAGTGCTCGGTGTCGACCGTGGCCGTTTCGCCGTGGCCACCAGCAACGGGGCCGTCCACGCCATCAAAGCCCGGCCGCTTGGGCGCAAGTCGGTGGTGGTCGGCGACCAGGTGCGATTGCAAGGCGACCTGTCAGGCGAGCCGGACGCGCTAGCCCGCATCGTCGAGGTGCTGCCGCGCAAGTCGCTGCTGTCCCGCAGCGCTGATGACACAGATCCGGTGGAGCGGCCGCTGGTGGCAAATGTCGACCAATTGCTCATCGTCACCGCCGCCGCTGATCCGGCGCCAAGCATCGGCATGATCGACCGGCTGATCATAGCTGCGGAGGTCGCCGGTATTGCCCCGCTGATCGTCGTCACCAAAACTGATCTGGCAAGCCCGGATAGCCTGGTGCATGCCTATTCCGATCTTGGCGTGCCGGTTGTGGCGACTCGTAAGGGCGCCGATCTGACGCCTATCCGCGAGCTGTTGGCCGGCCGGGTGACCGTGTTGGTGGGCCATTCCGGGGTGGGCAAATCGACCCTGATAAATGCCTTGGTGCCAGGTGCGACACGCGCCACCAACGATGTCAATGAGGTCACCGGCAAGGGGCGTCACACATCATCGTCAGCCGTCGCCCTGCAAACAGACAACGACGATACGTGGGTGATAGACACGCCAGGTGTGCGCAGTTTCGGCCTGGCAGGTGTTGCCCCCGAGGCCGTGGTGACGGCGTTCCCGGAGTTCGCTACCATCGCAGAGGACTGTCCGCGCGGCTGCCAGCATTTGACCGGCGCGCCGGAATGCGCCCTTGACGACGGCCGTCTAGACGCCGCCCACGTCGCCGCGCTGCGCCGAATACTCGACGCCCTTGACAAATCGGCATGACATCTGAGGTATTGTGCTCGCATGGCTGATTTCACTGATGATCTGCGCTTGGCCCACCTGCTAGCCGACAATGCCGACTCGATCACGCTGAGCCGCTTCATGTCGCCCGACCTATCCGTTACCATGAAGCAGGATCACACTATCGTGTCTGAGGCCGACCGCGGCGCCGAACAGGCCATCCGCAAGAGCTTATCCGCTGCCCGCCCCCGCGACGCTGTGCACGGCGAGGAACTGGCCGATACTGGTTGGGGCAGTCGTCGCTGGGTGATTGATCCAATCGATGGCACCGCGAATTATGTGCGCGGCGTGCCGGTCTGGGCAACGCTGATCGCCCTGATGGTCGACGGCATCGTGCGCGTCGGCGTTGTCAGCGCTCCGGCGTTGGGACGCCGCTGGTGGGCGTCCGAAACTGAGGGGGCGTGGATGGGCAAGTCGCTGTTTTCCGGGGTGCGCATCCATGTGTCTACTGTCGATCAGGTTTCAGAGGCTTTCTTGTCGTACTCGTCGCTAAACGGCTGGGTAGGTGGCCGCCGTGGCCAGCAGTTCGTCGACCTGATGCGAGATTGTGGACGCACCAGGGGGTTCGGCGATTTCTTCAGCTACATGCTGGTGGCGCAGGGCTCGGTAGACATCGCAACAGAGCCATCGCTTGCCCTGCACGACATGGCAGCACCCGACATCGTCGTGCGCGAAGCCGGCGGGCGTTTTTCCAACCTGGATGGCTATGACGGCCCGATAGGCCCGGGCGCGCTGGCCACTAACGGGCGTCTGCACGCAGAGGTGGTCAACCGCCTGATGTTGCGCACGGAGTGATCCTCCACTCCTTTGGACCTCACCCGGGCGTTGCCTTCTCATTCGACACAGTCTTGTTACGCGCATGCGGCAGCGATCTGAAGCTAATCGTTTGATTATCCAGTGATGGTACGCATGTTGGTAGCAAGTTGTTGAGGCAGTACACTACACATAGCGCATGGAATGGGCTGGCAGTTTGGAGGTCTCGATGATGAGTGGGCTACTGGGTGTTGCTTGGTCCGATATCCTAATTGGAGTTATCGGTGGTATCGTGGTGAGCTTATTCTTCGTAGGTGTGACATTCGTTCATAACAAGTTGCTTGAAAAGCAGTATCCCGTTAAAGGTACCTACCTAACAACCTTCGACGATGTAGTGGATGGCAAGCCAGTTTCGACATCGGCTCTTGCCAAACTAACCCAACAAGGTAAGCATATTAAAGGTGAGACTTGGCTAGAGAACAACCGGACATGGATCATTGAAGGCCAACTCACCGAAACTGGTAATCTTCACGGCGTATATTTTGCGGCTGATCCATTAGATAAGGGTATTGGGAACTTCTTCCTAAAAGTTGGCAATAACAGACAGATGTCCGGACTGTGGTCCGGTTTCGATTCGGAGAATAATATGATTACGTCCGGAAAATACACATTTCGTCCAGTACTAGATGGCTACAAGATTGAGGATGCACGACGAGAGCATCTGACGCAGGTGGTAGCAATTTGTAATAGCCAACTAGGGGAAGGGTTCCTGGATGTTCAAGAGTTGGTCACAATGGTGGCAGACAAGCAGTCATACATGTGTAAGGTCGCTCTAGTTGATGGCTCGGTGATAGGTTTTTGTCTTTGCAGAATTGTGGCCCACGAGGACATTGCAGGCTACCTACAAGTTTCAGACTCGAGCCTGCCCTCATTTGCCAGAGTAGCTGATAGAGTAGGTGTAATTAAGACAATTGCAACAGCCGCAAAATACCAAAAGCAAGGCGTCGGTTATAGCCTGGTACAGAAATCTGCTGCTGCCTTGATAGATTCCGGCGTTCAGTTGCTTGCATCGATTGCCTGGAAGAATGGTGATCGAATCAACGCGGATGGTGTTCTGCGATCAGCTGGCCTTTTGCCGGGCAGGACGATTCAGGACTTTTGGGCTGCAGATTCACTGGAACACGGTTACAGCTGTCCAGCCTGCGGGGAACCCCCATGCCACTGCGCCGCCGTTCTATATTTCAAGGCTGTCTAGTATAACTTGTCGGGCGTCACCGCCGAGAACGCTAAACGTACCGGTATTGCTATCCGTCAAAGCCATCACGACGATATGACACACCTTTCGTAAAATCCGATGACCCCTCTCCTTCGCTGATTGTCGACTTGTTCCCGGTTTGTGGCCGCGACACGCCGTAATTAGCGTCACTAAGTCGACAGTCGACGAGGATGGTGGTGATCGTGAGGCAGGGTTTACTGGTTCTCGGGCGGGTGGCTTGCTTTTGTGGCTGGGTTTGCTACCCGCCCACCCCATCGACGACTCGCGATGGACCGAGAAACAGTGTGTGGCCCGAGGCACCAGGCGGTTGTGACACCCACAGCAAACAGATTCAGACGTGTATCCTGATTTGGGAACCCGGCGATGGGATTGAAGCATGATCGACCTAAGGAACTTCGACATCGCGGATGCTGCTGCCCGCGACCCGACTACCAGAAGCACAGAGCTGCTACTGATCGCGCAGTTGCAGCCGCCACTGCGGGCGATTGTTGCCGCCCACCCGAACTCGGACGCCGTCGTGCTTGAGTACCTGGCGCAAGTCGGCGACACGGAGGTGAACGAGACACTGGCTCGGCGCGCCGAAATGGCACAGACCAACGATCTGTGGCAACAGAAGATGGCTCAAGACAACGCCGAACCCCCGGAGGACGACACCGTCGCGCCCCAACAAGTCGCGGTTCTTCCACCGCCCCGACTGCCGCTTCTTAGCCGGGCTCGCCGTCTTCAAGTCGCTTTCATCGCAGTTTTGACGCTGGTCGTCGCCGGAACAGGTGTTGTCGTGTATCTCGAGCAGTCCAACCCGGGCGCCGCTGTGCCGGTGGAAGTCGTGCCGCCGCCTGCTCAGCAACTGCCCCCTGCTGTCGACCCGGCCCCCGTGCTCGATCCAATCCAAGGCTTGACCACGCTGTGTGGCGGTAGTAGTGACTACTTCTCTCATGTTGCGGCGTCAACCAAGGGAACGTACTTTGTGACGGGCTCGCACCAGTCAAACGATCAGAGCTACGCGGCGATACCTGCCAGCGACGGCATCCTTGGGCTGTACAGCGCTGAGATGGTTTTCAAGTCAGTTGGAACGGTTGGCACCACCTACATGAACGTTGCCGCCGCCCCCGACGGCACCGTCGTGGCGGTGGGGCATATCGGCAGTCAGGCGGTGGTCCAGAAGTTCGACGCCACGGGAAATCCGATTTGGCAGGCGTCGAGCTTTGCGGCCGGTCAAGCTTCGTTCAACAACGTCACTGTGTCACCCGACGGCAGCATTTATGCCATCGGCCAGGGCGACACCAAACTCATGCTGACCAAACTCACCACTGATGGTGCCCTCGTGTGGGTACAGCAGTACGATTCACCCGATCTGTTCATGGCAAACATCGCCGGTTTAACGACAACCGCCGATGGCAGTATCTACGCCTCGGGCACGGTCACCCTCAGGGGGCATACGGACAACGACGCCACGGTGATCAAGTTTTCCAAGTCGGGCGAATTCCTCTGGCAAAAAACGTATGGC
>Ga0123354_10021884_pt1 | contig 10083 bp, 8 predicted proteins | sample TergutLab28metaG_2_FD_97872 | JGI IMG/M metagenome (GOLD analysis project Ga0123354, IMG submission 97872) | Labiotermes labralis P4 segment gut microbial communities from Petit-Saut dam, French Guiana - Lab288 P4 | ecosystem: Host-associated > Arthropoda: Insects > Digestive system > Gut ...
ACTTTCACTTAGTTTATTTCAAAATTCGACTTTCACGTAGTTTATTTCAAAATTCGACTTTCACTTAGTTTATTTCAAAATTCGACTTTCACGTAGTTTATTTCAAAATTCGACTTTCACTTATTTTATTTCAAAATTCGACTTTCACGTAGTTTATTTCAAAATTCGACTTTCACGTAGTTTATTTCAAAATTCGACTTTCACGTAGTTTATTTCAAAATTCGACTTTCACTTAGTTTATTTCAAAATTCGACTTTCACGTAGTTTATTCCAAAATTCCGAGGAGTCAAGAGCCTTTAAACGTCCCAACTCTCTCTCTCCATGTGTCGACGGCAGAAATACCTCAACTCCGCCAATTTGTCTGTTGCACTTTACGGTTAACATTAACATCTATGCTATTTTGTTTAATTAGAATGTTCCCTGCCTCGTGCCCAACAGACCTGCACTAAGAACATGTCTATGTGCAGTCCTTCCAGCAGCAAGGTTGTCGCCAGCAGTCCGCGTTCTGGCGCCCGATCGATTCATTTATATTTAAAGCTCTGAATCTCTTAAGTACTTTGTCACTCCTGTGGCTTAATCACGTGACCTTCGTCTAAAACTCAAGCACGTGCATCATACGGAACGATGGCTGACAAACACGCAGTGTGTAATGATACAATTATTACATAAAGTTAAATTTCACCCTGTAACTCGTCACAAAGGCCCAGAGGGGGAGAAGAGGTATAGTTATACTTTATCTTTAACCTCGGCGCTAGATGGTGGTGGGTGGTAAACACCACGACCGGGCCGCTTTATTCCCGGGACAGGCCTGTTACCAATTGTGTAGAAACCTGGGTGGGCCCCAGGGCCGGTCTGGACGGGTGTGGAAAATCTCGCTTCTACCGGGATTCAATCCCCGGACCGTAGGGAGTAGCTGTACCGACTGAGCTATCCCGGCTCCTCTACAAGAGTTACATGTGCACGTGATTTAGATCCGCCTCACAAAACCACCAACTCAATCCCAGAGTGAACACCACTTCGGCACCAGAACCCCCGAATTATCAAACGCGTTATCATTTCGTCACAGACCACGTCGTATCTTTGTCATTCCCTACGGGCGTGTTGTTCAATATGACGTATCATAACGTCACATCCTATTTATGACGTAGATCATGTTTTTACATTGACGTATTATCGTGTATCCTACTATGATATCGCTCAATGAATGCAGTACTGGATTGTTTGTTTTGCCGCGACAGCCCCCCGGCGGCCATGGCCTCCTCATTCACGAGGTTTCTAGATCACACATGACGACACACCACAGTAGGTAGGTCTCTTCTGGACGAGTGATCATCTCGTCGCAAAGACCTCTATCTGACAACACACAACACTCACAACATACATCCATGCCCCCGGTAGGAATCGAACCAACAATCTCAGCAGGCGAACGGCCGCAGACCTACGCCTTGAACCCTGTGACCACTGGGACCGGCGAATTCAGTACTGATGCAACTCAAAAATTGCCATTTGGAGATAATACAACAATTGAGTTCAAAACTGTAACAACTACATGCGACCAAACCGGCACAGTGCTTAGTCAAAACATACTTCGCTAGTTATTATTACTGAGGGATGAATTTGTTTTACTGTTGAGGTCAATCGCAGTATTAATTACAAATGGACAATTTTTCGATTCTGCCACTATTGTATTCAGTAGCTATAATGATATAAACAACCAACTGGATGCAACAATAACAAAATTATTAGTAATTTCAATCAGCTCAACATGTTTCGGGCGATAATTTCGTCCATCCTCAGGAGCACTAGACTGTGTTTACAGCTTGTGGTATAATGCGCCGACGGTGCTGCCTGCTGGTGACCAGGATGAGGTGGAACGCAAACCTCATCCTGGTCACCAGCAGGCAGCACCGTCGGCGCATTATACCACAAGCTGTAAACACAGTCTAGTGCTCCTGATGATGGGCGAAATTATCGCCCGAAACATGTTGAGCTGCTTGAAATTACTAATAATTTTGTTATTGTTGCATCCAGTTGGTTGTTTATATCATTGCAACTAATACGCACAATCACACAAACATCAAATCAGAGACTGTCACTGGCCCACTATACACAAATCACACAGAAACTTGCCAATACAGGTGAAAATTAGAACATGTGTCCCGGTTTTACCCCTGCCTATACACCGGATATCCTGAATGAAAGCTTCTGAATTTTCCTTTAGTCTATCCGTGCTAGAGCTGGAATATTATCTAGCTCTATAATTAGGCAGGTACTCGTTACGGGACGGACAGACCCTGTGGGCAACCCAGGTCGTTGTCGCATGTTTGTCGACCGTGTAGTGTCGTCGACCATCCGAAATGGGTAGAGCTAAACCTCCACATCCCAACTGGAATGGGGGGCACGTGGTGGTGCAGTTGGTTGAGGCACTACACTATAAGCCGGAAGATCGCGGGTTCGATTCCCATTGGTGTCACTGGAATTTTTCATTGGACATAATCCTTCCGGCCGCAGTATGGCCCTGGGGTTGACTCAGCCTCCAACAGAAATGAATACCAGGAATATTTCCTAGGGGTAAAGGCGGCCGGTGCGTAGGGCTGACAACCTTACCACCTTCACGTGCCGACTGTCTTGAAATATGGGAACCTGGCCCTCCAGGAACCCTCAAGGCCTGTAATGGGATTGCCTTCATAAAACATTATTTGATGAAATCCACCTTCAACATCTCGGCAAGGAATAATTTTTCATGACAACCCTTCCAAAATATTTGTTCCATAATGACTCACTTGAGGCAACGTAATCTACGTCATTGACAGTCATTAAAAACAAAAATAACGATACCTACCGCAATCCGCCTGCAGTAACGGATGTCCCAAAGAAATCGCCTTCAAGACGAGAAGTATTAACCCTTATCCTGCTAATGTGGAGAATATGGTGAGCTTCTTATAATGCCAGCAGATGGCAGATGGGATTTGACTCGGTGTTTAAAGGGTTTACAGAATCTTGAGGCACACGTGCTCAATCCCGAAACCAATATCTTTCAAAGTTGAAAATGTTAACACTTTCATAATAGTGCCTGCATAAATCGCAAATTGCGGTCTATATTTTAGCATGTCCTGTGGTCCACAGGCGCCGTGCTTTGTGACAAACACTGTATCATCCAATACACTAGAATCAATAACATTCCATTAAGCAAGCGAGACACATCGAGCTCTGTGTGTGTGTGTGTGTGTATCTTCACAAAGAGACACCCCCTCTCCTGCTATACACATTTCCTCCTCTATGGATACTACATAATTCCAAATCAAACATATTGTAGTCCCGTTTTATAATTTTTCAACTCGCTACAGCATTACAATAATTGTATTATCGCGGATTGAAACGTGAAAGCATTTTGTTACCAGCAGACCGCGTATATTGCTGACGGTAGGGCATAAAGTAAAATATTATGCAGCCCTGATTTTTAAAATGGAAAAAATGCGTCCCAATCGAAAAAAAGCGAGACATGTGGGGGGGCAAAATTGGCAGCTGAGAGTCAGACTAGCTTTCTCGGTATTGTGAGGCTTGGAGGGAGGGGGGGAAGGGGGTGCAAGCAAAAGACGAAACAATCAGACGATTAAATCTCTGAAGCAGAGAGTAAATTCATGTAAATGTAAAGGTAAAGGTACAGTTCACCCTAGAACAGGCCACGAAGGTCCAGATGGGGGAGTAGAGGTATAAATCTACTTTTACTTTAACCTCGGTGCTAGATGGTGGTGGGTGGTCAACGCCAAGCCCCGGCTGCTTTACCCCCCGGGAAAGACCAAGTACCTATTTTATAGGGGGCTGGGTGGGTTCCAAGGCCGGTCTGGACGGGTTGCGGAAAATCTCGCCACCCCGCCGGGATTCGATCCCCGGACCGTCCAGCCGGGATAGTTCAGTCGCTGTACCGACTGAGCTACTCCGGCTCCAGTAAATCTATGTTGTGTGACAAAACAATTTAAACGCTTTTAGTGAATCAACTTTCAGCCATCTCCCATTATAGGAGGGTTTGCTGAAATGTTTTGCCTTGTAATTTTTGTACGGAAGTACCACACATAATAATAATAATAATAATAATAATATCTTTCTTCTTTTTCTTCTTCTTCTTCTTCTTCTTCTTCTATGGCTCCACTATACAAGAAGTATAAGCGCCTTCTTAGTTGTTCTTCTCCGACCATCTCTACCCTGCGCTACTTTTCTCCAATTAAAAATTACCGTCTGTCTTATGTCATCCTCTACATCATATTTCCATCTAACCTTGGGTCTCCCTGTAAGTCATTTTTGGTTTAAGGTGGCTTGGCCTTTATCTTGGTGTATCTTGAATCATCCTTCCGTTGAAATATCCCAAATGCAGCACGTATTTGAATGAAAACAAAACAGATAAATTTCTTCAAAATTTGCACGTCTGTACAGTAGCGGCTCCACTTAACCGCCCTTTGCGGTCTGCACATTTTCGCCGATATGTCCGTCACGACAGAACGGCACACTTTGATGACGGAAACACAACCTAAGAGTTGCCTTGACTTCATCATCCGATGCGCAGTGATATCCTCTAAGGCGTCCCTCCAGTCTGGTAAACAGACACAAATTCGAAGGCGCCACGTGGGGGCTGTGTGATTGGCGATCCAAGCTGGTGATGCCGGGGCCTCGTAAATCTGCGGCCGTTCTGGCATTTGTGTATTGTCGACCGCTGTCACAATGAACAAGAGATGGCTCCGCGTGAGGACGTTCTTTTCAAAGACGTCCTTTCAACTTTCCCAGTGTTTCACACAACCGCTCAAAGTGAGTGGTTGTGCAAATAAACACAAATTCTGAGCGCAGCGCAACTTTAACCTTTTGACGCCTAATGTCAACTATAGTGGTCGTACCGCACCGCTAACCTCTAAAGTTGCATTTTATATATTTATTCAACAAATATAGGTACTGAATACTTTAAACATGGTACATACTCTCCGTTTTTTTTATCTTCAAAATGCAGTTTGTTTCATAATTCTAACATATTTGGTTCCTGTATTATTCACATTTCATATACAGGGTGTGCTAAAATTAAAAAAATAATTCCGGCGCCAAAAGGTTAATATGCCCGAAAACTGTGAGCAAATCTTGGCAACAAGACGCCGTAATCTTCTTTTTTTCCGGTGCTCGTGATATTTTGTGACATTTTTTCGATATACACGGATTTCATTCGCCGATTAATGCCCACCGGCAGCAGATTTTCCGCAGTCAGGGACTCTTAAACACTGCACACTGCTCCATCCGCACTGACATACTCTCGTTTATAGCGCTACGCCATGTTTACGAGCACAATTCAGAGCCATCTAACGGAAGAATTTCAAACTTTTTTGCACAGGGGTGCAGGAAAGTTAACGAAATGAAGGCCAGTCACGTTTTAACACCTGCCCATGTATTTTATGTGAAAGAAGTTAGGAGACATTACTTTTCAGCGCCCCTTTGAATCACTACTAGAACACTCGCTGCAGCTTCAACGGGAATTCGGACAAGTCCTGTCACCTAACTGTGATTTCCACGGATAACACTCATTTGAGCTCTTCTTATGCACCATAATCCTATATGAATACTGCTAAATCACAATTTCAATGGATATTCTCACACCACAACATTCATAAAATGTATTAAAGACCAATAAATTGACGTTAAATTTATTGATACACTTTTATTGAATTATGGTCACCAGCGTGTTTCAGCCACTCATGTGGCCATCTCCACGGTATTTCTTTGAGAACAAGAATACAGTTGTAAATAATGTGCGTCTTGAACACTCCACAGTATTAAAGACATATTACTTCTGGTAAAAATTACTCATCCAATTAATGCACGGAATATGGGACATATCAGTTTCACACTATAAATTTGAAAAATTTCTTAAGGGACAACTTGATACAGTTTATCGTAAAAGTAGGACGATGTAATGCCGGCCCAAACGCAGGTACCCACTGACTGCTTCATAACGAGAGTGTTAAGGTATCCGTGCCATCTGGCGTAAGTATGATCAACTACAAAACTAACCGAGATGTGGTTTACAAAGCTTGTTTATAGTAGACAACCTGTACCCTGGTGTAGCCGAACAAATTTTATATATCTCTTTCTTAGGTTTGCTGGCGTTCCTCATGGACGGTTCATAGCCGTACGTTTTGTGTTTAACATATTCAGAACCGTTTGTGATAGGTAGGAGGGGAGAGATTTAAATGAGAAAACGTTAGCAACGGACAGCGGACGCTAGCAGTCCAGTGCGAAAGCAGTCGCTTACGAGTGTGAGGTAATTCCGAGTACAGAGAAGTGACTGTGTCAGTTTCCTAGAAATGATATAGTTGTTTAACTGGATATAGCGCTACATTATTTTATATCAGGAACAAATTGAGTAAATAAAACGTAACTAAAAAGAAAATCACTAAAATTGAATGTGATTCGGTGAACCACAACCGTCTCCCGGTAAGAGGATCATCTACCAGACTGAGCACGTCAGGACAACAAAGTTACAAAGGGTGATCGTGTAGAATGGGTGTCTTGTTATGGTAAATGGGAACATAGCAGTAGGAAAGGCGTAGTGATCTGACACTCCGATTCTTTTGTGAGTGTAAATAATCTGCATAAATTGTCGATTCCACTGCAACTGATTTATTGACGAAAGTAATCGATGTCTCTATGCTGATACACGCCATTTGCTTGCAAACGCATCAAAGCACTGGCCGTGCATAGAAAACCGAAGGCTAATTACACAGGCTCAGCACAAACCCGGCAGTACAAAGTATCGATAAGCCTGAATATTTATGAGAGCTGCTGCACATATTGTTCACCTAGTAAATTAGCCTGTTTCTACAAAGAAACGGCCTAACTGAACTCATAAGCACTTTGTTAGGGAAATAGGTGATTCTGGTGTGCCATTTGCAAGGAAATACGTCAGACCTAAAACACTTCCTTCCATCTTTATCCCATTTTCTTATAATTTTTCTACCAAATCTTGTGATCATTTTTAGTGAAATATACAAGGTGGTTCAAATGTGACCGGGACTGATTTGTGTGTAAACAAGCCGCAAAGCGCAGCAGCTGTGCGACCTTGAGAGAGTGAAGCCACAACCTCCACCCTCCCTCCTGCTCGGGTTAGAACCTGTTCAGTTCTGTCTGGGAGTTGCTAGAGTGATGAGCAATTATGGTTTAAAAAAAAATCAGTCCCGGTCATATTTGAACCACCCTGTATATATAAATCTACTGTGTCCAGTTGTGCTAATGTATAATTTCAGAGAATGTTATAAGAATATTTCCATTCCGCCATAATTTAACATTTCGCCGCACGTAAAGATCATTTCGCGGATTTGCTTCTTACTAGGGTAGTCTCAGGACCAAATTTCATTACTGAGACCCTGACTGAGGATGTTAGTAGATTTGTTCTGCCTCTTCTTTAAAATTTCGTCACATCGTCATATACTGGACCGCCACAGTGCCATTCCAAGTCATTCTTAACATAATTCACTGTTCTTAATCACTCTATCATTCGATAATAATAAAAATAATACAGGGTCATCGAAAAAGATGGACGGGATTTGAAACCGCTATAACGTAAAACGTAATAGATGGATTTACATGTTTGGCGTCTTAAAATGTTCAGAAAAGTTTAAAGGTTTAGACTTACCTTAGTACATTTCAATATGTGCACCGTTTGTAGCTCTAGAGACGTCCAAACGAAATTCTAACTCCTGCCACGTTTTCTGAATCATGTCTCGTGTCACAGTTTCAATGGCTGATGTGATCCTGTCTTGCAGGTGCTGGATATTCCTTATCTTCTCAGCATGCACAATGTTCTTAATGTACCCCCCACAGGAAAAAATCAAGTGGAGAGAGTTCTGGGCTTCGAGGTGGCCAGGGTATTGGTCCACCCCTTCCAATCCAGGCATCAGGGAATCTCTAATTTAAAACGTCAGTCACAAAGCAACTGGAATGGGGAGGAGCTCCGTCTTGCATAAAAATAAACCTACTTACAATTTCTTGTTCGAAGGTTTAAATCTGTGGAAACACATACTTTTTATGTTATAGCGGTTTCAATTCCCGTCCATCTTTTTCGATGACCCTGTACAATAATATCGTTGAGGGAGGAACATATGCTGAAGGTGTTTGAGCACAGGGTGATGAGAAAGATATTTGGGCCTAAGAGGAAACAGCTAAGAGGGGAGTGGAGAAGATGCCATTAAGAAAGTCTCCTCGGTCTGCAACAAATATTATTCGAGTCATCAAATCAAGAAGAATGAGATGTCCAGAGCGTGTGACACATATGGGAGACAGGAGAGGTGCACACAGCGTTTTGGAGGGAAGGCCTGAGCAAAACTGGCCAATTGGAATATCTAGACGCAGATGGGAGGATAACACGACATTGGATATCCAAGAAGTGGGACTTAATTGAGCTGGCTCAGGATAGGGACAGGTAGCGGGTTTTGTGAATGCGGTAATGAACCTTCTGGGTCTATAAACTGCAGGGAATTTCTTGACTAAGAGAGAAAATGTTAGCTTGTCAGGAAGGGCTCTGCACCATGGAGCTAGTTAGTTAGTTAGTTAGATAGTTACTTTGTTTATTTGTGAATTACTCAGTCAGTCAGTTAATTTGTACTTTGTGTGTCAGTCAGGTAGTTTAGTTATTTTAGTTAGTTAGTTAACTAGTTAGTCAATCAATCAGTCGTTCAGTCAGTCAGTCAGTCAGATAGTTGGTTAGTTAGTTGGTTGGTTGGTTAGTGAGTCATTCAGTCAATCGGCCAGTCAGTCAGTTAGTTAGTTGGTTAGTTAGTTGGTTGGTTGGTTAGTGAGTCATTCAGTCAATCAGCCAGTCAGTCAGTTAGTTAGTTGGTTAGTTAGTTAGTTAGTTCGTTCGTTAGTGAGTCAGTCAGTTAGTTAGTTAATTTGTTTGTCTGTGGGTCAGTCAGGTAGTTCAGTAATTTTAGTTAGTTAGTTAACTAGTTAGTCAGTCAGTCAGTTAGTCAGTTACTCAGTACATTAGTTGGTTAGTAGGTTAGTTAGTAGGTCGTTTGGTTGGTTAGTTGGTTAGTTAGTTAGTTAGTTAGTTAGTTAGTTAGTTAGTTAGTTAGTTAGTTAGTTAGTTAGTTAGTTAGTTAGTTAGTTAGTTAGTTAGTTAGTTAGTTAGTTAGTCGGACAGTAATAATATCCAGTAATAGAATCGTTGTTTCAAATTTAGCAACACAATGGGCTAGATTGTTATTCCGACTTAGTTGCTACAACACAGTTCGTCATTCCTTGGCCCCCGTTTGGTGTAACATTATTTGGTATCATCTGACAGTGACAACAAACTAGTGACACCCGGCAACATTCGTACTGACGGGCCGAATTGCTTTCTGTTTGCTGATAGCGCAGACATTAGAGCACCACACAGGCAGCCTGACAGTCAACATCTCAGTCCGGTGGTTGCTTCAAACAAGCAAAGTCAACATAGCATTACAACAGACAAAATCCACCCCCCCCCCTTCCAGTATATCTGTCAGACCAGAATCACACCGCTTATTGTTGCCCATTCGTTCCCATCTCACTCCATGAACTTATGAAGCTGCGGAATAAACCGACCCAATTTCCGGACACAATTTATTTCCTAGTCAGATACATTAAGATCGCCAAGAAATTAAATCGTATGCGATCTACAGCTAAGTCCAGTGGTGCTTCAAAGTATATCCATAAGAGATTCTTGCATATTCCATATTAAATTTGATTTTTGCACATTTTAACTCCTAACGGAATCAACACCATTTTAAGTAGGTTGACCTTTACATCCATTGCGACCCTGTAACGAAACGAACTGCGTCACACCAACACGTGGCGGTAATTCCACCGTCAGCGTGCCGAAACGTGTAACTTGACGTTACCATGACAATCTACACGATCACCCTTCGTAACTTTGTTGTCCCGAAGTGCTCAGTCTGGTAGGTCTTTCGGGAAACGGGTGTGGTTCACCGAATCACATATAAAAAGGTAAAGCAGTCCCGTTACAGGCCTGGAGTGGCCCAGTGGGTTCCAGGAAGTTAAGGTTCCCAGATTTCATAACAATGGCACAGG
>Ga0123354_10021886_pt1 | contig 10083 bp, 6 predicted proteins | sample TergutLab28metaG_2_FD_97872 | JGI IMG/M metagenome (GOLD analysis project Ga0123354, IMG submission 97872) | Labiotermes labralis P4 segment gut microbial communities from Petit-Saut dam, French Guiana - Lab288 P4 | ecosystem: Host-associated > Arthropoda: Insects > Digestive system > Gut ...
CAAGCACTATACATGAGAAAGCCCAGCGGTGACGTAACATGGCTGACTGCGCAAAGCGTCACGCAGGCACAGTGAACACTGCATTCACTCTCAAGGACGCTAGCATTGTCAGGTGACGTATCAGCTGTGCAGGTTGCAGTATTTGGAACCGCAAGAAGCCCCCACTTTTCTCTGGCCATTATCTCCGTAACCGTTCAACTTTGGATATAGGTGTTTTGATTTTATATCGGTATACTTTAACACAAGGAGCACCCTCCCGAAGTCTGGGATATTCCTCCTGGGACACTGTATATGCACGTGTGTGTGTCCTGTGTACTTGTTTCTGCTTGTAGCTTGCTGTTTGCTATAGTATTATTCCACAGTAGATCTTCGCTTGTAGTTACGAATGCATGGAAGAGAACACTTTGCTACATACATAACCTCTTACGAATTCTCTAACAAGCATTTTACAAATGATTTTAATTATCTCTCGCGCAACGTTAGAGAAAAATGCATGGACATACTTCTGGGAAAATAAATTACTCTTTTTCATTAAATACCTCTCTGCGAAATGAATTTTTGTCTGATACACTTTATTACAGGCTTTCTGTAACGTTGTACGTGAGAATGCTAGCTAATATAGCGCACGGAAAGAGTTGGTTTAGGGATGATAATTTTAGGGGATGGAGGATGTGTTTAGTTAAGACCAACCCTTATGACGACCTACCTCTCTACACTTACGTTTCCGAGCATATTGGCTCAAGTGGTAACGCTCCTTCTTACTTGTATTTTGAAGTTGCTTTGTAAAATACGCGAAACGAAGCGCCTAGGGCCTTATTGGAGGTAATATCCAGGAATCTTCGTGGGGCTGCCGAAGAAATTCACAAAAATTCTCAGTCAAGATTGTTAGCGTCCTGCCGAGATTCTAACCCCTTCCTTTCACATCCTGTATGTACATATTGCACATTTAATCCTAAATAATAAATAATATATGCTCCAGTAATTAATTTCCGGGACGGATTCTGTCGCATAAGTATCGTTCAGCGCATAAATGAACTGTAGCCGATTTCCGTTAGTTGTGGGCGCTGGGGATTAGTTAAAAGAAAGGTCTAGCTCTGTTCATCCGTAGCAGCTCCCGCGTAAGCTGTTTTTCTTTGTTATCGTTTTGAGCGAACACCAATTAATTTTTTTAACTCGAAACAGGGAAACAGCTACGGAAATACACGAATGCTGAGATGTGTTTATGCAAATGAAACCGTGCCTCATACCTATGTCTTGGTGTGGTTGAAGATTCAGAGAAGGACGTCAAGACCTGGAAGATGATTCAAAGAGCGGGCGGCCGTGAACTTTTGAAATTCAGAAACATTAGCGATATTTGTGAGCCAGTAGAGGCCAGAGACCTCGAATGACCCTAAACTCGACGCATGATCAACTGCATATTAACAGAGGGACGATTCATCAGGTTATTCCTGAGGATTTGTGAAAGAGTGTGATATGTGCGAAGCCTGTTTCACAGTCTCACGGTTGACCCTGGCCAGTTAATCAGACACTCACCTGATCTCACGCCAGCCGACGTCCTCTAGTCCGTAAAGTGAAAGCTTCCTCAAACGTCACGTTTGAGGAAGCTTGCTCCCCAGGTAGTATGATCTGTACCAGAGGCTGCAACTACAGTTTTATGATGATGGGCGCGATGGACGCCCGAAACATGTACAGTAATTTAGCAGTAAATAAATATCTGCATACTGTTGCATCTCGTTGGATTTCTTCAACCTAGAATTACGATGCACGGAACCACGAATATAAAATTCTACCAGGAAGTTACCCTTAGTATTTATTCTTCTCAGATGCATGAAGTGGGCCATGAAATATTCTTGCCCCAAAGCTACAGTCTTTGGCAGACTGACATAGCGACAGAAAAGTGATGGAAAGAGGTCTGTAATGTTTCGTGTTTTGTAGTAATATCTGGAAAGTAGAAGATGTGCGCATTTGTTTTAAACTAAGAAGTAGGCGTGCGTTGATGTTATGACTTATTCAGAACTGAATTAAATTAAAACTAAAAAAATAAAAATCTTTTGTTGAATTTTCGACGGACATTATGCTGTTATCAGGTAAGAACGGCTCAAAAGACAGCGTGTTTTCTGGCATTCCTGTGTTATTCCAGTTGTTTAATGGCTTTATGTGAATATGTGGAGCCACAGCCATATCACTGCTGTGGTGAGCCCTCGAACTCGTACTCGTTACAAATAACCGTCTTTGTCCGTCCCACAACCTGCCTCCACACTCGTGTGTGTTAATGAAGTGACAGAAGTTCTACTATGCTTCCTCATTGCTCTTCATGTTGAATTTTCAAGAGAGATGCCACAAATTAGTGTTTTTAAACATTTATTGTTCGATGTGCTTTGAAGGACCTTCTCTTATTTTCTGAAGAGAGACTGACGTTGCGGAATTATCACATCCTTGTCCGATCGCCTTATTTCCTTATCACTTTACGCAAGATAAGTCTATACTTATAAATATGATAAAATTTCACAATTATGTCAAAGGGCTGTCATCATGAATTGTTCAGATATATTATTAAAATTACTCTAATTTGAGAAATATTTTATATAACTCTATAATTCAGATACCAGTTATTAAATTTTAACCATTTTATATGTAGGAATGACCACTTGGAAGACCCAAGCGTATATTAGAGTATAATATTAAAATGGATCTTCAAGAAGTGGGAGAGGGCGTATGAACTATATTGATCTGGCTCAGAATACGGAGAGTTGGCGAGCTCTTGTGAATACGGTAACGAACCTTCAGGTTCCATAAAATGCGAAGAATTTCTTGACCTGTTAGATTCTCAGGAAGGACTCTGCTCTATTGTTTTCGAGTTGTACGTAGCCATAAATTGCTTTTCCTCTGTATGTGATTGTTACTACAGCCTGAAGATGACTTAATGTATGTTGTGCCGAAACATGTTCTGCACATTTTATGACAGAAAAGTAATTTTTTACTAAATATTTGTATTTCGTCGGTCTTTATCACTTTATTGTGCATGTAAAGCACAATGGGATATCCCATATTAAAATTAAAGAAGACAGGCCTTGTACGTGTAATGTAACACTGAGGCGCTTTCGCGTAACAACTGTTTCCTCGGAAAAGCAGTAAGTATTAAATACTGTGAGTGTGTGTCTGTATCCTGGGCTTAGTTATCGCATCTTTTCTGTTCCGTATTACATTACAATCCATGGCCTAACTGACTGTACCATATTCTTCTACATTATCTCATAAACGGCACGATTTTAGGAGAAACTGTACTGAACGTAAAACTTGTGTTTTGATTTTTTCTTTTAAACTTTTCTCATTCTGACAATAATTCGGCGAGATATTATCGTAAACTTACATAGGTATTTATGTAGAAATCCGTTGTGCTTGTCATTTTTTAATGAAACTTGAATTTTGTCGACAGATTTTTTAAAAATTCTCAAATATCGAATTTCATGAACATGCGTCCATTGGGAACCGAATTGTTCCATGCGGACGGACAGACAAGACGTAGCCAATAGTCGCTTTTTCTCAATTTTGCGAATGATCCTGAAGAAACAAAACAGATGGTTTTGCAGTGTCTCTTGAGATCCGTTATACTGATTTAGGGGTCAAATGTTTTGTCGGAAGCCCATGCGCAACGATCGAACATACCAGAATTTTTAAGCTATGAATATATTTCCTAACTCTATGTGCTTTGCATGGTTATAGCTCTTCTGTTTTAGAATGTCCTTCAGATCTTTCCCTTCACTAGCTTATAGAAATGTGGATATCGCATGACCTTATAAACTCGAAATTGTAAGAGTTTCTATATAAAGATTGTACCACAATTCTATCTATTGCTGTTTTATTGAGAACAAGGCGTGCAGGCCTTACAATCAGCAGGTAAAATCTTGCAGTATTGATTTCAATAACAGGAAAGCGTACATGCCGTAAATGCAGCAATGTAAATAATTCCAACCTCGAAACTGTTTGGGAACCTAAAGTATGACAAAAGTATTGAATGCTGACCTACTTCTCTCTTCGATTATTTTATCCCTCTATATCATTTATTAATTTTAAAGGATACAACTTCGTGCGCGAGAGTTTAATGTCCCAACTTCTTTTTAAAATGTCAACATATTGACCCCAGGCCCCGGAGACAATCTGATCTTTCTGAGTTTTGTTGTTTTTTCCGCCACCGAGTGCAGTACACGGATATGGCTTTCAATTAGGCCACGACCTGCATCCTTCATATCCGTAATAAGCATTCATGATCAGGACCCGCAGTAGCTCAGTTAGTACAGTGACCACACAACTTGGTGGAAGAGAGTATTTTCGGTTTTTGATTTACGGGCACCAACAGTTACGGAAATCTCCATGGCATGCCATAGATCGACCCTGGGGTCCAATCATTCTCTCCATTGGAGTCCGGGGTCATCAGCTATAAAGCGGCCGGAGGGTAAATCTGGCAGCTCACTTTCGCCTAGTGCATCATACATCTTCATGGCATGCTGCTAGTTTCATTGCATGGATAACGTAACTCTTGAAGAATTCTGTCAGGGACGAGTCACCGTGTCGTCTGGTACAAATATGACAATATTTTGGAGAAAATTGTTGCCTTAATATTCAAAATGCGACAGAGCTATCAGATGTAAAGCGGTAATATTACTATCATTCGGCAGGTACCCTGTTCGAATCTTGGTCATGTTACCGAGAAGTCTGACCGAGAATTTTTGTAGCTTTCCCCAGTGGCTGCGTGCAAATACTAATCTGAATACATTATATGGTGCAAATAGGAGACATGAATGAACGATGAATGAAAAAGTCCGTAGAGGAAATACGAGCAGTAAACTCCGTGGAGTGGAGTACTTTCTGGGAGCTCGTGCCCTTTTAGCCGGCTAAGGATTTATCCGCCTTTGTGTTAGTTAAAATTTGCGTCACTCTCTTCAAAAGAGCCAGAGACTGTATCTTGGGCCATTTGAATACAGTTATTTCCCATTCTATATTTTTAAGACACATTTTAATCAGTTAATATATTTCTATGTATGCCTAGGTTTCCCTAGATGTCTTTTCGATTAATTTTCCGTGATTAGTGCCTAGTTTTATATATGATGTTAACATTGAGAGGGAAGGAACTAGAATATTAAGGAACTCTTATTGGCCCCTCGATAAATCTGTTACCGTGTCTTCAAAAATATCTCTTCATTCTCAGTCCGTTAATGATAAAGCTAAACCATCAGCAACCTAACGACCGCTGTTCAAAACACCAGTTCTGGCCTCTTTATTTAAACTTATTTTCCACCTTCGTTTTTTTAGAAACTTAAGTGTTGAAAATTCTCCAACTCCTGAAAGTAGTAAGCTTATCCTTACGTGGAAAATCTCATTGTGATATTTACACGGTAAATTAAGAACTCAAAAGAGCCAATCACAATTGCTTTTGATGGTATTTTGCTATATAATTTATTGCAACGTGTTCCGGTTTATTTAGAAACCCACCGTAGGCAATGTGAATATTAAAATTTTTCATACACACAACATTAAAATTTTTTTTTTGTGTGTAGTTGAGATCTCAACCTTTACGATACTATGGGTGTTTTCGGAGCCAAAAGTAAAAAGCAGCCATGAGATAAAATATATTAAGACCATTATTCCCTACTCCCTTGTGAAAAAGTAGAATCTTCTGTGCTAAATGGGCCTCAAAGGGTACAATTTCGTGTTAAATTGGAATAGAATCCAATTTGTAGAATTTTAATTTCCATACATAGTTATTTCCCCTTTTTCTTTCTTGTATACCTAGTTAATGGTACTTGTAGTGTAATGGAACGCATGTATAGTGTAACCCTCATAACTGCTAGACCACCCTTTACTTTCAACGTAGGAACTGTACACGGTGAATGTAAAGAGGTACGTTTGGACACAAGAGCATCCTTACATTTTACCTTTTTTAACAAAACCGGCATTTTGTGTGACATTACTTCACGCGAGTCATAATTCCACCAATCGCAGCCTCGTTGGTAGAGAACAAGCTGGGCAGTGTACGTATGACCTAACATTGAGGCGCGTTCGCGTAACCATTGTTGCCGTGGAAAAGCAGTAAGTATTACATATTCTGAGTGTGTGTCTGCAGCCTCAGTTATCCAACGTGCAAAACGCATGCCCCTTTTTATATTGTTATCTATGGCTTGTCCGACCGTACCGTATTTTTTTTACATTATCTCATTAATTACACGATTTTCGGGGGGAAAAAAACTTATTGAACGAAAATGTTTTTTGATCTTCTGTACAACTCTGTCTGAAACATTTCTCATTCTACGAAGAATTCAGCAAGATATTATCATAAATGTACATAAGTTTTCAATTTCAGTACCCCGCTATTCTTGTCAGATTTTACTGAAACTTGAATTTTCTCCACACATTTTCGAGCAGTATTCAAATTCCAGTTTCGTGAGAAATCCGTCCTGTGGGGGCCGAGTTGTTCCATGCGAATGGACACATACACACAGACGGACAAATATGGCGAACCTAATAGTCTCTATGCGGAATATAGCGAACGAACCTAAAAACCAATTCAAGGCTTCCACTGTTATGGGTAAAACCGCATGGCTTTCGCCTTTTTGTCCCTAGGAAAGAGAGTGAAATGAGTTGAGGAAGAAACAAGGTTCTTAATGGATAGCTTGTTCCTATCTGACGTTACGGGCTGCTTGAAATTAACTTAACAATGGTCTTGCCATAACAGCGAATGCGTTACCGTGCCGACCGCATCAAACTAATGAAAGTGCCTTGGGATATCCGAAACCTTTGTACATAGAGACGTCACGCAACGAAATGAAACACACGCTTCCATGCTGATGTAGTCAACAAATAACTAGAGTATCGACATACGGAGTAACTGTGTATTTATCTGTAGTAAATAATATACATCGGTCAGCAGGCCGGAGAGGGGAGATGAAATTCCGGGAATGATTGTACTGTTCGGTTTAGATTCTCCTGTTTCCATCCTCTAAGTGGGGTAAAGATTAATGCAGTACCCAGAAAACTAACTTTACCTGCTGTGTCGAAGAAAATGAGTTATTTTATGCTGACAAAATGTTCCCTTGGTTTCTAATACGTAGGTGTACCTACTTACACACACACATACATTCATTCATACACACATACCTGACGTTGCATATATATATATATATATATATATATATATAACGTCGTATTAACTGTTAGTATTAATCAGAGTAAAAAGTTCAAAACTGTACCGTGTGAAGAATAAAGGTGAACGTAATTTACTGTTGGAGTGCAGAAAGGATTAGGAATTTCAGCGGGCTTTTCCAGTACAGATGAAATATTTTTCAACTAAACTCTCACTCGAAGATAAATCAGCTGTGTGGTCCTCAAGATGAAGATTCACAACACATGACTCTGCATTGAATTCCAACGGTATATTCAACTAATATCATTTCATATACTTATGGCTGTCCCGTCTCTCACGATGAGGGAATCTCAGAGGTTGAGGGTCCCAATGATAGCCTTCAGGGTTTTGACATCGTGGAGGACCATTGATTTATTCCGAAATTTCGCTGGAACGTGCTACTTTCATCTTTAGGGTTAATGAATTAGGCGAAGAAAAAGTATGTCGATTATATGGGAAGGTTTTACAGAATGCAATCCGTAATCATCAGGAACCCCATCCCAGTGGCCGCGGGGTCCAACGCTAGGATCTGCGGCCGCTCGCTTCTTGGGATTGCGGGTTCGAATCTCGCCGGGGGAATTTGTGTCTGTCTCTTGTGAGATTTGTGTTTTACCAGGTAGAGTTCTCTGCGACAGGCTGATCACTCGTGTAGAGGAATCCTACCGAGTGTGGTGTGTCGGGGAATGATGGTGAAGCCTCGAAAATTAGGAGGCCGTGGTCCACTGGGGCTGTTGCGCCGTGGGGAGAAAACATTGTGACGGAAAGCGAAGAGGGGCTAGATTTGCCTCGGTGTAAGATCTCTCTTGTCTGTAACTCTGATCAGCCACGGTATTGCAACCTTCCTGCTTAATCGATCCATTTTAGGTGCTTTCGCGAAATTGCGAAAAGCGACTATTAGCTTCTTCATGCCTGTTCCTTCTCTCTGCTTGTCCGTCGGTCCGCATGGAACAACTCTGCTCCCACTGAACGGATATCAATGAAATTTGACATTTGAGTATTTTTGGAAACTCTGTTGGGAATACTGCAGTGTCATTAAAATCTGAAAAGAATAAAGGTTACTTTACTTGCATACCAATATACATTTTTGATCGTATCTCTGTCAGTTTTTCTTAACATGAGAAAGGTTCCAAGTAAAAGTTATAAAAACAATCAAAACACGCATTTGGTGTTCCAAATTTTTTTTCTCGAAAATCGTACCTTTTATGAGATAATGTGGAAAAATATTGTAGAGCCGGGCAGGCCACAGATGACAAAGTAATACGGCACATGCGTATTGCATGCTGGGTAGTTGGGGCTACAAATACACTCTCAGAATATGTAACAGTTATTGCTCTTCCACTGTAACAAAGATTGCACGAACGCACGTCACAGTTACGTTACAATACATTGCCTGTCTTGTCTTCTGTGAATCACATAATCATCCACTGAAATTAATTCATTCGTCTTGAATGTGGAGACAACATAATGTGTAATCTTTTCATGAATAAGTAAGCGTGTCAGCTTTTGCCAACAGTAACCGACACATGATCAATAAACTTGACCTCTTTCATGTGACAGTATATTGACTACTCATGTGCAGGTCATATCGCCGATCGGACACGCGTTAGCCTCTTGAAGTTTTCATACATATGCTACGGTGCTTTGTTTTTTTAATTTTTAATCTTTTCCTTCTCTTTGACGTCAGCACTGTAAAAAGTTCTTTGCATTGTTAAGAACAAAAATACCATATCCTGTGCTGACGTCTTTTGAGTATCGACTGCTGATCGTATTTAGAGCTCTGAAGTAGTCAAACGCGCGAAGCCGAGAGGTGAGTCATTAAATATAAATTAAAGGCTTTTCCAGTAATAGAGGACATTTCTGAAGGGTTGTGACGACGGAATATCGCACTTAGGAGTGCTTGCTTCTTGAACTTGTTTGTCTTCTATCGCACAGAAAAGTACACAACTTTTCGGAGAATGGATCTGTTCCCATCCTCAGTCCAAAAGTTAGGGAGGCACTACACATTTGAAACCGATAGAAACGGCTATTCGTAGTCCCTTATAGAAGGCATAGTTTATACTTTTATGGAATGATAGGTGACTAATTGAAGTCCAGAAGCCGAGTAATTGTGAGTAGAGGGCGTTTGATTTACTGAAATGGATTTTAATCGTTAAATGCGAAGAAAGTAGTACGTATATATAGCCAATTATACGGCTGTGCGACACATTGTTATTTTGTCTCAGTTACTCATTTTCTAAACCCAGTAATGTTCGGCTGCCCTTTGATTCTGAGGGCAAGGACCTCTGTTCTTAAAGTGACTAACGTGTGTGACTGAACTGCGATGAAGCAACGTTTTGAGGTAGGCGATTTAAGTAATTTTTCAAAATAGGACACTAAAATATACTATGCAGGAAATATTTGAGAAATACGTTACTTTTAGTAAGACTGTTTTAACAGGAATGAAAAGTTGGTGCTACGAGAAGTACGAGTGTATACATATGTTTGTTTATCGTAATTTGGCAAGACGTGTAACTGGAAAATGTGGTTTGTGTGACGCTGTACGTATAGTTAGAATTGTTCCTGTAACATTGGCTAAGCAAAACTGTGATATTACTTTCGAATATATGGAAAAAAAAGTATTTTATCTGCCAACTCGCATCACTCTTCATTTGAACATTTTCCCGTCAAGACAGACAGCTCGGCATTCACCGTTATTCCAGTTTGCCATGAGCTGGAGTCCACGCATTTTAGATTAGTATGTAAAAATATAGTTGACCCTGTCGATGCCGTTAAAGCATCGGGGGGGGGGGGGGGGTGGGGTTATAGCGCCTCCCACCTTTAACCTCGCCATTGGGCGGTTATCTGGGGTCCCCTCCAGGCCCCCGCCCATCTATCTCTGGGAAAAAACCACGGGACCCCTAGGCACG
>Ga0123354_10021887_pt1 | contig 10082 bp, 8 predicted proteins | sample TergutLab28metaG_2_FD_97872 | JGI IMG/M metagenome (GOLD analysis project Ga0123354, IMG submission 97872) | Labiotermes labralis P4 segment gut microbial communities from Petit-Saut dam, French Guiana - Lab288 P4 | ecosystem: Host-associated > Arthropoda: Insects > Digestive system > Gut ...
GGGGATCGAATCCCGGTGGGGGGCGAGATTTCCCGCATCTGTCCAGACCGGCCCTGGGGCCCATCCAGCCTCCTGTACAATGGGTACCCGGTCTTTCCCGGGGGTAAAGAGCGACCGGGACGTGACGCTGACCCCTCACCCCCTTCTAGTGCCGTGGTCAAGAAAGAGTATAACTATACCTCTACTCCCCCTATGGGCCGTACGGCCTGTGCAGAGCCTCAGTGCCTGTACAGTATAGCTATACCTCTACTCCCCCTATGGTCCATATGGCCTGTACAGATCCTCAGTGCCTGTACAGTATAGCTATACCTCTACTCCCCCTATGGGCCGTACGGCCTGTACAGAGCCTCAGTGCCTGTACAAGGACGCACTTACACTACACAACATAAGTATTCACGTAAAGCAACCGTTATTCCTATCGAATTGTAGCAAAACTTGAATTTTCTTGACATATTTTCGAAGAATACTTAAGTATCAAATGGAGACCGCGGTAGCACAGTGGTTAAGGTGCTGTGCTACAAGTCGGAAAGTGGCTGGTTCGATTCCAGATGGTGTCATTGGAATTTTTCATTGTGATAATCCTTCTGATCGCACTATGACCCTGAGGTCGTCTCAGCCTCTAACAGAAATGAGTACCAGGAGTATTTCCTGGGGTAAAAGCGGCCGGTGCCTAAGGCTGACAACCGTACCACCATCCTGGGCCACTGTCACGTAATCTGGGAACCTTAACTTCCTGGAACCCTCTGGGCACCTCGGTGGGCCGGGTAGCCCATTCGGTTTAGCGACTGACTACAGGCTGGACGGTCCGGGACCGAATTCCGGTGGGTACGAGATTTTCCTTCCGTCCAGACTGGACCTGAGGCCCACCCATCCTCTTGTACAACTGGTACTGTGTTTTTCCCGGGGGTAAAGTGTGGCCCGGGGCGTGCTGCTGACCACTCACCCCCTTCTAGTGCCGCAGTCACGTAAGAGTAGAGTTATACCTCTACCCACCCTCTGGGCCACACCGGGCCTGTAACGGGGTCGCTTTACCTTTTTTTTTAAAGGCTACAGCCACACACTCAAAATATTTAATACTTATTGTTTGTTCCGGGTAAAATTGGTTACATAGACGCACCTCAATATTACGTTCATAATTACTTTGCATGCCTTGTAATTCACAGAGTTCAGAACAAAATGGAATAGTAAAACAAGATAAGTAAGCCAGCTGCATATTGTAGTATCTGCAATCCTTACACACGGAGGAAGCTCAAAAAGTCATTTTCGTAACCTGCAATAAGTCTTGTGCTGGAAGTAATATTTTACTTCTTCTTTTAATATATTGTTGATATAATTGTTGCGTAGTAATGATCCTTTGACTTCTTGTGTGTTTGCTCTAATGATTATGAAAATCTATACTGATCCGTGTATAAACGTTTGATCACGACTTGTTCGGAATATATTTCTCGTTCGTAATCGACAAATAATACCCTGCGTTAGAGTTAATATATTGACAGGAACGAAGAGAAACTGCAAATTGTGTTAATTAGCACAACTTATCTATGGTTTTTAATTAAACCAGACAGTTGTCACAATTGAATAAAGAATAGTTCCAGACAACTAACGATTTATTAAGTACTTTAAGCTGTTTAATCCGACTGTTTACCTCTTTATAGACGCTGTCGTAATCCTGCCTCTCATGATGGCGCAAGGTGATATCAATTTGACGCATGACGTCTCTCCATGCCTTTCGTAACAGTTGTCTCCACTTCACTGACATAGGGGTTGTTCTGTTACCAGGAACTTGTGCGAAAAATGTTGCCACCACCAACATTACACACAGTACGGCGCCTTCGTGTGTCACTGCAGGGAAGACAGGAATATTTGTTGAAGGGTCGTTGTAAAGATCTAAGCATTAGATCTACTAAGAGTTCAGGTGACTGAGCCACAGCAAGCTCTTCGATGTTTATTTGAGATTTGAGATTTTCTCGACAGTGGGCTGTGAAACAGTGTAGTCTTTCGAATGAAAACCAACGTGCCGGAGAGGCACAGTGTCGGCAACTTTCAGGGTCAAGTAGCTGAAGACGGTGGCAGTAAGCTTATCTGAAGCCTTCATATCCATAGGCGTAACTTAGGAAGGAGTGTGGGGGGGGGGGGGCAAATGACCCCCCTAATATTTTTCTATCTAAGATTTTTTTTTTTTGGGCCAGTGAGTTGAAAAGGCGCAAATAACGATAGAAATGTTTTCAAACCCCTTAATTTGGTGGTGTAAAGAAAAAAAATTATAAACGTGCGTTTTACTGGACGCAGAATAGAGGCATCTGATTTCCTAATACGCTTGGTCGATTTTGCCCCCCCCCTCCCCCCACATTGTATTGGTTAAGTTGCGCCTGTTTTAATATCCAGCTCCTTTGGACCGAGATTTGAAGTTATTGAATTCATTACGAAATTTCATATCTTTAATAAATCCCACTGAACCTCCCAAAACTTCTAACACGGTCCTACGTTTACCGACAAAACGAATTAGAACGTACCTTCATCTTTACCATAAAGTATTTAATCCATATAATTGCATAAGTACCCATAAGTATTGCATAAGTAAATGTTTGTAACTTTGTGATGCTCCTCTTACAATTTTCGGCCTCCATAGGCAGTTTTCAGGGAAGTCATTCACAAAGCTATACATCTATAATAAAGGTTGTCCAAGATGTGCATATATGACGTACAATGTTATAAATTCAAATGTTACTAAAATTGTATAAAATTTAGATTATTTACAGGTATTTTACGTTTCCTAATAATTTTTTTTTTTTTTTGCAGATAAATATGTCATTACTATCATCTTCATTGTAAGGGAATAATATCATTGGGTTGTGTTCGATGTTTATACCAAAGAGGATCACTGAGTTCTTCCTCTGTGTCTGTGATTAATATTACTTTGTAAATTACCTTTCTGAAGATGGCCGATAGGGGCCGAAACATGTAGGAGGAGCATCGCTGAACAACAAAGAGCTGTTTAGGGTTACGTGTGCAATTAGTTGGACTGCGTACTGTATAGTCGTGGGCCGGGTAGCTCAGTCGGTATAGGGACTTACTACGGGCTGGACGGTCTGCGATCGAATCCCTGTGGGGACGAGATTTTCCGCCCGTCCAGACCGGCCCCGGGGCCCACTCAGCCTCCTGTAAAATGGGTACCGGGTCTTTCCCGGGTGTTAAGTGCGGCCGGGGCGTGCTGCTGACCACTCACCCCCTTCTAGTGCCGCGGTCATGGAAGAATAGAGCTATACCTCTACCCACCTTCTAGGCCAAACCGGGCCTGTAACGGGATCACTTTACCTTTTACTGTATAGTCAATCTACTGCACGAAATATGGATAAAGTTAAACTTCGTCATAACTTTTCACGAGATGTACAATTACCCCAAGAAATGCTACCACACATTCCGCTGCTTGTCTCCCAAATTAATTTTTAAATTTAAATTTTTTCTTGGAAGATTGGCATAGAAAAATTTTGGAAAGCATTCTTCGAAATTCGTGCGAAGATTGGATCTGCTTATATTCCAGAATAGAGCGAACAGATTCTTGATAGCGTAGTAGACTTACCAGGCAAAACCTTGTTTCGTAACTTAAATCAGAACTTACTTGTAAGTTCAGCTGTATAAGGCACTGCACTTAGATACTCAGCTCTCCCTCTGCAAACTCAATGCTAATCGCCAACAAGGCAGACTGCGTTGTGTGTGTTCAGGTGAATCGGGATTTGTTGTTTTGCCTTCCTGACTTCGAACGTTAAGTGAAACTTATGTACGTGCATTAACGATATTTGCAAGACTTATTTATCACGTGAAGTTTCCGAGACGCCAGTATTGTCACAAATAAAGACACAATTTTAATTGCTGCTTGCAACTTGACTACAGCTGCAGCAGTATTTTGACGAATCTGTTAAGCTTTGAAAGCCGGTAACACACCAGAGAAAGGGAAATAAACGGGAAAAAAAACCCCCGATCTCTTTGCCAGAACCCAGTGGCAGGACTGAGATACTTCAGCAAGTTGATACCGTTAAAAGTACAGGTTTTAACATTTCTTGGAATAGATATTTTATCAGTATCGAACTAAAATCGCACTGTACATTTCATAATGTTCGCGAAGTTGTTATCTGTTTTCGGAGAAAAATAAACTCGTCCTGCCTAATGTATGTGGAAGTGTGGTATAGTAGATGTTATGTTTGTTTGTTTTTGGCGCGACAGCCCCCCCGTGGGCCAGGGCCTCCTCATTCCCGGGGTTTCTAGATCACACACAACGACGCTGGTAAAGGTAATATAAATATAATTGATGTTGTTTTATGTGTTTCTACACTTATTTTATTCACTATTATGTGGCAAACAAATCATCGAATCCTCTGTGGATTACAAAATTGTTTACAGTTTTCCATTATTTTTTAACTGTTCATGATTCAGATGTCAGGTTCCGGAAGCCTGAGAATTTCGAATTGTCAGATTCTGTATCATGTTTACGGTTACGCCGTAGGTGTGCGTGAGATTTGTTTATTCTCAAATTCCCCGATTTGTGGGTTTTTTTTAGCATCTTGTAGAGTAACTTTTTCCAGTAGTGAACGTAGTCCTTGTACTTGATAAGGATGCCCCAGTCGCGAACGAGGTGTTGCGTCATGTCCGAGGGGTTTCTTTCTTCGTCCTTCATCAGAGAGCGTTGTTCGCGTGGCATCGGAACTCCAATCTGCTGCGTCACCAGCGCCTCTTCCACCTCGCACAGGAACTACAACATTACGTAACCACCAATCAACGGTTGCTATCGAGCAGAGAGAGCCCGCTTTAGTCGCTCAGTCGGTCAAGAAATTTCCTGCCACCTGTGGAATCCCACTTTTCATAGACGTGGTCGTAAGACTCCCCATTAAAAACGAAAAAGAAAGAACGAAGTTTCAGTGTATGTCTTTGGACGTTAAGTATATGGCCTTGTATTTATACAGGGTGAGTATAAATTCTTTCCCTGATTACAAACATTTATTACAACAAACTGTACGTGTAATACAAACATATTTCTTTTTCAAAATATAAATCAAGAAGTTTTTTTTACAACACATTAGTACACTTCAACATGTGCTCCTTTTGTTGCACGGAGAACGTCTAATCGATAATTAATTTCTCTTCACGTGTTCTTCAAAATGTCTTCAGTTATTGTAGCAAAAGCGTCTATTATTCTTGCCTTCAAATTTGTAATATCTGGAACTGATGTCGAAAACACACTGTCCTTAACATACCCCACAAAAAGAAGTCAAGGGGGGTGATATCCGGCAATCGTGGTGGCCAGGGTGTCGGACCATCTCTCCCAATCCACCTGTTTGGAAATGTTGCATTCAAAAACCAAATGTTACAATAAACACATGATATAAAAAATCTTAGAAACTAACTTAAGTAGTGGTAAAAAAATATGTGTGTATTCCACGTAGTTTTTATTGTAATAAATGTTTGTAATCAGGGAAAGACTTTATGCTCACCCTGTACATAACCATGAAATAAACATCGCGCTCTCATCCGCCCCCCCCCCCCCAGAAGGAAGACTCCAAGAACTAAAGGATGTAAGTTTGCAGGCTTTGGTGACGGTTGTTGCTCAGTTTGTCGTATTTTGGATTATTACACAGTGTAGGATAATAAGGGGGGTCGGCTTAACATAATCGGTATAGAGCTCCCGGTGGGGCAAGATTTTCCGCACCTTTCCGGACCGGTCCTGGGGCCCACCCAGCCTCCTGTACAAAGGTACCGGGGGTCTCTTTCCCGGGGGTAAAGCGGCCGAGGCGTGACGTTGACCACCCACCCCATCTACAGCCGAGGTTAAAGAAAGAGTAGAGGTACACATTTATTCCCCGTCTGGGCCTTCGTAGCCTGTTATAATGTTCTACTTTTGGTGAAACGTCCTGCTTCCATCTTCAAGGTGACTATATTTATTTTGTACACATGCTTCAGCATCCACCAGATTCCTCATTCAGTCATCGTGCTAATATTCAAGGCCACGTAGAAATAAATCGAGCTGCTGGCAGTGTCATTAAATAAGACAAAATAAATAAATGTCGCGTCATGTGTGAAGGACAACTACAGTTCAGTTTCTCAGCTACTTAATCTTTTGCAATTTACTTTCTTTTAAATGAATGACAGAAAGTTATGAGAGAGAGGCAGAAAGAGAGCGGAGGGCAACAATGTAAGGACACTTGTGATAAAGACTTCTGAAGTTTCGTGCTGTGATATACAGTTGAAGTATAGTAAAGCGAAATGAGAGTCGTGGAAAAACATAAAATGTTTTCTGTTCATAAATTGTATAAAAAGGGAAGGCGACCTCATTGACTATTTGACTGGTACCTGGATTAGGTATTTGTTTGTGTCCCCCACGATGGCCCGTTGTCTCTCCCATTGAACGACTGCTTCCATTGCGACAGCAAATTTTTGCAGCTCTTTGTGCATGATCGGTAGATATCTGGATATCTGTCAGATATCAAAACATAGGTCTGTCAGATGTATTTACAAGAGTTCCGACATATATAAGATTTACTTACGAAAGTGGAATAAGGTTAAAACATGTCTGATTTACTTAAGAGATTAAACAATAGATGCAAAAACAAACACAGAGTTAGAATTGTGAAATCTTATTGCGAAACTGGGATTTTATTACGGTAAATCAGAATAAATAAATAAATTGCTGGTTGAAGAATTAAAAACCAACTAGATGCCACTTATTATTTTATTGTACTTCTTGTAGGCTCAACATGTTTCGGGCATTACTATGTCCATCATCAGGACCTCGCGACTATGTTGTTGATTACCACATTGGTCCTTTCGTTCTGTAAAGATGGAGGGGTTAGCGTTAGCGTAAATTTATGGTTCTGAGTGGTGTATGTTCGGTGTGAAGTTCTTTGCTGGTTGTGTGATGGGTGGATCTTTTTGTGGTGACTGAAGATTGTAAAGCAGATTAGTAGAAACTGACTAACATTTCAGAGGAACTTGCTGCCTCCATTTTTAGGGTAGAAGCATGTTTGTAATGTAGGCAGCAAAATCCTCAGATAGTTGGTAAATTCTCCCGGACTATACGGGGTCACATCCCAGAGGACTGTTATCTTAAGTGTAGGTAGATTCTCTTAATAGTGTTAAAGTTGTCGCAACCGGAACTATTATAGCCAGATGTCAAAATATTATACTAATAAAGTTTAAATTCTTCAAACTTTAATGGAATTAAACCAGCCTAAATGTTAGAGGTATTTTCTTTGTCACCATAACTCGGTCTCGAGAACGTGGCAGTGGGTTCTGCACTGAGATTCAGGATAATTAGATTTACAGTAATACACACTTTGGTTACTCATGTAGGCCTGATGTGGGTCCGTCGACGGGTGAGGTGAGAGGAATGGGGGCCGTGGACGGTATCTGAATCCATGATATTAGCGTTAGTGAAGCCGAACACTTCTTAGCGGACCTCCACTTGAAAATCCGAAAAGTTCTGGTTCCTTAGGACGCTGACATTCTCTTAATTTATCAAGGATTTTTAACACACCCTCCCCCCCCCCCTGGCGATTCTCTCTCTCGGTCCTTCGTGGATTTCGATTTCGTAACCGTTTTGACAAGAGTCCGCCAATGGAGCCTGTCCTAATCCAGATGACTCCACCCCACAATCTTAAATATTCACTTAACATCTGTTGCAGTATTATTTTCCCACCTAAGCCTAGTTCGCACAACGTCTCTCCATTTTCCAGACACACACAAACACACACACACACACACACACACACACACTTACCTGTAGCCGCGATGAGTTTTCGCCGAAGAACATGAGGACGTTTCCCATCCCGGGGACCCACTTCGGCACAAACTGCAGCTTGTCGACTTTACTCTGAATCTGTCAGAACATTGACATTTTAACATTACACTAATGCAGTTAATTTTTCAGCTTTGTTAATGTGTAACATGCAGAATTAAAACGCATGTAATGTCTAGATGGTGCTTTACGACTTTCCCTGTCATTGCCCTGTGCCTTCGTTTGTGTGCGGAAACAAATTTATTTTTCCTATCAAAAGGCAATTATGTACAGCTACCTGACTTACAGGGCGAAATGTGACGTACTTAAAACCGCGAGAGGCTGTGGCAAGATTAATGACGGAACTCAGTTCTACATAATTAATCCACTTTTGTGTGACGTAAACACCACACAACCAGAAATTAACGCACTTTGCGACTTTCCACTCCTCATTCTCAATGGTGTACGTTTAAGCGTTATTACCGATAATAGTGTTTTGTTACAAAGTTAATTGTTCTATAAAATATGGGATGTTCAACAAATCACACTTATTTAGTCTAACACAATACAGGTTTATTGTAATTCAATTTATAACTCTTACATGTATACAACATGTTTCGGCCTGTACTTAGGCCATCCTTGGGCATGTTAGCACAAAACCCATACAAAGGTAGGCACAATAAAATTGCAAGGGGCCCCATATGTCCACTCTATTTGTAGTGTTAAAACATAAAATATGCAATATAAAAATACCATGAGACTTACAGAATTTTAAAATGCGTATATATATATATATATATATATGTGTGTGTGTGTGTGTGTGTGTGTGTGTAATCTAATAATATATATATAATCTAATGCAATCTTTATATATATATATATATATACACACACATGTAAAGATCGTGTTAAATTAACACACTCTTTATATATATAAACATATATACAAATATTTATATGTATAAAAGGATTGTGTTATATATATATATATATATAAAGATTGTGTTAGATTAGGTCGTGTGCCGTAACAAGAGGTCGTTTTAAATTTTTTTTTTCTTGACTATGTATTGCTACGCCAGAGGAAAACCTAATCTAAAGAAATCTATATATATATATATATATACATTTTAAAATTCTGTAAGTCTTATGTAGTATTTTAACGTTGTGTATTTTGTATTTTAACACTATAAAGATGTGACTGTAAGAAGGGGCCATTTGGATTTGTACTATAACTCCCTTTTTTCAGGCGAGACATCCCGGTTGTGTTCAGTAATCAATGGAATAAACATACAATTGCACAGTGTAACACAACTCCCTTTGTATGGTTTTTAAGTTGACGTGCCTGAAGATGTCCTAAGTACAGGCCGAAACATGTAGCACACATACATGTACGAGCAACAAATTTAATTAAAATAGATTTACGTTGTGAAAGGATGAATAAATGTGGTTTGTTTGGTTATGAACACAGTGGGATGGCTTCCGTAAAGATGGCGATGATATCTTACACTCTATTTCTTTAGGTATTATGTCGATACAGTTTTTTTCTAAAAGTGTAGATCTTACTGAGTTTATTTAATGTGTGTTTGACCTGCATCATCGATATAAATAAAGTAGAGGACCAACTAGATGCAAAAATAACAATTTATTGATCTTCAAATTAGCTCAACATGTTTCGGGCAATTCTTCGCCCATCTTCAGGAGCGCAAGACTGTGAATTATAGCATGTAGTATAATGCCCCCACATTGTCATCGGTCGGAGGCGTTGATTGCAGCAGCACGGGCCATTTTTTCGGTGTGAAGGATGCTGTAGCACAGAGTCCGTGCCGCTGCAATCCAGGCCTCCGACCGACAACAATCTGGGGGCATTACACCACATGCTCCTGAAGATGGGCGAAAAATTGCCCGAAACATGTTGAGCTAATTTGAAGATCAATATATTGTTATTGTTGCATCTAGTTGGTCCTCTACTTTATTTATTTACTGAGTTGGGTTGTAAATTGCCTGCCGCGAAGTACGGGCCACTTTTAAGACAATCTGTACAGTGTTATTCCAGTACCACGTAATACGAATAGACCTACAAGAAACGAACCGATTTCACTCCTCGGTTTCAGTATACACCTCCAGCATCTGATTCCATTAAAGACTCTTCACTAAACTAAACTAAAACTAAACTCCGTGGCCTTAGTCCGCACAAGAACTATACCGACAGAGCGGCCGCCGCCGGTCGGCGAAGTTAGTGCCAACTTTTGCGGATAGAGGGGTGTCACGTGGTCAGCGCAACGAGTCCCCACAGCCGTTAATCTCTGTTTTCTAGACC
>Ga0123354_10021889_pt1 | contig 10081 bp, 5 predicted proteins | sample TergutLab28metaG_2_FD_97872 | JGI IMG/M metagenome (GOLD analysis project Ga0123354, IMG submission 97872) | Labiotermes labralis P4 segment gut microbial communities from Petit-Saut dam, French Guiana - Lab288 P4 | ecosystem: Host-associated > Arthropoda: Insects > Digestive system > Gut ...
GCTTGGCTAAAATTACAGTAATGGTTCTATCATGTCCGTTGATATGTTCGTAGTGGTGTTATGGCAGCATATTTACCAGTGGTGCGTGTGTGTACTGCACCGTCTAGAGAGGCACTGATACACACGCACTACGGACAAATATGCTGCCATAACACCGACTACGTCCATATCAACGGACATGATAGAACAATTACTGTAATTTCAGCCAAGCACTGTTTTGAGCTCCCTGATGATGGATCCATTGTGATCCGAAATATGTTGGAGCAATTTTAAATGTTTTTAAATATTTTATAATAATTCTAATTGTATCTACGAATTTTATATTTGTACATCTGTTGGACAGTAAAGTGTTTTAATCGTCATTGATGCGCGGTACAAACATGAAGATTAAAGTACATAAGAAAACGATTGTGAGAATTACGTTTTGTGAGTTTGCGAACTTTGCCCCTCATATTGTAATAAATGTAATTTTAATAACAAGAATAAATGGGAAAGAAAGTGCTGTGATATGGGAAGTTATCTTTCACTTTGTGAAACTTTTTCGTGGTTTATTTACAGTAAACCAACAAATGAAAACTTAAAATATTTTATAACATAATCTAATAATCTTTTGTTGTGGATTGTTCGTAAGTCATAACATTGACGGAATATCAGAAGCTGTTATAAAAATCATATTAACAATATTTGTATTTTTGGATTATATAATTTGTAATTCCTTAACGCATGCTGAGCTCTTGTAAATTTCAGCGAAGCTTACAAATTCGATTGCTAGCCCTCGGGAAACATAATGCGTCCCCGCTACAAGCACCATCATTTATATCAGTATTGTTCATGGAAAATGTGCTGTTTATTGAAAATTTAATCAGCAAAATTCAGAGTTCGGTACTGTTAAAGCTGATGGTTCACGTAATAACCGCTGCGTTTTAAGAGTTCATTTTGTGTACTGGAGTGCTGTAAAAGTGTTTAATTTTATTCAAAATTCTTTTTCAGCCTTTGAAAAAGAAACAGTTGTTGAACTTGTCCTGTTGTTTATTGTCAGTCTGCACACATTCGGAATTCCATAAAGCCCAATCTCTCTGTTTCTGGCACAAAATATGTACGTGGAAGTAAAGTGTAACCTTTGAAGTGAACTTCCATATTCCCATGTTAGCTTCCAGCATTGTGCTTTACGGTAAATTGTAACCCAGCGATCGAAACAATATGATACTCCATTATGTATGTACGCTCTTCATTTCCACAAAGCCTTTGGAAACTTTATAATGAAACCACAACAAAAGGCAAATGAAATTTTATCTCGGAGTCTACACTTCAAGCTTCAAATTCATTTCTGTTATTGAAGCATAACTTTTAAAATGGAGTGTCACTGTGTATAATAAAATGCAAATCCATCACCGCGGTTTTTGTCTAATTGGCGTGCTGCAGACAATTGTGCTGCTTTTTCCTGCTTTTAAACAATAGATAATTAAAGCCTTTAAACACGTATTTATATCTCATCGTCATAATTTAAAAATTACTTAATGACGGATTTTGTTATTTGAGTTGTTTTATCAAATACTGTTTTGTGTGATGAAAGATGTTTGGATGTCCGACTGAGAATAAGATAAATGCCTAATAGAAACGTTGTATTAAAACCAGATGCGATGAGGCTATTGGGCATAAAATGAGGCAAATTTTTCCTCCTAAATGGAAGATTTTGGGGGTAAAATTTCGTGAAATTTTGTTCATTGGTTATTGAGTTCTTAGTTTTGCAAACGTGGAAGAGTGGGCGCGTCGAGGTGGCCCTGTTAGTGTGCATTCAGACCGGATCCGCAGGCACAAACGAAAGAGGTATTGAAATAACTTGAAATGCCAACTTGATGTAACAAGGTAATTGTATATCTTATGCTGCAACTCAACATCTAATGCTCCTGATGATGGGCGTATGTACCCGAAACATGTCGAGCTAAGAATACATCAATAAAATTACCTTGTTGCATCAAGCTGGCATTTCAAATTATTTCATGAGGAAGATGCACGGTCAAACAACCCCCGAAAGAGGTATTCTCTCTCACTCTCTGACCCATTAATACTTGTTCTGCATTAAGTCAAAACTGTAATGCCCTGTTTTCTTCATTTTGATTTAATGCTATAGAACATGTAATGTTTATCTGTTCTGGCACATATGGAAGTCTATTTGTGTTACGCAGAATGTCGACATCCAAAATTCGTCTAGGTTTTAGTCTCAGTATATGTGTGTAAGGAACTCCGTAAGAGAGTAGGTTTTCCTCATTCAGAAAACCACCCCTAGGAGCCTGCATGTGGGGGCAGTTTGTCTCAGAAATGTGTACACCAGTGGGAAGTGACAGAGCCTGATTTACGGAGCGGAGTTCAAACTTACGCTGTAGACACCACATATGTCATCCCCGGTAGCGACACTTGGCCGCAGTTTAACTTAATTTAATCATTAAAATATTAAGCTGTACGTTTTAGTCTTCAAAGCATTGTGTTATGAATCCACACCCACGCCTGTCCACATGGCATTTCTCTCACAGACGTGCCCTGAATGGTTACGAGAGCGTTACATCGTACGTTTGGACTCTAATGTAGTTTTGCTGGTTCGGGTTTCGTATGAGTAATGTGACATTTGTTCAGTAATAACGGAAAGTGTTGGTTTTGATGTCGTGGTTAGTTTTTTGTGTTACGAATGTGACAGTGCGGAACAATGCAACGTTCATATGTCCGTGCATCGCTAATATATTCGCAGCGTATAACCAACAATATGACAGTGCGGAACAATGCAACGTTCATATGTCCGTGCATCGCTAATATATTCGCAGCGTATAACCAACAATATGCAACGTTTCACAATTTATTTATTTCTGTAAGATGCTGTACATGTTTCAGACGGTTTTTCCGTCCATCGCCAGGAACTCAAAACTGCAAAACTGAACACACAGCGTCAGGTATTTGCCAGACCGTTACTGCTACCTGCTGCTAGCCGGCCGGGCTATCTGCAGGTAGCAGTATTGTTCTGACAAAGGCCTGACGTTCTATGTGCAGTTTTGAACTCCTGATGATGGACGGAAAACCCGTCTGAAATATGTAGAGCGTCTTACAGAAATAAATAAATTGTGAAACGTTGCATCTTCTTGGTTATACGCTGCGAGTGATGAACAAGTCAAGTGTTAGGCCCCATACCATATTTAGGCAGTCTCCCTCCGTCTATCCGGTGAGAATCTTGCACAAGATATATCCAGAATCGTAGCCAATACAATAATCAGTAGTTATGAAGATAGACTTCACAGCTGATGTAGCCTAATTTAAATTGTAACACATGTCTACGATTCGAACGAATTATATACACACAGTTATACAACTTACGGCCAGTAGTGGTAATAATTAGAAATTCTTAGAATTTCGCATACATTTTCTGTAACGTTTTGCCAGTAATTTTTATTGCATAGATTACATACTTCATTGCCATTCGTATGTGTGTTAGTGTTGCACGCTGCCGTCCGTGGCTCAGGCCACCACAACTCATCACAATTTAACCTTCACGCTACTCTTCTCAGGATCACGAGACAAAGGGCCTAAGCCTGAGAACCTTTGTGCGCCGAGATAGTGTCCTTCACCTTCTTCAGACGTTAGACATTTAATGTGTTGACTTCTTGTCTGGAGTTTTGTTTCGCATCATTTCGTCAACAAGATTTACTGGTCCATTGGTTAAATTCGATAAATTTCATAACCCTACAAATAAACACTCTTTTACACCAACCCAAGCTCCAGATGTTTGAAGTGTCTTTATCTTTCTCCGAAAGAGAGCAGTCGGGATCCGTGTTATTGTTATGTCTGCAACCTACACGTTAGGGTTTTAGGGACGGTCGTGTATTATGTTTTGATGCATGTTTAAAAGTCAAGGGAAATGTAGCAGACGTTAGTAAAATGTAAAGTGATCCCGTTACAGGCCCGGTGTGGCCCAGAGGGTGGGTAGAGGTATAGCTCTACTCTTCCATGACCGTGTCACTAGAAGGGGGTGAGTGGTCAGCAGCACGCACCGGCCGCACTTTACACCGGGGAAAGACCCGGTACCCATTTTACAGGAGGCTGGGTGGGCCCCAGTGCCGGTCTGGACGGGCGGAAAATTTCGTCCCCACCGGTATTCGATCCCGGACCGTCCAGCCCGTAGCTCAGTCGCTATACCGACTGAGCTACCCGGCTCATAGCAGACGTTAGTGTCTCGTCATAATTCAGAACAAAACTGTAGGGTGAAGGTTGCTAACAAATAGTTTGGTATGTGGCAGAAGTTCAGATGTTTTGGACGGACACACACATATCAAAATAAAATGGGCACAAAGATATTAAAAGCTTAATGCATTGGGAGACTGCTTGCTGCCATTCATTTCAGAACTACGTGTCGCCGTTTTCTGTTCTTAAAGAATTTAAAGTTTAAATTATACACAACTGAAATTTGTCCTCTTATATTGTGCGAACTTGAATTTGAAAACGTTAATAAAAAAAGATCTTAAAAATCTGATCGAATAATCGCAAATAGGAAAGTATATGGACAATATTTAAATGGCTGTATGACCATGGTTGACTGGAAAAACTCGCTTTGACCAGCGTCCAGCTACTTTTCTAGTATGTAATGGGCCGGATAATTCGGTACACAGAAATATCGGTGCTGTCATGAACTGTTCTTGCAAACTTCCTTTATCAGATCAACTTTTGGCCATTGGCCTGTTAATCGTTTCTCTCTGCTCACTTGCTCTCAGCCAACTGCTGTCTCTTTAGCCCATAATTTTTGTTCTGCTTGAAGTCGTGTTCATTTTAATTCCATTGCATTAATTATCCGAAGATTACTTCCATTAGGCCATGACCAATTTCTTCCAAATTCTGTCCAATTTAAATATTCTAAGATTTGGTTCAGTCAAAACACAACTAATTTATTGTCAATTATAAAAATGGCTACATGTTTCGAATCATAGGGTCATCATCAAGCCATTTCTTAAACCATTTTTAGGAACATCAAGTGCAAGTAAAAGTGCAGAATTGATGTTCAAGTAAAAGTGCATATCTTGTGCACTTTTACTTGCACTTGATCTTCCTAAAAAATGGTTAAAGAAATTGGCCTGATGATGACAACGGGATGGCTGCAATTAAAATCTGTCCAATTAACCTCTCATTCTACCACCGACTCGATGTATTGCGAGATACAGACAGCATCGTGGAATAAAACACGGAAATTAAACATAACCCTGTATCTGAGTGGGGGACCACGGTGGCACAGTGGTTAAAGTGCTGTGCTACAAATCGGAAGGTCGCTGGTTCGATCCCAGCTGGTGTCAGGAGGATTTTTCATTGACATAAAATCCTTCCGACCGCACTATGGCACTGGGGTCGACTCAGCCTCTAACAGAAATGAGTATCAGGAGCATTTCCTGGGGGTAAAGGCGGCCGGTGCTTAGGGCTGACAAACTTAGCACCATCCTGTGCCGTTGTCATGTAATTTGGGAACCCTAACTTCCTGTAACCCTCAAGGCCATTCCAGGCCTGAAACGGGACTGCTTTACCTTTTATTGTATCTGAGTATATATGAAACTTGGTACGTTTTGGAAGGAGAAAAGTCAAGAAGCGTAAGGCAGTGCGTGGCAATGAATCTTTTCTACTTAAATATCATACTTGTGAATCAGAGAAAGCAGTGACTAATGTGAAACGAATTTGGCAATTTTAAGCCAGGGTATGGCAATATTTGTGACGATTCCAGAGGTTGAATGTATCAGATTTAAAACATCATAGGATATTACCGGAATTTTTTTATGTTTGCTGACCGTGTATCTTATTGCCTGCATACCACACGGTCACCTACATAGAGTGACATATACCGGAGGTCGTATTGATACAATTGACTCTCTTGATGATGAGCACTTGGTTGCTCGAAACATGTAGAGAATTGGAATAAACAAATATAAGAAAAAGAATTGTGCGTCAAGTTTGTTTTTTACAAAGATTAACGGAAGTGTTTTCTTGGGTTTTTTTAAATAGACTTTAATTTTAAAATAAGAATGAGGAGAAATTAGGTTCAATAGACAATTGGTGTTCAACGTCCTGTGTAATTTGCTGTTGAAGAGTGAAGGGCATCTGATAGTTTCTGCTCGTAATATATCAGTGACTGTTAATCCGTAATATAAGTAGAGAGACATTTCAGTGGGTTCTGTCTGATATGATACGACTGTACTCCTGGTTAAGCTCGGGTAACCATAAAAGTTTTAAAGCACAACTTTCAAAACAGAAACAGTTAAAAGTAATTAATTTTCATCACGTGTCGACAGGTGTCTTTTGACTAATGGTGTCACAGTTAATATTTCATGTAGAATTTAAGTTTAAATTGCCCAGGGAAGCAACAGGATCCAAGATTTTTATATCTAATTTATTATAAATTCCTTGTAAAAGTAGTCGCTTATCTTCACAAACATTTAATTCACCAAATCTCTTACGTGATAAGCACCAGCATGGGATTAGTTATGGTACTTAATTTTCATTTTGTTTGGTCACGACTTGGAATCCCTTACAGGACAGAGGTGAGTTTTGTGTTAATTCCTCTCACCCAATCTTTCTTTCACTCCACTTAAAAACATGTTATGCAGCTAAGACCAGTTAAGGCTTTGTAAACCTTTAAATTTTATACTCTTCGCATAGGTTACGGTGAAAGGAACGTGTAAACATTCTTAAAAACGGTTGAAGAACACCATCCCATTCATAATTAAAATGCAGACCTGCTGTTTCCTTAGCATGGCACAAGTACAAAGACCGTGGTTCTGAGCAACATACAATAACAGCTTACAATGACTGGGGAGACAAAGCCCCAGTTATTTTTATCTGAACGCGTGATGAAGCGAGTGCTTGTCATCATACTTTGACCACACATATTCCTCTCAGGAAAGATCTTAGAGGCCGACTATAAGTGATGGCGCAGAAAACATGAACGGCCCAACGGAAAGTCTGGCCCAGCAGTTCGTGAGTGTATGCATGTGGTTAGCCTTCCGTGTGCATAGCGATACTTAATCGATCCAAACATGGAACGTGTTATTTGGGCATAAGAGGAAAGAAATAACAGGAGAGTGGAGCCTTATGCTCTTTCATTCATTCATTAGTATTCAGCCCTAGAGGCCGGTCCGGTAGGAACCAGAGCCCGGTTATGGAACCGATGTGGCTCTTGGCACACTGCATCCTAGGCAAGTTCTTGGGGGTAGTTTGCCATTGCTTTCCCCCGCCTTTAGGCGTTCCCACTTTCGCCGCCACGTGCCTCTGCGTCCTCAGCGACGCGAGAGATCATAGCAGCCAAAGGTGGAACTGTGGGCGAGAAAGATGTCCGGTAGTAATTTTGCCCAAATTCCGACTTCCACTTAAATTTAGGGATCTTTTACATGCCGCAAATCTACGACATGGGACCGACGGCTTTACTTCCCCTCCGAAGGAAAGCGTGCTGAGGATTTTTTTATGCTCTTTACTCCTCACCAAATATTATTCGGATGATCCACTCAAGATTGTTGAGATGGGCGGGGCATGTAGCAGTTATGGGGAGAGGAGAGGTGTATACAGAGTTTTAGCGGGCAGAACTGAGGGAAGGATAGCACTTGGAAGACCAAGGCGTGGATGGGAAGATAATATTAAAATTGATCTTCTGAAAGTGGGATGGAGGCATGGACTGCATTGATTTGACTCGTTATAGAGACAGTTAGCGGGCTGTTGTGAGTGAGGTAATGAACGTGCGGGTTCCATAAAATCAGGGGAATTTCTTCACTAGCTGAGGACCAGTTAGCTTCTCTAGAGGGACTCTGCTGTATGGAGTTAGTTGATTAGTTGATTTGTTTCTTTGTTTGTTACATAAAACTGCTCGTAATTTGTTGAAAATGAACCCTGCAATGAATGAAACACCTTAGTCTGTCACTAACATGGTGGCGTGATAAGTAATTGAAGGAAAAACAACAATTATTTATTTGTGTTAAAAGACAATGTCTGATGGTTCTAATAGAAATGTTCACAGAGCCATAATGTATGATTCACTGATGGCTGGAAGCGTTTGGAATGTTTAAGTGATAAATTATGCAATGACGTATATAACATGACGATAGTGGTTTTGTCACCGAAGGTGATTAGTGATTGGATTTTGTTTCAGACGTCAAAATTGTATTCCCCGGATCACTCTGAGAAAAGGGTGAAACCAAACAATGGCAAGCATTCAAAAATATATTCACAATATTAATCCTTGGCAGCCGTTATGCATTGTCACATTTTGGCTGAAGTGTGAGAACTGCCACATTGCAGTACATTCGTTCTGATTAATTCCTCTGTTAGATATGACAGCATTGTCGTCGGTGATAAATGGTATTGAGAATTGGAACGCTTTAATACAATGGTTAGTGGGCCGCAATATCGTCACACTATACCAGTAAAATATTCAGTACTAAAATAATTAGCATAAAAACAATTGAATTTCTTAGTGTTCTTGGTATATTTATTATTGAATTCCCTTAATGTCCACAGTTACAGTAATTTATCACCATAAAATCATAATAAATTTTGCTTATTTGAAGGTAACTTAACGCTAAACTAATTTACTTAAACTAACTAATTAACAATGTAACTAACTCCATGGAGCACAATCCTCCTGAAAAAGCTGACACTTCCTCATTTATCCATGAAATTTCCCGCGTTTTGTGAAACTCGAAGGTTCATTACACTGCCAACAATTGCCGGCCTCTTGTCCACTTCCTGAGACGTATGCAAGTACACCCACATTTCTCATCCAATAGCTTTAAGATCCATTCTAATACTATCCTAATTTCTTTGCCTAGGTCTTCCAGGTGACCTGTAAACTCTATTATTACCCACCAGAGACCTATATGTATTTCGTGATAGAGGACATCCTGTTTTGTTTGAAGTGCATTAATAAAATAATTTAATATGTACTCCGTCTGACACAACTATATGTTTTTTTTATTATTATTATATTATTGGCTACAGGTTTCGGCTTCAAAATGCCGTCATCAGACCAATATTTGTATTTTACATATTTCTTTTCCCTCACTACACGTTCCAAATGCCCCGTCCTTTAATTCAATGTAGTCTTGTTTTACATTCTGATTCCCATTGTATGTTTTAATTTGTAGTTCTTAGAGTTTAAGATCTTACTGAGTATTACGTCACACCATAATACGACCATTTTATTTTAATTAGAAATTCTGGCAATTGTCATCTGCAACAATGCTTTCCATACGCAACAATTTCACTGATCCATTCTTATTCCTAAATCAGTGAACCTTGATATACATTTTGAGGTCAAATGTTATTGACTATTTTATGTAGTGTCTGTGGGGATGGTGGTTAACACAGCCTTCGGTCCGGACACTCATCCATCCTGCCTGCACTTAACTCCCAACCAGCAGCAACTCGAGAACCAGACGGCCTATGTGGTAACCAACGCTATCATCGTGAGCTCCTGATGATGGGCATAATGGTGCCCGAAACATGTTCAGCCTAACAAGCATAATAGAGTAATAAGTGGCATCTAGTTGGATTTTATTCTTCAGTTTTGGGACGCACGTCGTTTTCGGTGATTGTAATACCACTTGTTTCACGAGTATGTTAGCGAGAGTTGAAACAAGAACCCGGGCTTACCGCTTGTTAGTATATTAATAAAAATAAAATATATTAATATAAATAAAATACATATGTACGAGTTCGAACACAACAATGCGTTGCGTTTTACGGAGCGCTTATATATTTTATTTTTGTTAATATATTTCAAACTGAACGGGATGTCCTCTACTACGAGTATCATTATCTTAGCTAGTCAAGCTCGTTCCAATAACCAACACAAGAATTTAAGAAGCAAGGTTCTGAAATGTTCTACAAACATTCATTTCAATCGTCAATGCCTTGAAAAGAATTTAACGTTGTTGTTTTCAACTGAATACATACATACACACACACACACACACACACATATATATATATATATATATATATGTGTGTGTGTGTGTGTGTGTGTGTGTGTGGGCCGGGTAGCTCAGTCCGTATAGTGACTGACTACGGGCTGGAC
>Ga0123354_10021891_pt1 | contig 10081 bp, 9 predicted proteins | sample TergutLab28metaG_2_FD_97872 | JGI IMG/M metagenome (GOLD analysis project Ga0123354, IMG submission 97872) | Labiotermes labralis P4 segment gut microbial communities from Petit-Saut dam, French Guiana - Lab288 P4 | ecosystem: Host-associated > Arthropoda: Insects > Digestive system > Gut ...
GCAGAGTCCTTCTTGAGAAGCTAACTGGTTTGCAGCTAGTCAAGAAATTCCCCGCATTTCACAGAACCTGAAGGTTCATTACCGCACTCACAAGCGTCCGCCATCTGTCTCTATCCTGGGCCAGCCCAATCCAGTCTATATACCCACATCCCACCTCCTGGAGATCCATCCTAATATTATCCACCCATCTACTCCTAAGTCTCCCCAGTGGTCTCCTTCCCTCCGGTTTACCCATCAAGACCCCTATACCCCCCCTATCCTCACCCATACGCGCCACATGCCAAGCCTCGATTTTATCACCCGCACAATATTGGGTGAGGAGTACAAATCATTTAGCTCCTCGTTATGCAATCTCCTCCCAACATAAATCAGAATTCATGCATGGCATACTTAACAGCAGACTGAAGTGAGGAAATGCTTGCTATCATCATTAGTGTTTTGTCTTCCAGTTTGCTACCTAAAAGAGAAATAAAGATCAAGATATACAGAACTGTAATTTGGCCTGATATTTTTTTGTATGGGTGTTAGCTGTTAGCTTCTCAAGAAGGATTCTGTTGCATGGAGTTAGTTCTTATTTAAGATTTTCCTTCCTTTGAGGTGGGGCACACGGTGGCTCAGTTGATTGAGGCAATGCGCTACAAGCTGGAAGGTCGCGGGTTCGGTTCCTGATGGTGTCATTGGAATTTTTCAGACATAATCCTTCCGGCCGCACTATGGCCCTGGGGTAGACTCAGCCTCTAACAGAAATGAGTACCAGGAATATTTCCTGAGGGGTAAAAGCAGCCAGTGTGTAGGGCTGACAACCTTATCACCTGCATATGCCGATTATCTTGAAATCTGGGAGCCTCAAACTCCTGGAACCCTCAAGGTTCCTTTGAGGTCCATAAAATGTTGGGATTTTCTTGATTAGCTGAGGACCTGTTAGTTTCTGTAGGAGGACTCTCATCCTTGGAGTTAGTTAGTTATCATACTTCCCATGATGCTTCAAGTTACACCAGTCTCATGCTCCTTGATTTAATCTCTACAGTCATAGCAGAAAAGGATGTAGGAATGTATTGCATGCTGATGCTGTAGGGTTTAAAGAAACTTGAACTCTGATTCACAACTCCTATATATATTTACACATGACTTCTACAGTTATTCTTTGGTTATGCAGCACTTAACACCTGTTGTGTGAATTTCACTCTGAATGGAAGCACAAAGTTTTTTTCTTTTTGCAACCATGCTAACTACAAATGTCTCTCATTTTTTTAAACTTTCGTTATACTACTAAAGGTGCCTTACAAAAATAATTGAACATTTATAACCGTATATCACAAGCAATACTTTTTTTTTTGTTTAAGTTTCAATAATTCTTTAGAAGTCTGTTTTCAGTCAAACTGCAGATGCATTGATGCCCCCTATTCACATATACATTGAAAGTGCAGCAAACGTTGCAACAGAATTTTTTTTTGTAAGTGTTAAGTCCTATACATCATTTCTACCAACTTTAACAAAATAAAAAAGTTAAGAATTACCATCGATCACAACTTTAAATTATTTTGGCAAGGTTTTTATTTCTGCCAGAAACATGTTACATGTTGTGGCTCATAAAAGCTGTCATCTGGGGTACCCCTTTATAGAAATACTGTGTATGTTTACTATTTTTATAAATGGGTACCGGATGATGGACCTTCCTAAGATGAGGCGTGTGCTATACTATAATAATTTATTCCAGCCAATAACACAATAATACAAACAGTGATCAATATTAAAAATTTGGTGACATGTTTCAGATCAAAGGAACCATCATCAGGCCAAATATGAAAACACAATCTCTGAATGTACCAGGACTGTGTTTTCATTTTGGCCTGATGATGGTTCCTTTGATCTGAAACATGTCGCTGAACTTTTAATATTCATTACTACATATATATATATCGTCATGTTATTGACTGGAATAAATTATTATATTACTGCAATACACAACGGGATGGATCCTATCAAAAAAAAATGTATTATACATTTTTGACAGAATAAAACTGTCAAATTATTGAGATGTGATCAGAAGTCTTTCTTACTATCGTACCTGCATTAAGATACAATAACAGGACATTCCTACCAATGCTGAAATACTGTGGCTTCACAATACAGCATGCTAAGTGATTTTCACTGGTTCAAATACTTAAGTTGGCTTCAACAGACTGAAAAACTGCAACAAAGTGACTGCACACTACATGGTGCAAATGTCAGGATTGTGCAGACTTATTTGTATGGCATTTTACTCTAAACAGATTCATACAAGGCCAAAGGATACTTAACTAACCAATAATGGAAACAAGAAAACATATTCTGATTATTTTTAGTAATCCCCCCCTATCAGGAATGCATTGTGACACTGGCAAAATATAACCTGCACATTATGTGTCATCCATTTTCCATTACCAGTTATTTGTAAAATACGAAATGGCATATGTGCCAACACAGATATTAATTCCTAACAAGCAGATTGCTTCAAAATACAGAATAACATAAATACTTTATACAAATTTGTGTACCTGAATGAAACGGAGGGTCCGGAGATGAAAACTTCAATGAAAATGACAGTATCCCACCATTTTAATGTGTGTTTGCTACTGAAGCTTAGTTATATTGTACTATTCTTACTTACACTGTCTGTTGCACATTTTCTAAAACCCAATTTTGAATTCCTACAAAGTTTTGAGAGTTTTTACAGAAATTTGATAACAATTTTATCATAGACACCAGCAAGAGTCTGTTGCAAAATAACAATATTTTAATTCCCTTAAACTCTATAAATTAGATCTCAATTATATGTGAATTTGGTAAAAATATATGAAAACAGCATCTGACAACTTCTCTATTGAGAAATGGAACAGTAATCACAGGAAAACAGCGCCCTCCAGAAACTAAGAACATGAATGACCTGGGAGGACACAAATAGAATTAATTCTTCTCAACTAACAATCATGAAACCTGACTATTATTTCCACTTCTCCTCAAAACTGTGATCCCAATTGTACCACGGATCTTTCTCAACAGGTCGATGATCTCTGCGGTGTTCATGTGTTCCACATTCTCATCATTCACCTGCAACAGTAACAAAATATGTGTATGCATTATCAGGTTACTTATCGCCATGAAAAAGTGTAATGTCTTTGGTGAATACAGTGTGATCGTCTCGCCAACTGTTCAGCTGTTTCTAAAGGACAGCAAAATAGCTGCTGCTCGTGCCTTGCAAAATACTTCATTCTGTTCTTTCATATAATTTGCCCCTCTGTTTGGCACACTGGATTTCTCTACAGATAACATCATTGTATAATCCTCACATTTTTTAAAATAGATGTTGGTTCATGGAAAATCACATCCCTCTCTTTGATAATATGAATTGCAATATAGATATTTCTGTACTTCACACATGTTGCATGCTCGCCACTTGTGAATGACGTATAGAAACAAACGCTTGTCCCATGGAAATTCAAAAACTTCCATAACAAATAAGGTACCATGAATGTGACAGATCAAAGAAACTAAAATCAAGACTAAAGAACACAACAATAGACAAAACGTTAACATATGCGTCAGAAACTGGGACACTAACAAAGAGAGATAGAAAGCAATTGAACATTTTTGAAAGGAAAGTGTATAGAAGAATTTTAGGCCTAGTATATGACAATGAAAAAGAAAACTGGAGGATATTAACCAATAAAGAAAGTCATGCAAGTGTTAAAAAACCTACTACTATAGAGACAATAAGGTTAAATAGATTATGATGGTTTGGGCATGTACAGAGAATGGAAGAAAATAGAATTCCCAAAAGGGTATTATATATGAATTTGGGAACAACAGGATTGAGAGGTAGACCAAGAAATAGATGGCAAGATGAGGGGAGAAATGATAGAAGAATAGTTGGTGGAGAAGGGTGGCAGGAAAAAGTACATAACAGAGAGGAATGGAAGAAGCTCCTGAGAACGGCATGGAATCGTCACATTCTGCACATGACAATGGAATGAATGAATGTGACAGATTCGAGTGGTAAGCTTGTGTTTCCCACAGACAAAAATTCAGCCAATTTATGTTGCATAGTTACTTTATTTGCCACTCCTAGTTTATCTGCTTAATATGAAATTATAAAACCCATAACAATTTGTCACCCCATGTCATTTTTGAAGAAAATGGAAAAATAGATAACTATACAGTAGCCATAGGAAATGGTTTCATTCGATGACCACAGAAGCTGAATTGTGCAAGATTTGAGGTATCCACAGCAGGTTTTTTGAGGATTCAGACCTGTCACGTGACAATGTTAATGGTTCCATGTTCTTATTTTTTGTACTGTTGTATCCGTTGTGGACGCGATGAGGAACATATCTTAGATGTTGTTCCCAGGTAGGACAGACCTCATAACTCTGGTTAAGACGGGGAGTTGGGCAGGCAGCACACACTCTCAATAATCCCCAGGTAGAATATATTGGAGTTTTATTGTGTAAGATTATGGAGTAATAGTATTTACAACTAAAATGTATAGGTGACAATTCTTGCCAGTGGATTCTTCGTTACCGTTCATACTCACTGACTGTCCAGTTTCGTACTCTGCTGCTCAGACACAGTTTGAACTATGCAGCAGACTGCTGCCGCAGAACAGAGCAACTATTGTTACATGTGTCGCTGCACACACTGCTCGCGCGATACACTTATCGAGTCCAGTTATAAACAAAAGAAATGGAAGGAAATTATATTCCTCCCATGCCTGGTCTTAAGAGAGGCGAGAACTAAGCACCAGTAAATTTAGCTTATGACTGACATACAGTACATGTAAGAATGCTAAAAGAAAACAATAAAAAAAATCAATGTGTGTCAACTACACAACAATACGACTGTAGTATCTTCATCTACAATGGGTGTCTTCTTGGATCCCCCACAATGAATCCTGTCTTTTCCATCAGAATGCTGGGAAAAACTGTCATAGTGTCACATTCTAGAAGACATGTATTCTTACATATTCTTTGTAACATTACATGAGGAATTTATACAGTGATACATAAATACATTCTTCTGATAAAAACCGAGATGCACTATTTCTCAAATTTATTTTGGTATAGAACTCTACATGTTTCAGACAGGTCTACTGTCCAACATCAGGAGTCTAGTACTGTATACACAGCAGTCAGCATAACATGTATGAAAACTACCTATTGCTGTGTATACAGGACTAGACTTCTGATGATGGAGAGTAGACCTGTCCGAAACATGTAGAGTTCTATAACAAAATAAATTTGAGAAATAGTGTATCTCGTTGGTTTTTATTATAAGAAAATATCACGATGCACGGTCCTCTGAATGTCAAAATATAAATACATATTTACTGTGAATACCAGACTTATTCAAATCTATCAGTTTTGATATTTCAGATATATAGAGGTACAAAACCAGTGGTTTCTCTTATTAGCAACTGTTATCCCTTCAATTAAGCAATGACTTGATAGGCATGACTGTGAAAGAAGTACAGTCCATTACCATGAGTACTAGGTCCCCTGGTTGCAATCGGCCATCCTTCGCAGCAACACTGTCTGCATATATGGCACTGATGTACGTGTGATGTCCATCTCCCTGCAGACTGAAGCCTAGTCTACTGTTCCAACCCCGAGTCAGCTCCACCATGAACACCTTAGAGACAGAGCAGTGTATCAGCATTAAAAGTTTGTGTTTTGTTCAGTTTATGACTCTAGCATTATGACCGTAGTGGTCACGGCAAAACTGAAGTATTCCCAGACAACTGTCTAAAGGAACTGTGGATAACAACAAACCAATTCAGCCACAAGAGTGAAACATCAGTCCATGGTATGAAGTATAGCAACAGTCCATGCTATGGAGTGTAGCACCAGTCCATGTTATGTAGCATGGCACCAGTCCATGTTATAGAGTGTGGCTCCAGTCCGTGCTATAGAGCTTGGCACCAGTCCATGTTATGGAGTGTGGCTCCAGTCCATGTTATGGAGTGTGGCTCTAGTCCATATTATGGTGTGTGGCTCCAGTCCATGCTATGGGGCATGGCACCAGTCCATGTTATGGAGTGTGGCACAAGTCCATTTTATGGGGTGTGGCTCCAGTCCATGTTATGGGGTGTAGCACCAGTCCATGTAAGGAAGTGTGGCTCCAGTCCATGCTATGGAGCATGGCACCAGTCCATGTTATGGAGTGTGGTTCCAGTCCATGCTTTGGAGTGCAGCTCCAGTCCATGCTATGGTATGTGGCACCAGTCCATGTTTTGGAGTGTGGCTCCAGTCTATGCTATGGAGTGAGGCTCCAGCCCATGTTATGGAGTGTGGCTCCAGCCCATGTTATGGAGTGTGGCTCCAGTCCATGCTATGGAGTATGGCACCAGTCCATGATATGGAGTGTGGCTCCAGTCCATGCTATGTAGTTTAGCACCAGTCCACATTATGTAGCGTGGCACCAGTCCATGTTATGGAGCATGGCACCAAACCATCTTATGGAGTGTGGCACCAGTCCATGTTACGGATTGTGGCTCCAGTCCATGCTATGGAGTGTGGGTCCAGTCTATGTTATGGAACGTAGCTCCAGCCCATGTTACGGAGTGTGGCTCTAGACCATATTATGGAGTGTGGCTCCAGTCCATGCTATGGAATGTGGCACCAGTCCATATTATGGAGTGTGGCTCCAGTCCATGCTATGGGGTGTGGCGCCAGTCAATGCTGTGGAGTGTTGCACCAGTCCATGCTGTGGAGTGTTGCACCAGTCCATGCTACAGAGTGTATCATCAGCCCCTGGTGACACAAGTCTGCAGTATGGGGTTTAGCATCAGTCCGCAGTATAAAGCATATCTTCAGTGTAATGTAATTCTGCAGTATGGAGTGTAACACCAGTCCAGTGTGTGGAATGTGGCATCAGTCCATGTAAGGTGTGTGGCACCAGTCCGTGCTATGGAGTACGGCAACACTTCATGCTATGGAGCGAATCATCAGCCCCTGGTACGTAGTGACATAAGTCTACAGCATGGAGTGTAGCACCAGTGCATGTGGTATTGGAAGCTACATATGTTGGTAACATCAGAAATATGTCACATTGGGAACATCTGACACTATGTCAAACACAGATGTTACGAACACTAAACTATGTCAAACACAGATGTTACAAACACTACACTATGCCAAACAAAGATGTTACGAACACTGCACTATGTCAAACACAGATGTTACGAACACTAAACTAGGCCAAACACAGATGTTACAAACACTACACTAGGACAAACACAGATGTTACGAACACTAAACTATGTCAAACACTGATGTTACGAACACTACACTATGTCAAACACAGATGTTACAAACACTACACTATGTCAAACACTGATGTTACAAACACTACACTATGTCAAACAGATGTTATGAACACTACACTATGTCAAACACAGATATTATGAACACTACACTATGTCAAACACATATCTTACGAACACTACACTATGACAAACACAGATATTATAAACACTACACTATGTCAAACACAGATGTTATGAATACTACACTATGTCAAACACAAATGTTACGAACACTACACTATGTCAAACACAGATGTTACGAACACTACACTATGTCAAACACAGATGTTATGAACACTACACTATGCACACACGGATGTTACGAACACTACACTATGTCAGACATGGATGTTACGAACCCTACACTATGTCAAACACACATGTTACAAACACTACACTATGTCAACCACAGATGTTACGAACACTACACTATGTCAAACACAGATGTTACAAACACTACACTATGTCAAACACAGATGTTACAAACACTACACTATGTCAAATACAGATGTTATGAGCACTACACTATGCCAAACACAGATGTTAGGAACACTACACTATGTCAAACACAGATGTTACGAACACTACACTATGTCAAACACAGATGTTACGAACACTACACTGTGTCAAACACAAATGTTACAAACACTACACTATGTCAAATACAGATGTTATGAGCACTACACTATGCCAAACACAGATGTTACGAACACTACACTATGTCAAACACAGATGTTACGAACCCTACACTATGACAAACACACATGTTACAAACCCTACACTATGTCAAACACACATGTTACGAACCCTACACTATGTCAAACACACATGTTACAAACACTACACTATGCCAAACACAGATGTTAGGAACACTACACTATGTCAAACACAGATGTTACGAACACTACACTATGTCAAACACAGATGTTACGAACACTACACTGTGTCAAACACAGATGTTACAAACACTACACTATGTCAAACACAGATGTTACAAACACTACACTATGTCAAACACAGATGTTACAAACACTAAACTATGTCAAACACAGGTGTCATGAACACTACATTATGTCAAACACAGATGTTAAGAACACTATACTATGTCAAACACAGATGTTACAAACACTAGCCTAAGGCTTCCATTCAAACACAATAGAATATCACAGTTTTAACTGATACAACAATAATATGTCAGTCTCAAGTGTCATAAAATCATTTGTATAATCCTATGCACAGCCTTACGATCCCTTGCATTAACATAACCATAATAAAAACTGGTTATTACTTGTGCACACATGTTAAGCAAATCTGAATGCACAACAAATGATTTTCACATACTGGTTAAAATGTATGTGAAGACTGATAACTTTATACAGATTCTCTCCTGTTAAAGACATTGTAATGTGCTATCATTTACTGATAATGTTATCTCTACCATTATCAACTTGTGACATCAGGACTAAGATAAAATCAAATTCTGTGACCTGGAGGTAGTACAGGCTACCTGATCTGTTCTCAGCTGATGGACACGTAACCTTTCATTTTATTAGGTCTTGCCTGAACACTGAGCCACACGAAGTGGTGCATGACTAAGTTTTCTAACTGGGAATGCTGAATTGGATACAGAGGGGTTAAAAATGGCTTCTGGTTACCTGCGCTTCCTGTTCAGTTTCCCTGCTGATAGAAAGCTGACTGCTGGAGTCATCAGTGCACGAGGTCATGTTGCTGCTCCCCACTTCATCCACATCATTGTGCTCTGGTGTAAACACAATACCCTTCCACTTCAGTAACCCCCTAGAACCCTCATCACCAGGTCCAGCCTGGCATTTAGACAGTTTCCCTGGTATGTCCTGGTCTGACGCATGTTCAGCTCCATCTTGCGAGCTTGCGCGCATACTGGACTGGTTGTTCGACATGTAATATCCAGGCTGCGCAGACTGGTACACTGGATTCCTGTAACTGAATGCTGTCGATGTGCTGGATGTTGATGACAGATTTGTAAGAGGTGGCATACTTGCCGGCTCTGTCGGCAGACTACCATCATAGTTCGCATCACTACCTTCCACACAATCTGTCCTGGCCTCCTCACTGCTATTACTTGTACTCACGTACTGGCTCACACTACCAAACGTTGTGGTGGTTTCAAGCTCATCAGATTCACTTGTGGCAGCCACCGAGTCCCACTCATTATCTCCCGTCGCTGTGACAGAAAATGTGAATTTCTGTTTCCTAGATGTGCACAGATCAAGAAAGTTAGGGCGCTGAGGTCTGCCCTCAGTGCTATCACCACTGCCCGCAGTGGATGCAAAACTGTTTGCATTACCCTTCGCTTTTGTGGAATCCACGCTCGGATATGTAAGGGTGCTTGTCTGAGACTGGTCACCGGAAGAGTCTGAGTTGCCAGCATGACTAGTTACCATATATTTTTGACCAAGCCCTGAAAAACAGACATTACTAATTACAACAATGAAACATATGCACTAATAGCATATATGTAAGAAAATATGTGCAAACTGAGCCAAAAATGTATATGCTCCTCCATTTTGATTTACGGAACTACTTCTTATAATAAAACCAACTAGATGCACTAATTCAGAAGCGTTACTAGCTGCCACTAGGGAGATTGGACTGGAAGTAAGTGCTGATAAAACTAAGTACATGGTCATGTCTCGAGATCAGAATGCTGGACAAAATCACAGTGTGAGGATTGATAATAGTACCTTCGAGAGGGTGGAA
>Ga0123354_10021893_pt1 | contig 10081 bp, 9 predicted proteins | sample TergutLab28metaG_2_FD_97872 | JGI IMG/M metagenome (GOLD analysis project Ga0123354, IMG submission 97872) | Labiotermes labralis P4 segment gut microbial communities from Petit-Saut dam, French Guiana - Lab288 P4 | ecosystem: Host-associated > Arthropoda: Insects > Digestive system > Gut ...
CTGAGGGGAGAGGCGCCCCCCTCGGGACCGCACGTGATTCAATGAGGTCACAAAAACTATTTATTGTAGAATTTTTTTGTTCTCTTGCACCAACAAAAAATAAATGGGGGGGGGGGGGGGGAGCAGAACAGGTCTCCAAAATGCTGTCCATCTTTGATTCCGGATTGATGCTTCTCTTGACTTATAGAAGTTTGTAACGTTTTCGCGGTTAAAAAGCTTCAATTCTGGTAAGAGGGGGTTATTGATATTTTGTTCACTCCATGACTAAAGTACAAAGCTATGGTGTTGCCTGTGATAACACAACAGTCCACATGAACATAAACCATGTGTCATCGCCATCCTGAAATAAACCAGTTTAACCAACAAATTTGAACAACGGAAGTTATTAAAAATATTTAATTTGCGCATTTGATAGCATGCCTACAAACAAATCAATTTCTATAAAAAGAAAATATTTTTTTTTCAGTTATACACATCCTCAAGCTTTAAAGGTGAAGTCCTCTTGTTATTCCTTCCTCGAACCTAAAATTAATTTTAATGTTAGTTTTACGTACGGTACGTCGCAGTTATTGCGAGAAAAAATATGTTTTTATAATGCAGCAGTTCGACCCTTCTCCTATGCTTTAATCGGTATTGCAGCTGCTTCCTTTGCCGGTAGAATGTTACCTATATATTGCAGCACGACTTAGTCTATGGCATTTTCAACTTCGTGGACTGTATATTATCCTGAATCGTAATTTAGAATTTATGGAGGACTGTAATATATAAGAGTGAATAACTGGAAGTGTTAGTTGAAGAATAAGAGACCAACTTGATGTCACTAGTTATTATGTTTTGTTTCACTTCTTCTATGCTCAACATGTTTCGGACATTAATACATCCATCATCAGGAGCCTGCGACTTTTCTATTGAATCATCACATTGGTAGTGTGTTCTTGTTTCGATGTGTGTTGGAGTTCGGTGTGCCTGGGTTGGGGTGGTATCGCCTGCTATACAGATACCACCCCAACCCAGGCACACCGAATTCCAAAACACATCGAAACAAGAACACACGACCAATGTGATGATTCAATAGAAAAGTCTCAGGCTCCTGATGATGGATGTGTTAATGTCCGAAACATGTTGAGCGTAGAAGAAGTGAAACAAAACATAATAACTAGTGACGTCAAGTTAGTCTCTTATTCTTCAACTATCACAATGATGCATGGTCCAATATACATAAGATTAACTGGAAGTGTTGTTTGTGGAAACTATAACTACAGCAAATATTATGGTATTTTTCAGTTCAAATTTGAAACGATTTTGCGCGAGTAACAAGCGGCTTCCCTTTAGTACAAGAAGAGTGCCATTTGTCACTCCTTGACAGCAGTATATTTCGAAATGCGCCTTGACTTGATATTAAGAAATAAAAAGAAATGGCAATGTGACTGTGTACAGCAATACTGTTGTTGGAATAAAAGCAATAAACAAAGTCAATTTTTCCTGAACTCTGTATTTGTAACATTCGGCCAATGCGACACCGTCAGTAATGTTACCGGTACGCCGTACCGTTGGTTACCGTCACAAAAAGGCTCTGCTGGTAACTGAATAAACATATAAATATATAATGCAGGTAACTCGATAGAAAATTAAGTTGCATTGTTCTTTCTCAGAGGCATTAGACTTAAGTATTAAAGAACCGAAATTTACGACAAATTTTTCATTCCAGGTTTCGTAACATAGGCATATCCAGTGGCGTACCCAGCAATTTTGTTTGGGGGGGGGGGTTCAACAAACTCAGTTGAGGACAGAGGACAGAGAAGGGGGATCTGGGGGCAGTAGCCTCCTACCCCCTAGTTACGGGTTCTGGAGACTGCTGTAATTTGGTACAAGAAAATTTCATTTCATATAGTAAAAGTTTCTTAATTTTTGGTACTTTAAGACTATTTATGAGACAACCAATTTATTTGTCATTGCTAATGTAAAACAATTGCGAACCGGCGGTAGTTTTGGAATTTTACTGCCTTTTTTCCGAACATCGTGGAGTGTTGGCGTCCTAAATTCAGCAATTTTTAACAGTTTTCACAATCGGGTTGTGTTTGGCACGATTTTGGAGGACCTTGGGAATCTCGAGGGGGGGGGGGTTTGAACACCCCAAACCCCCCTCGGTACGCCACTGGGCATATCATTTTACGAAACGACAGGCAGAGCACAGCCGTGCCTATGTACTTAACTGTAATGCTGTTGATTTCAAAACCCCATTATAGCAATGCGCAATAAAACGACGAACGAAAGCGAAACATTAAAATAGCGGATAAAATATATCTTTTGAAAAATTTAAAGATTGACCGAAAGGTGGTGAGAGACAGCTAGTTATTATATTACGATAGCACTCTATACTAATTTTAGTAGTGATAACAATCGAGGATGAAAAGTATAGACTCATAAATTGACGTTTGGTCCATTTGTGTCCTGAGGAAGTTTCTGTAAGACTGAACTGAATTTGAATACGGGAATCAAGTTTTAGTCAGAAGGCGTGAAAGAGTCATTAAACTAACGTAATATACTGGTTCACATTCCTACACACTCTCCTGTTATAAAACGCGTGTAGTGCTGATAAAATTTAAAGTTTCAGAGAGAGAGGAATATAGAGGATAGCCTCCAGACATCGAGGTCGGCCGCGAATATATTGAATAAGCAGTCGTGGACGGACAAGAGGCGTTGGAACGCCACTCTTGGGGCTGGGCGGGGAGATAATGACTCCTTGCAATGAGCAACAGCGTGTTTCGAAATGTTACGCAGAATTTCTGACATACGAGGGCGGCAGTGAGACTTTGGTTTACGTTACGTACAGGGAATTTCTTGGCGAGGTGAGCGAAGGTCATATTCTGGCTCCTTCCTAATATTTCATTTTCGGAGAGGTCAAGGAAATAGTTGCTTTACATTAATTTTTTCGAATCTGTGTAAAAGGAATATACAGCCAAAAGAAAAAACATCTAGTAGAAAGGTACGACTTTCTTTAAACCAAAATAAGTTTTGAGAAACTACACGCACCTTATTAAAAGCACATTCGAATTACGTTGCATATTTTAATACAAACTACAAAACAAAATGTCACTATGTATTGAAACTTACATTCAAATTTCATTACGTATGTGGGAAACAGAAATGTAACATCGTTCCCATTCCACGGATATGCGATATGAACCTGCTCAGTCTCTCGGTCAGAGAGACGACTGTTTAGCTAATTCCATAACTAAATGATGTTTGTTTCGTTGCTCCATAAACGACACTATTTAAAACTATATGTGAACACGTAAAATATACAATAGATCAAAGAACAAATTCTATCACTTAGGTTGGTATTCCTGTTCCGAAACACGTAGGAGTTGATATTCAATACGAATGAGTTTATTTCATTGTATTTTATTGAGTGCTTTCGTTGGTTGCTGTATTACACATTACATTATATATATATATATACATATTATATTACATGGAATTAATGATTGTAAAAAAAAATTACAAGAAACTGTACACAGTACTTTGTTGCTTTGGTGTTTTTACCTTCTGTACATGTTGTATTCTAATTTGTCTCCTGTGTTTTGTTGCTAGTTTTAAGTTGTTTTGTGTGTAATTGTTGCTGGTTGACCGCGTGTATTGTTGTGGTTGTCTTGTATGTGTTGTTATCTTATGTGTATTTGTTGTACTATGTGGGCATTGCTGTTTTTTTTAAATTTAAATGCCGGACTGCTGGATAGAATTCAGTATTTGGAAGGTCCTGCGACCGGTAATCTCGACACAGGTTTTTTCTTGGATTCCCTGTGCCTAAAAGCGAATGCTGAGATTGTTTCCAAGATTCCAAGTTGCCACTACATGCTTCTCATGTAACCCTCCCGACTTAAATTTAGTAGTAACCAATTTAATGTTTTGTATACATGTAAAATGACCACTGCCACCGGGTAACAACCCAATTGCAGTTAATAATAATAATAATTATTATTATTACTGTTATTACATATAAGAAAATGAATGGTAAAAAGTAACATAAAATATTAAATGTAATTCGATGTTACACTTTCGTACTGCGGCACACATCTTTCGTAACAGAAGAAAGACTATGAGCAATTTTCCACGAAAATATTAAGATATACCAGGAAAAGAGTGACAGGAGGTTGGATAAGACAGCGTCATAAGGAAGGTTATATTTCGTGCACTTCGTCAAATGTTCAGGTGCGGTGAACGTGGAAGGTGAGATGAACTGAGCTGAGTAACACGCAAGGGGAAATAAGGAATCGATACACAAATTTAGTCTGAGAACCTGAAAGAAACAGACAATTTGGGAGACACTCAAGCAAACGATAGAATAATATTAAAAAGAATGTTTAATATGGGACACTGGATTCGGATATATTCCAGTTGCTGGCTCTTGTAAACACGATAATAACCCACAGGTCTAAACAAGACAAATAACTTCTTGAAGAAGTGAGAGATTCTGGATTCTCCTCAACGCACTTCATTTCAGAAAGTGTCAAGATGAATTTACACCCCGTAAAACTCATGTTTTATATAACAGTAAGAAGTAATCGGGTAATATATATTAATGTTCCATTATGTGGTGTTGTAGAAATTTCATTATGGGCTCATTAAAGGGTGGTACCAAATTTGAGTTTGATTACATTATATACATTTTCCCAGAGGAACGGGCACATTATCAGCTTTTATTAAAACGCCGCAGAGATGCTTAGTACACGGCTTATAAGTTGGGGATGGGCGCAGCGGCTCAGCTTTATGAAAATAATAGCTTACTTGTCGGCGGCTTGAGGTAGGGGGGCGGGGAAGGAGGGAGCGATGTCCCGTCATTTTCCTTCTCAAATTAGAATAATAGCTGATCCTGGCACAGGGATGTACAAACCACATTACTGAAGCCGAACACGGTCGTATGGTCAATACTGTGTATAGCTCTACCTTACACCTGAACTACGTTTACTGGCCTTCTCTCCTTACATCCTTACACGAAAGCGAAAGAAGATTGAACTAGGCCCATGACACCAAATGCTGTCTGGGAGTCACACACTTCATTTTGAAACAGATGATCCCTCGTCACTAAATTTTTTGTACGACTGTTCTGCCAATGAAAGCTACAGCTACAACGTAGTTTCAGTTCTACAGAATTAATGACAAGAATAAGGCCACAGCGCGAAATTATGAGGTGCGATCAGCAATATCACCTGCTACTGTACATTCCTAAAATGCAAACTTTAATGTAATATGATTATAGATTACGAAATAACACTTACGGTGGCCGCGTCAATATTACATGTAGTCTTTGGTTTCTTGATGAGTGTGATAACTAATGAACCACTGGAACTAGGCATGTCTAATTTGAGACGGATAGATAACCACCATGTATACCGACTGTGTATGTATTGTTGTAAGACGTTTATGAATATGGCGACGGACGGAGACGTGAACATTTTAAAGCCTACTAGTTACGCGATGCACCAACAAGTTTAACATTCAACAACTGTACGCTCTGCCCACACTGTATTTATGTGTTTTGTATTTATCTGAAAACAAGCAACTACTTGTGCCACTTACATCATAAACTGATTGGTTTATATAACCGAGATGAAAAGTGTTTACTGCGCGGTACGAACTGGGTCTTTTAATTAAGCAAACCGCGCTTCGTCTTTAAAGAGTTTAAAGTTACACCTCACAAAAATTATTGAATATTCTGTAGGTCCTATGTCATTTGCCCTTAAGCAATAATTATGGTAAAGTAAAATTAAAGTTGTTCCGGTGTTTAATTACGCACCACGCCAATAAGACGAATGAAGGAGGGGACATATACCTCCGCGTATTCTTAACTTCGTCACCAGATGGGGGGTGATTAGTTGATTTCATGTTGCGGCCCTTTCAAGCCAGATGAAGGTGCCCACTTTTCCGGTGGAATGGGGACTGTGCGGGCCCCCAGAGCTAGTCTGAATGCTTTAGAGAAAAAAAACCTCTAGTTCGTGTTGGGGATCAAATCCCAAATCTTCGGTCGCTCAGTCCGCCAGATAGTCACTATAATTATAACAAAATACTGGCCCGCAAATTTAGTCTGCAGGGGTTAAGTAAATTTGCATTGAAAACTTCGGCCAACGCGACGCTGAAGACGATACAGTGTTTACTTGCCTGCATCAACTGCTGCATATTGCACTGTGTTTAACCCTTTAAACACTGAATTAAATCCCATCTGCCATTTGCTGGCATTATTAGGAGCTCGCCATATTCTCCACGTTAACAGGGTAAGGGTTAATGGCTCTCATGTTACTGTCGATTTTGAAGGAGCAATGTTCACATGCATCTTAACCACTTAAAGTACGAAAATTATGGAGGTTGGTGGAGAAGAAGAAGAAGAAGAAGATGATGATGATGATGATGAATCTTCATTTCCAGTAGCTAGTTACAAACTTCAAGACAGTCTATATGACTCAGTGCAAGAGAAACTTTTTTTGTTGCTGAAATATTCATAATGCATTTGGTACGGCCACAGGATTAATTAAAAAGCATTTAATTGCAAATTGTAATAAAATCCGAATGGAAAAACAATTATCTAATACACCCACAATTCAGAATGGTCTGAAATAGGGATATGCTCTATGTTAGTGCTTTCTAACGCTACTTTACAATACGTCATTAGGGAAGTCCAAGTAAAATGGGAGGGACTGAAATTACACGGGAAAATTCTTATTCTGCTCTACGCATGTAACGGGAGAGTAGTGGTCGAAAACTATTAAGGATAACACACAGAAAACTTATTAGTTGCTAGTAGGGAGGTTGGTCTAGAGTGAATACTGAGAGATGGCAGTGTATACTCACATCTCATCGATAGAATGCAAAAAAAAAATATTAATAAAAGGGAAATACACAAACCTTTAAAAAAGTGACAAAATTAAACTATCTGCGAACGACACTAACAACCAAAATTGCGTGCAAGTAGAAATTAAGAGCACATTAAGTTAGAAAAATGTTTGCAGCCATTCGGTAGTTCCCTAAAAGTATATACACTATAACACAGAACTGAAATGTTGTCTGTTGCTTTATACGATTGGGAGAACTTCTCCGTAAAGGACACAGGCTTAGGGTGATCACGAAGTAAAGTTTAACCCCGTGGACTCCATGAAAGCATACAGGAGAAAGAGATGAAAGGGATGTATAGGCAAATTCACTCTAAACTCTAAGTAGGTGCGGGGCATGAGAATGACAGGAATATGGAGGCAATTCCAGAAAGGCAAGCAGCATGATTTTTATGGGGGTCGCCAAATCAAACAGGGTGATATGGGCGGGGCAATTGGCAGGTACGGGTATGAAGAGCAAAACTTTTGGGCGCGAACGGTTAAGGAAAGTAACATTTGGAAAACCCGGCATATATGGCATGCTAATATCAACAAGGATAGTTGAATAAAGAGAGACCAAATTGATGTCACTTGCTTTATTATTTCATTATTTACTGCTCAACATGTTTCGGATGTTAATACATCCATCTTCAGGAGCTTGCGACTTATTTGATGAGTTATTTCGTGGTTCATAAAAATCAAACCAGACGCAACAGTATGCAGATATTTATTTACTGCAAAGTCACTCTACATGTTTCGGGCGTCACAACACCCATCATCAGGAGTACTAAAAACTGTAAGCGCAGCCTCCGGTACAGGTCATAATATCGGTACAGCTACTTCCCTCCAACGTGGCCTGATCGGGACTGGCACAAACCAGTCCCGATCAGGCCACGTTGGAGGGAAGTAGCTGTACCAGTATTATGACCTGTACCGGAGGTTGCTGCTACAGTTTTTAGTACTCCTGATGATGGGTGTTGTGACGCCCGAAACATGTACAGTGACTTTGCATTAAATAAATATCTGCATATTGTTGCATCTGGTTGGATTTTTATTAACATTGAATTGTGATGCACGGAATCATGAGTTTAAAATTTGTTTCATGGGTTGTATTGTTCTGGTTCGATGTGTGTTGGTGTTACGTTGTGGTGTGGTGTGGTGTGGTGTTGTGTGGTGTGGTGTGGTGTGGTGTGGTATCCGTATGTAGGCTGAAGCACTAGTTCTTCAGCCTGCATACGGATACTACACCACCCCAGCCAAACCACAACGTAACACCAACACGCATCGCACCAGAACAATACAACCCATGAAATAACTCATCAAATAAGTCGCAAGCTCCTGAGGATGGATGTATTAACATCCGAAACATGTTGATTTTAAATAATGAAATAATAAAGCAAGTGACATCAACTTGGTCTCTCTTCATTCAACTATCAAGATGATGCACGGTCCAATAAACATAAGATCAACAAGGATCTAAAAGTAACACGATGAGAGAGGGTGGGCTCAATTTATCAGGTTCAGGTGCGAACAACTGTCGGACAGTTGAGAACACGGTAACGAAATGTCTGCTTCCAAAATGACGGAGAATATCTTGATTACCTGAGGAACTATCAGCCTTCTAAGAATGACTCTGCTCCAAGAAGTGTACGTGCATAGAAAAGGAACACTCGCAGCAGTCGCAATGCGCCCAGACGAACACCCTGTCGTGGGGAGCCGACCGACCCCCAACTGTGCTTAAGCAAGGCTTTGAACAGGCCGCTGCGGGCTCTATTTAAATGAATGTGCAGGTCCCTGTGTCCAAGCGGCTGTCTGTCCACCCGCCACATTAATTTTAATTAAATTTAATATTCGGCGGGGGCGGGGAAAGGGGGGGGGTTGGTGGTGGTGGCAATATTGACCATAATTTGCTATTCATGGTAACAAGCAATATTCTGTGGTTCCTTTCTAGAAATGTTACGTGACAGTAGATTTGTGGTTGGAGCAGAGGGTCATACGACAGGACGTGCAAATCAAGGAATACATTTTTGGTAAAAGTTAAAGTGTAATTTAGCTTACGTTTTTAATTCAACTCTTCCGATCATACGCACGAGGTATTTCGTTACGACAACAGGTTCTTCTGATTTCGGTTTACGAAGTGTTCGTTTTTTGCAGAGGATCAGCCAATGACATGTGTGAGCCTTCTGTCAGCAGTTAAATCTAATATTTTCTCTGAACAAGGAGACAGAATTTCCCACAGAAACACAAGTACGTATCTTCCAAAACTACATGGTTTAATCATTCAATCAGTACACCAACTTTTGCACATACATAAAATTTTTTACATTAAAACATTTAAAATCGCTCCAACATGTTTCGATCCTGAGATCATCTTCAGGGAGCTACACTGTTCCTTGGTAAAATCACACTTTTAAAGTGTGACTTTAGTAAGAAACAGTGTAGCTCCCTGAAGATGATCTCAGGATCGAAACATGTTGGAACGATTTTAAATGTTTTAATGTAAATATTTTATACATGCATTAGTTGGTGTGCTAATTAAATGACTACGAAATGCACGGTGCAACGATAAAGATACATGGTTGAAGGTCACAAAACATCATAACTGTGAGGTTCTCACAGATGTGAGTACCTCAGAGTTACTGCAGCAGGTCTGGAGTGTTCAAACAGGAAAAGGCATCAGAACCTGTCATGGAAGTGTTTGTGGTATATTTTACTGACAGTAGGAAAACTGAACAGAATTTTCAAGTAATACATCCCGTTGTGTTGAAATTTTTATATTACAATTGTAGCAAGTGATGCGTTTCACAGTAATGGATGTGAAATTCCCTACCTTATGTTAAAGACACACTGCAAACTGTATAGTTCGTATAGCACCGAATGTTTGAAAAGTATAAATTGGAAAAAAGTGTGATCGTGGCCTACTTCAAGGTATCTTAGGGAGTGAGGAAGAGTACGGCAAGTCTAAGTCAGAATAGCCTGCCACTGCGTTAAGAACAGAAACCGAGACATGAATGAATAATCCCAACCGTTCAGCTACAGTGTCCGGTTGTATTAGAAATGAATATTATTACAGTGTGAATCCTACAGACAAATAATTACTTACTTACTCCATGGTGCAGAGTCCTTCTTGAGAAGCTAACTGGTTTGCAGCTAGTCAAGAAATTCACCGCATTTCACGGAACCCGAAGGTTCATTACCGCACTCACAAGCGTCCGCCA
>Ga0123354_10021894_pt1 | contig 10081 bp, 6 predicted proteins | sample TergutLab28metaG_2_FD_97872 | JGI IMG/M metagenome (GOLD analysis project Ga0123354, IMG submission 97872) | Labiotermes labralis P4 segment gut microbial communities from Petit-Saut dam, French Guiana - Lab288 P4 | ecosystem: Host-associated > Arthropoda: Insects > Digestive system > Gut ...
CCACCAAACGTTACCGAAAACAGGTTTAAAGAACCCCCCCAGCAAAACACTACCCTATTGAACAACCCACAAATAAAATACTCCCGCAAAACCCCCCCCCCCCCCCCAATAACTCAAAATTCATAATTCATAAAGAAGACATCCCCATTCGACCTCATGTAAACAGTATTAGTTATGGCGTCACGTGTTGTCTTGCGTGAATACCGCTAATTATCAGCTTGCTTTATAAGGTGGAGTGTTTCTTGACCAGGCCGGGATTTATTGGAAGGATAATAGTAAGCTAACTGGTTTTGAAAAAAAACAGTGCGAGGGAGTCTGGTGGATTCGGCTGATTCAGGATGGGGTCAGGTGGTGAGCATATTTGAACGTGATAATGGACTTGCGGGCTTCACAGAAGGTTTGCAACTTGTTGGCGAGCTGAAGCCTTCGACTGATGGATGTTAACGAAGTAGTGCGTGTATGTGTGCGTTGGGATTGAATTCTCCTGGCTCAGGAAGGGACCGGCGTCGGGCTCTTGCGAACGAGGCAGAATACGTTCGGGTTCCATGAAATGTGGCGTGACCAACCGTAGACGTGGACTGAAGTAGGCCTTCAAGAAATCGTATTATGTGAGAATATGTACTGGATTTAACTGACACGGAATAGACATCTGTGGCCGGCTTTTGTAACACGGTATTCAGGTGACGGATTTATCTGACCGGCCGTGGATTTAGGGGGATTGAATGATCTTAAAGAAACAGTGTGTGAACTGGTTTTATCTGACCGATAAGGGAGTTCTCTGGCGAGTTAGTGAATTACCTTTACTGTTTGTGACGAGTGGGGAATGGGCAGATAAGCGACTGAAGACATCTTAAGGACACCTGTCTATGGAAGTCTGAGGCTTTATTAATTAAGCGTGCGTTTTAGTACTTGTATTGCTAAATTCGCGAGATAGCGTAGTCGGTATAACGACTCGCTACGGGTAGGACGGCCCGGGGATCGAATCCCGGTGGGGGGGCTAGCTTTTCCGCACCAGTCCAAGCCGTCCCTGTGGCCTACCCAGCTTCCAGTATTGTGTGTACTGAGTCTCTTTCCCGGGGGTAAAGCGGCCGAGGGCGTCGAATTAACCACCCAACCCATCTAGCACCGAATTTAAACAAAGATTAGAACTCTTTACCTCTGCTCCCTTGCGAGGCCTTTATGGCCTCTTCAAGGGTGAACTTCGCCTTTTTTTTTCCTGCTGAATTCGAATTTTAACGAATTAGTTTCGTCTCAGATGTATAGTAAAGTTAGAAACATTCCACACTGAACAAGATTTGAACACGTACACGAAGGTGTGATTTTAATTCTTATCGTTGATGATCTGTAAACAAATATTCAGCAGCGCCCGGTTTCTTGATGCAGTGTTGATGATTTTCTTGGTACGCAGTAAGCTGTGTGTTTCTTCGAACACGACTGAATCTTCTGTGGTGACAGCGGCTGCCTGGCGCCACATTGTACGAGGAGCCTCCTCCCACACTCGGACGTTGTATCCAATTTTTGTAATAAATTGCAGTCTCATTTATTACTTCAACTATAACAACACCTTGAAGTTACAGCTTGACTCTGGTATGTGCTGATGACATCGCTGTGCGGATGCGTGGGTTGTCTTGTCTCTCGCGATGTTAAAGTTTAGCGCAACGAACGGTGTCGTTTTGAGTGGCTGATAGTTACTCAGCTGGTTAAGAAGTTCCCCTCCTCTTGCGGAGTCCGAAAGTACAGTATACTGTGTTCACGAAAGTTCTGAAACATTATTTTGAGCCAGTCAAATACAGTGCCGTATACTCCCATACTAATTCTCTAAGATAACTTGTAGTAGTAGTAGTAGTAGTAATATTCACTTGTCTGTCCGTAGGTTTTTTAAGTGGTCTCTTTCCTCGAAGTTTACACATACAAAATGTTGTGATTTCTCGTCTTTCGCTTGCATGCTACATTTCTCTCACTTCCGGTGCTCTTTTGTTTTCATCTCCCTATAGTATTTGGTTGCCGGTCCCAGTGGCCGCGCGGTCTAAGGCGTAGGTCTTCGGCCACTCGCCTGCTGAGATCGTGGGTTCGAATCCCACCGGGGGCATGGATGTTTGTCTGTTGTGAATGTTGTGTGTTGTCAGGTAGAGGTCTCTGCGGCGAGCTGATCACTCGTACAGAGGAGTCCTTCCGACTGTAGTGCGTCGTTATGTGTGATCTAGAAACTTCGTGAATGAGGAGGCCCTGGCCCACTGGGGGGCTGTCGCGCCAATCAAACAAACAAACATAGTATTTGGTTAACAGTGAGCATCATGAATCTGCTTATTGTGTAATTTTCTTCGGCATTCGGTAACTTCCTGTCTCGCTGGATCCAGACGTTAATTGTCCTCAGCCATCGAAGAATTTTAAGGAATGTGTATACAGGCCCGCGTTCCTGGTTTTCTAGAGATGCTGCCGAAGGGGAACGGCTGGCATATGTAACGCCCCATGGTCATGAGAGGGCTTCGCAGAATTATTCAGTCACATGTGTAGGTGTTCTCATAAAAGTGTGATTACTGTAATAAACACTGCTCACTTTTCACGCATCTGTCGACATGCGAGATTCTTTTAGGTCCGTGTTACGCAGCCTGGGGACGCGTCCCAGACATGGGATTTGACGGTCAGTAGGGTTGGACTGGACGTGCCGGAAACAAGGACGTTCGTTAATGCTTAATACGATGCCAAAACATGCGTAATTTTTAACGAGACAGGCAATGTACGTATAACGTAACACTGAGGCGCGTTCGTGCACCATTTGTGCAGTGGAAAAGAAATAACTTACATATTCTCAGTTTGTGTTTGTAGCCTTAGGTATCGAACATGTAATTCACATGCGCCGTATTATATTCCCATCTGTGACTTCCCGGCTGTACAGCATTTTTCCGCATTATCTCAAAACAGTACGATTTTCGGGAAAAAAGGGTATTAAACATAAAATGTATGTTTTGATTTGCTATACAATTTTGCCTGCAATATTTCTCGTGATAAAAACAATTGATCGAGATATGATCATAAATGCATCTTTGTCTTCATGTAAAGTACCCGTTATTCTTGCCAGATTTTAATGAAATTAGAATTTTCTCGATTTTAAAACAACACTCAAATATAAAATTTCATGAAAATCCGTCCTGTGGGAGCCGAGTTCCATGTGGACGGGCGGACGGACACGCACGATGAAGCTAATAATCGTTTTTCGCAATTTTGCGAACTCGCCTAAAAATAAATACTTTTTTTTTTAAGAAGAGAGGGTTCTTTGGTACCGTGTAGGGACTGAAATTTTTTACAAAATGATCGGTTGGACGTAGCATGCAAAAGGCTGGGAAACACTGCTGTAGGCCGTGTAGACATCGACGCTACTTTTATAATCTTCAAGCTCGCATGACTGACTGGGATTGAGAAATTGCAACAATCACGATCGTCAGTGGCACTGTCTTCACACTGAGTTCCCCAAAAAAATGTGCAACACAAAATTCGAGTTTTCTTCAACTAAATATTAACAGGCATATGTTACGTTTAGAATTACGAGTAGTTGCCTTCTAAGCCTTAATAAATGCCTGGTTTTCAAGACTGCCGTGTACAAGCTTACGGCACGTAAATAGGGGATGTTTATAGGAATTTAAGGGCCGTATTTAAAGAACACGCAAAGCTAAGACGCGAAGGTCGGCTGTAAGCCTGCAAGCCTGTAACAACTGCAGAGCAGTTTACAGTGTCTTCACTCCTGTAGTGAGAGACATTGAATGTAAGTCATGCTTGTCAATATCCAACGATGCCGTGTGGGGAAGACTACTGACGATCTGGGTGGTCTGATAATGTATTTTAACAGTAATGTGGAGGAGGTCAGACAAAACTTGAAGCGTTTTGACTGCCTGCTTGACTGCTTGTCGTAAATATCCCAACGGAACAGATATTAGCGCGACAAATTAATGAAGGGGTAACGTATATGGATGTATAGATTAGGATCTCGTTCGATGAACATCCAATGTCGATTAAGATAAAAATCATTTGGTCGTTAAGGTAAAATGAAGCGCCTGCCTAGAAGCGAAGAGTGGCTTCACTACACACTCTTTAATAGAAATACTTCCAGAATTAATTACTACGCTAATGAGGAATATATTTCCCAACATAAAATGATTATTATTCCAGAGAGGGACTGATTATTCACTTGTATGCCCTAATAACAAATTTAAGTAAGCGGGAAGAGATGTCAGCACTGGGAAAGGAAGCTAAACCGTCCAGGCTTTACAAACATGCAAAAAGAAATTTATCGAATTTGTCTCGCCCGTCACCCTTTAATTGTAATCTCTTGACGTTTGGTGATGTAAGAGAAGTTGGAGATAAGTGTGGCGAAATTAAACGGGCTTTGAAATTACGACATAACGGAATGATGAAGAAAACTGTCTAATGAGAAGCGTCGTAGTGTGTTCTGTTTGTCTGTGTTATACTTCATGGGTTGGACCTCTTCATGCTGGGTTTCCTTACGTTTCTTCTTCCACTTGATTTGTAGCGTCACGTCTCTTCTGGCAAATGTTAATCCTGTCAAATTGATCCTTCCATTGTTGTTTGTAATACAATATTTTAGTTTGTTAATTTAGATAAAGCGATCCGTCGGTATTTTCTTGTGTCAGTGCGTACGCTTTGATCGTGTGTGGATCGCCCATCTACTGACCGTGGGAAATGCGTTTCTCGTTTTTTTTAACTGCTACAACTCATTGCCAATATTTGAGTCATGCAACAGCACAGGGATAGACGTCGTGTTGTGGAATTCGCATTCTCGTTGGAATTTGGTTAGTTTCCCTCTACAGGTCCGTTTTAAGGTGATAGCAGTCTGCGTTGCTGTGTGGGTTCCCAAAGTTGCAGTGCAGATTTTATGTCAAAAACAAATTTTGCCTACACTTTTTCCTTGCTGTAACCGTATGTTATATCAGGACTGCGCATAGATAGGGCCTCCAAATTTATTTATGCATTCGGCTTAGTAGTGTCATAAACCGGCCCATCTTATCTGTGTTAGAATGTTTTACATTTGTAGTGCTGAATCATGAGGAAGAAAATCTCTTGCTTTAAAATTTCATATTATATGATTATTTTGGATCTGACGTGTTGTGTTGAATTTTGATATTCTCTATTATTTTCGTATGCATTGTGTTACTTTTGTAGTTTATTCTCGATTCTTGCATTTAGTGGTGGGTCGTCGTTGAAAAGTTAATGCTATTTTTATATTTATTTTTTTTTCTCAATTGATTTTTGGTTTCATACAAACAAGTATAAAGCAATGTGGGCGATTCACGGATTACTGTTTATTTTTTGAGCAGGATTTAAGTGATTCGAAAACCTGTTAATTGGAAGTATTTCTTAAATCTTGGATACCGATGTGAGTAATTAGTTCTCTTCGCCAATACCAAAATTTTACGTAGCAAACCTGAAGACAGGAGGCTTCCTGGGAGACCTGGGCATAAATGGAAGGATTACATTGGATATTAAAGAAACATGGCGTGCAGGTTTAGACTGGCTCCAGTGGTAGTCTCTTATGAACGCGGTAATGAGTGACCCTTTAGAGGCCATAAATGGTGAGATATGTTTGGTCAGTTGACAGACTGTCAGCTTCTCAGGAATGACTTTGGAGTGTTGATTTCGTAGACCGTAAGATGGTTTAGAAATCTGGCAAAGACTTTGGCATTTCCAATTGTACACAGTTGACTAGCATTTGATTTAGTATACAAAGAATTGCAGTGTTTGTTTCGTCGGTAATTGGAAGCCATATTGTTTAAAAGTCATTTCCTATTTATGGTATTCAAAATAATAGACCTTGTAACTCATATTACACTGTATAAATGTGGAACACAGTTGGCTTGGGGTTTTATATATCACGACAGAAGTTTCCTGGTGTTCCGTAGTCATTATTGTACGTGCGCATATTGGGTTCGTCTCTCCAGTCATTCCACGTCATATAATTAATATGCCATCTTATTCGGCTGAAAACATCAATTAAAAGTTTGAAGAACCAATAAAAGGCGCAGCTTAGTAATAAGTTGTGTAACGAGATTACGTATTGGCTCATCAAGGTAAATCGCCAGCGCCCTGCTGAGCGGATTACATGGAATACGTTTGACCAGCGGGACTTTATTATCCTGCTTGTCAGTTAATATTTATAACTGCTGGTCTTATTTGATTACTCACAATACCGACCACATTAAACGAAGCGTCAGCCGTCACCGTGTTTCAAGTTTCACATTACGGTAACATAAATAAAGAAATGTTTCATGTTGTCAGTAAGTATGGAAGGTATGTGATGATGGCTCATTTTATTACACAGTATCGAATTAGTTCTTCCAGTTGAATCCTGTTAGTACCGTCACATTCACTTTGCTTAATATCATGCTTGATGTTATCCTTTCATTTACGTTTAGGTTTGTTAAGTGGTCTTTTCCCTGCCGGTTCTTCGGTTAAAAGCATTGTTTGCAAGTGTTATACCGTGTGTACTACGTACCACCACATCTCCTCTTCCTCCTCCACTTTGACGACAAAATACTACTTTCCATATTGTGAAGTTTTCGTTCGCTGGTTAAACGAATAATGAGAACACTAGGGTCCAAGAGAGAAAATAAGATACGAGGGTGAGGAACAATTTGATCTCTTTGGACGGTAAAGTCAATGGGTTGCTGTGGGCGGGACGTATAGCACGCATGTGAAGGGCGGTGAGAAGGCATGACAAATTTTCTATGGAAATATAAAGTGAGGATACTATTAAAATGCATCACAATATGTCTTTGGATTGGATTCAGCAGGCTTAGGGTTGGGTCCTGTGCCGGATTGTTGTGATCACAGTAATGAACCTACAGAGAATTTCTCGACCAACTGAATGACTGCTGCTTTTTCCGTCTTCTTCTTACACAGTCATTTAACAGCATCATTTAGTTAAATAGAAAAGGAGATTCTTCCTTCGTTCTTCATTCATTTTGTTACTGAGTTGCAGGGCTGAGGCCTTATGCCTCTTATATGTGTACACGTATTCACTGCACGATCTGGCTTGTGTGTACGTAATTTGATAGAATTGCCTTCCATCCTTACTTCGTGCGTATATTGTGAGATGCTGTGATAATGAAGGCATTAGTTGTTTTTGTTAAACTCCGTTAACCAGAGATGGTTGCGTTAAAGTTGCTAATGTCTGTAATCTAAACTAAACTACACATTAGTGAGAACAGACTACGTGCGATGTCTTCATTTCGACAGGGGGAGGAAGCTCCTTCCCTCCCTCTCTGCAAGTTGATGATGGGTTCGAGACTTGGTTATAAATTTTGGTTTACATGTGTAGAATATCAGTGTGTTAGGAACGCTCAGTGTACACTCTGTTCTGCGAGTTAGTTTCTTTATTAAAATCTTTTCCTTTATGCTTCCTCATAGGAGGCAGTCGTCACAGTAGGATCATATTGGTTCATGATTGATTTGTAGGTTGGTGACTGTTGCTGACCTTTGCCTTTACCTGTATAGTTAGGTGTGGGCTGTGTAAGGGTTTATTATAGGTAAAAAAAAATAGAAGAAGGAATTGTACGTAAGGACGCTTCTCATTCTTACACTAGGTATTGGAGTAAAAACATGACGGACAGTTGAAGAAATGAAAGAAGCCTACTTGTTTGGTGATGGGTTTAGTCCCCATTTTGAGACTGTGTTGAGGTTCCTTAATTTGTTGGAATTCCTAGATTGAATTTGGGATAAAATGCGGGTGACAACTAAGTATCACCTACTTGAGTATACTCGTGATAGGCATACATTACAGAAATTTTCTGATAACACCCCAGAGATAGTTTTGATTGCACTTGAGCTGCATGCCTGATATAAATTAGTACTCTTAAGAGATGAATTATTCTCATCGCCATAAGCACGCATTAAATTGAAACTTGTTGAAGCGACTGTATCCACTTGTCACGGTGATTGATTACTTCTCCTCCTCTGCAGCGGTGAGTGCTGAGTGACGGAGCGCACATTGCCACACTCTCTGACATTAACTCGCGGTCTCATTACCTTTGTGAAGATCTTACTTAATTGCTTGCTTCCATTTGTAGTGCATTCAACTCTTTCTTCAAACTGTTGGACCGCTGCTGGTTCGCCCTGTTCTAGAAGATACAGCCCAATTTTTGTGCGTTCTCTACACCGAGTGCATAAAAGAAACTAAGGGAGGCAACTCTACTCATGTACCAGCTTCGAAACTACCGAACTTATCGATGAACATTGAAATTTGTCGGGTGGATTTGGTTGTGGTTCGTAGTACTTTCATAGAACCCTGTATTTTACATGAAACTCGAATCGGACTTTATTCATTTTCCTAAAAACAGCTTGTCGTAGAAAAATTGTGTCAAAACAAAAATTGGATCTCATTAATGTGTACAGCTTTTTTTTTTGGCAGTCATTTTTCGAAATGACGAATATATAATGAAACCTGAGGGTAATTAATTCCGGGTTGTCGTTTCATTGTTTAGTTTGATTGTCTTTAAAAAATGTACATGTATTTGGAATAAACAACCAGAATGGCGTATTCATCGCAGTGGCTAGGCTACGTGCTGGATGGCTGAAGAATGGTAAAAGGAACGAGAGGTTCATATCTATTCGAATGTTCCCAGCCTGGCTGTGGGGTCCAACCAGCCTCCTATTCAGTGGACACAGGGGCTCTTCGCCGGGGGGTAAAGTGGAATGGACGTGAAACTGGCCCCCAGTCTGTATGTAGTGCCGAGGTTAAGCTCTGCTTCCATTCTCTTATATGCCTTCGTGGTATGCACAGGGACTTTTCTCATTTGCGCGAAATTAACACAAAAGCCAGTGGCATGTGTAAAATATGAAAGAACACATTGGATCTTACGTGCATGTCCCTTGTTGTGTCAGCGTCAACGGACACACCCAGGGTTCTGGTGGATTCTGTAACTGCGATCTAAACCATGTTTTCGGCGAACTACACGAATGCAGTCTTGTTTCAGTGTATGGATGTGTTTTATCTTGGGAGAGGGGAGGGCTTTGAATGGTATACATGATATATATATATATATATATAATGCGTATCGTATACATTATATATATATATATAATGTATACGATGCGCATTATAAAACGTTGTATACTCGGATACCGCCCACGTCATGGCGGATGCACATTGAGGGTAACCTAACCACTAGAAGGTGACGGGCTGTGCTGATTGCAGTATTAGCATTTCTTATAGTAAGGCGGAAATACCGCAGACCTGCCCAATTCGTTAAGGCACAGCCATGGCAGTATAACCGTAGCATTGGTGTGGTGGTACCATTAGTACCAAAATGTGGGTGAAGTTTAAATTCAGTTTTGATATTTGGCTTTACTTAGTTACTGTCCTGACTTAACAAATAACCAAAGCATTTGAGTCGCCTGTTACCCCATTAAATAAGCAACCTTCTTGATAGGGTTCGTCCTATGCCTGTCCATGCAGTTTTCCCTCAGTCCTTAGATCTCCGTTGGTCATGATACTCGTAGTTACCATACAAAGAGCTCGTAAACTTTATTTCAGATTCTTTCACATGCACGTGTAACCACAGTTAACGTGCTGCTATACAACATGCAGTCTAGTTCTACAAGCTACCCCGCGCCATTCTGCGACCGACAGCAATCTTGGATGTAATTAAAAGTTCTGTCCCATTAATCTGAAGTTCCTGTACCGTATCGTGACTGTCACTGTGCTATCAGACACTCGGCTGTTTCGTTGACATTTTATGGTTACTCCTCACTCCTTGACAACATTAAAACATGTCGTTAAGGTACTACACACGGTATGGATTGGATCTCGCACGTTTCATTGCCACTTATATTGGAGTTGCGCGTCATTAGGACATGTTACAGTACAAATATGAAGCTTGCATATAATGTTGTGTTGGTTTGTCAGTTACCGCCTGCATTGTAAAGTATTTCATGTTACCGTAAACTAAAACTCAACTCCGTGGCCTTAGTCCGCACGCGAACTATACCGACAGAGCGGCCGCCGCCGGTCGGCGAAGTTAGTGCCAACTTTTGCGGATAGAGGGGTGTCACGTGGTCAGCGCAACGGGTC
>Ga0123354_10021898_pt1 | contig 10080 bp, 5 predicted proteins | sample TergutLab28metaG_2_FD_97872 | JGI IMG/M metagenome (GOLD analysis project Ga0123354, IMG submission 97872) | Labiotermes labralis P4 segment gut microbial communities from Petit-Saut dam, French Guiana - Lab288 P4 | ecosystem: Host-associated > Arthropoda: Insects > Digestive system > Gut ...
GTGCATGTTGTCGAGTTACTCAATTATTACACCAACCACTGCACATATATAAAATTTATAAAATTTACACATTAAAACATTAAAAACGCTCCGACATGTTTCGGTCCTAAGACCATCATCAGGAAGCTATATATTCCTTGCTAAAGTCACACTACAAATAGTCACAGAATAATTTCGTTGTACAAGTTGGGTGTTGTGGCAGCATGCCGTGTTGTTTAATGTTATGTTGCGAAGAGTGCCCTGCTACGGATGTGTATTCTATGCTCCGTTGAGTGAGTATCACGCAACGAAGCACAGAATGCACATCCGTAGCAGGGCGCTCTTCGCAACATAACATTATACAACACGGCATGCTGCCACAACACCCAACTCCTACAAAGAAATTAATCTGTGACTATTTCTAGTGTGACTTTAGCAAGGAATATATAGCTTCCTGATGTTGGTCTTAGGACCGAAACATGTCGGAGCGTTTTTAATGTTTTAATGTGTAAATTTTATAAATTTTATAAATGTGCAGTGGTTGGTGTAATAATTGAGTAAGTCAATGAGAATACTACAAAAGACATTCCTTCTAACTGAATCATAAGCTTTCTTGAAGTCTGATATCCCTAATAATATCCGTTGCATATGGAGTTAACTTTGACAGCAGGATGTTGGATAAAATTTTGAAAGTAACTGACAAAAGTAACATGCCTCTACAATTACTACACTCTGTTTTATCACCCTTCTTATAGACAGGTGCAATGATCAACTCCTTCCACCTCTCAGGCAATTCCTCCTTATTCCAAACAGATTTAATAAGTTTATGGATCTCAGAGCAAATTGTTCTACCCCGCTTTAAGAAATTCTGCCGGGGTTTGATCAATGCCTGGTGATTTGCGTCTTTTCAGCTTTTCAACAGCCATCTCAACCTCAGAGGCACTCGGCTCAGACACCAGTGGCTCTGCTGTATGTAATGCCTGCCTAACATCATTAACCCCATTTTCATTCAGTAGCAGAGCAAAAAGGTTCCTCCACCTAGCCAAAATACTGTGGGAGTCTGTAAACAAATCACCCCTCTCATCCTTTACTATATTAGTTCTAGGTTTGTAACCTTTCTTAAAATCACTGACGCCCCTGTACAAGTCTCTATTATTTCTGATCTTATGTTCGTTTCAAGTTCATCAAATTTATCTTTCAGATATTCATTCTTCTTGTTCCTGTAATATCTACTAGCTTCACATCTTACATTGTTAGATTATCTACTTGCTTTGGTTTGGATCCTGTAACCATCGCATTTTAGCCTGCTTCCTTTGATCTGAAAATCCTAAACATTCTTCATCAAACCATGGCTTATGCTGCTTCAATTCACAAAGACCTAAACACATTTTAGCTGAGGTTTTGATGTCGTCTTGAATGTCTTACCAAGCCCTAAATATGTCCTCGCTATCATTTAAATTCTCCAAAACTGCAGTCCTCTTTGAGAACTTAACCTGATACGGTTTCCTAACCTCTAGCTCACTTACTTTCCTGAGATTAAATGTTTCCACATCAAATTGCTGTTTTTCTTGTTTACTTACTGCCAATCTTTCCCTTACTTCTGCACTCACCAGAGAGTGTTCAGTATCACAGTCAGCTCCTCTGAAAGATCTTACATCGAGTATACCGGAATACCATCAGCTATCTATCAGTACATGGTCAATATAGTTTTCAGTATTCCCATGAGGAGAGGTCCTGGTTTATTTATGAAGGTTTCGGTGCGGGAACATCGTTCTCTGAACACCTAGATTATGGATGTGGCAAAGTTTACTAGTCTAATATCATTGTCATTATTATCCTGATATAAACGCTAATTCACAATTGTCGGTCTGAAAATATCCTCCCTCCCCAGTTTTTCATTGCAGTCTACTAACATAATTTACATACAGTAGTTAGGAAAACTGAGGGTTGTTTCACCGTGCATCTTCCTCGTGAAATAAAGTGAAATGCCAACTTGATGCAACAAGGTAATTTTATTGATGTATTCTTAGCTCGACATGTTTCGGATACATACGCCCATCATCCGGAGCATTAGATGTTAAGATGTCGTGTGTACGGTGCGGATGGTGCCGTGCACGGCACCATCCGCACCGTACACACGACCTACACAGCGGCTCTCAAGACTACCACCCATCCAAAAACTCGGTGCAGCAAACAATACGCTGCAATTCAACATCTAATGTTCTTGATGATTGGCGATGTACCCGAAACATGTCGATCTAAGAATACATCAATAAAATTACCTAGTTGCATCAAGTTGGCATTTCACTTTATTTCAGTTAGGAAAGTGTTTGAATACCTGCTCTAATTCCTCAAAAAGACTTTGAGTTACCACTTTTATCCTCAGTTGGTGCATGCACATTCTTTAGAAGGATATTACACCATTGACCTCTCAGCACTATATATGACATTCTATTACATAAGAAACACTACTCTCTTAATTCGGATATTATTCTGTGATGTACAATAAGTCCTGTTCCCAAATGATGATTGTCGTTTCATTTTCCATCGAAACAAATAGAGTCCCCTGCTCTTAAAGTGTCCCCTTTGCTCCATCGAACCTCCTGCACACCCACTAACTCTAATTTATATCTTGCTAATTCCCTGGCTACTTTGGTAAGGGAACCTGACCTATGCTGGCTCCTTACATTCCATGTATCAAATCTCATGTCTCTTTTTGATTGCTGAGGTCGTTCCAAAGGATACTTCCATGCCCGAGGCACATGTATCTGTTTCATAATAAGGTGAGGAGTTGTTAGCACTTCGCCCAAGCCCCAAGCTGGAGGACCACCCCTTGTCGGTTGTCCGCGACTGCTTATTCAATATATTCGCATCTACCCTCCATATTGGAGACCATTCGTCCATCCGCAACTGAGGACGTGCCATGCCGTGGCGACAGGTAATTTATGCATTTTTGTATTCATTCAAATCGTCATACTGCTTTACAATTATGTAATATAGAAGAGTACGATCGAATGCGCGTATGTCCAAAATCAGAGACATGGTGAAACTTGGAAAATGTCCGCGAGGAATGCCGGGAAGGATATGGGAGAATAACATTGCGAACGGTCTTAGAACGTGACGCTGTTACGATGGTAAGTGAATGCAGTTGGCTAAAATTCTGTCCAATAGCAGGCTTCGGTATTAGTGACATTAAACCTGTAGTTCTTTCAGTTGTCACAGAGACAGTCCGACAATTACTGACTCCTGGATTTGTCATGTTCACTGGTATCTAGTGACCACCCTGTGAAGGTACCTGCAGCCCACATCGTCAGGGCAGGACGCTCATTCGAAACGCCGATTCACAGAAAACAAACTACACGGCGTCACGCCAAAGTTGATAGTAATCTCATCGCCGCTAGAACCTCAAATCTCACAGAGTGTTAGTTTACTGTTCTCTTACCCAGCGCTTCATAACCTCACAAATTTATTCATAGTAATAAATAAAGGCCCCAGCATGGTGAAGACAATTCGTTCAAACCACGTAATGACATCAAAGGTTTCACCCACAGAAGAGTGGAATAAAAGTACTTGTGCTGCAAGGACATTCGCCTCTCTCTCCCTTAAGCATGTTACAGGTATATACTCCCGTATCTCCCTCTAAGCATGTCTGTTTGACTTCAAGGGCTTTGCGGGGTTTATCCATCTGGGGCTCATAAATTTCATTTAGATGTGTCCTCCAGAAAGCGCTTACATGTAACCCACACCCGTGTGTAAAACGGTCTCATGATTTAGACCTGCAGAAAACGTTCTAACTGGCCCCCCTTTAATTCCGATAAATGGTCGTAATTACTTTGTCCAGCAGACGAAAAAAGGCCTATTTATTCCCGTTCACCAGAAAACAGAGCTTCCGACAATACCCGTAAATTGTTGTACTGAAATAAAGAATTTTCATATTTACTATTGCCATCTTACAAATGTAGGTATATATTGCTACTGAACGACATTCTACAGACTGTTCATTCCATCGTGTCGCTGAACACGAGGGATTTTGCGCATAAGAAGCCTGCCAGGAATCTCATAAAATTCCACCTGTTCTGTGAAGTAATTTACCTGTAACTTCAGGAAAAGACGGGACTCTAAATTCCCGGTGGATGCAGTCTTCCTATGAGAAGACGTCTCTGTGACAACTGCCGTATTCAGCGACATAATAAAATGCGCACCCTGTATTATTCAATGCCGTGGCAACTCACAGTGGTTGCGTGGTTCATTAAACGGTTGCCAAGCAACGAAACAGCAGCAGACATAGACAGGTTTTGCACTACGGACACCTGGGAACAAGATGGAGACACAGGGAACGACAGCGTGGACGGATACAAGGCAATATGTAAGATTAAAGTACTTCGACAAATGCTAATATTCAACTCCCATATCAAAGTCACTACAAATCTATTCGCCTCTTTGGGGATTAAATCTGCAGATGAAAGGAAATAACCCCACGATTCTGTGTGTACGTTTGTCACTTTGCGGAAAGAAGGCACGCAAACCTAAACACAGGCTTGGTTAGTATTTCGCGCTTGGAGTTCCATTAGTAGGTGTGCCCACTGCCCACAAACCACACGTGGCTACTCTTGTGGTTAGCCACTAACGTTTCGTCCGTACAACACAATTAAATATCCCAAAGTTTGTGAACTACACAAGGAACAAGGAATTTGGGAAGCAAGTCCAAATACATGTACTGGAAACAGAATTGATATTCACGGTAAAATCTCTTACCCTGAGGAATGTCTATAGGCTGAGTGAGAGTGGGAGGGAACGTTGCGAGGAAAATACTTCGAGTAAAGATGAGAAAGGGAAGGCAGCTTAATGAGTAACTACATAATTGAAGAATAAAAAACCAACTAGATGCCACTTATTATTTTATTATACGTTCTTCTTATTGGCTCAACATGCTTCGGGCATTACTATGCCCATCATCAGGAGCTCGCGACTATGATCTTTTTTACCACATTGGTCGTGTCGTTCTTGGTTTGCTGTAGGTTGGAGGTTAGGTGTGGTTAGGCTGGAGTAGTGTCCGGGCTGCAGCCCGGACACTACTCCAGCCTAACCACACCTAACCTCCAACCTACAGCAAACCAAGAACGACACGACCAATGTGGTAAAAAAGATCATAGTCGCGAGCTCCTGATGATGGGCATAGTAATGCCCGAAGCATGTTGAGCCAATAAGAAGAACGTATAATAAAATAATAAGTGGCATCTAGTTGGTTTTTTATTCTTCAATTATGTAGTTACTCATTAAGCTGCCTTCCCTTTCTCATCTTTACTCGAAGTATTTTCCTCGCAACGTTCCCTCCCACTCTCACTCAGCCTATAGACATTCCTCAGGGTAAGAGATTTTACCGTGAATATCAATTCTGTTTCCAGTACATGTATTTGGACTTGCTTCCCAAATTCCTTGTTCCTTGTGTAGTTCACAAACTTTGGGATATTTAATTGTGTTGTACGGACGAAACGTTAGTGGCTAACCACAAGAGTAGCCACGTGTGGTTTGTGGGCAGTGGGCACACCTACTAATGGAACTCCAAGCGCGAAATACTAACCAAGCCTGTGTTTAGGTTTGCGTGCCTTCTTTCCGCAAAGTGACAAACGTACACACAGAATCGTGGGGTTATTTCCTTTCATCTGCAGATTTAATCCCCAAAGAGGCGAATAGATTTGTAGTGACTTTGATATGGGAGTTGAATATTAGCATTTGTCGAAGTACTTTAATCTTACATATTGCCTTGTATCCGTCCACGCTGTCGTTCCCTGTGTCTCCATCTTGTTCCCAGGTGTCCGTAGTGCAAAACCTGTCTATGTCTGCTGCTGTTTCGTTGCTTGGCAACCGTTTAATGAACCACGCAACCACTGTGAGTTGCCACGGCATTGAATAATACAGGGTGCGCATTTTATTATGTCGCTGAATACGGCAGTTGTCACAGAGACGTCTTCTCATAGGAAGACTGCATCCACCGGGAATTTAGAGTCCCGTCTTTTCCTGAAGTTACAGGTAAATTACTTCACAGAACAGGTGGAATTTTATGAGATTCCTGGCAGGCTTCTTATGCGCAAAATCCCTCGTGTTCAGCGACACGATGGAATGAACAGTCTGTAGAATGTCGTTCAGTAGCAATATATACCTACATTTGTAAGATGGCAATAGTAAATATGAAAATTCTTTATTTCAGTACAACAATTTACGGGTATTGTCGGAAGCTCTGTTTTCTGGTGAACGGGAATAAATAGGCCTTTTTTCGTCTGCTGGACAAAGTAATTACGACCATTTATCGGAATTAAAGGGGGGCCAGTTAGAACGTTTTCTGCAGGTCTAAATCATGAGACCGTTTTACACACGGGTGTGGGTTACATGTAAGCGCTTTCTGGAGGACACATCTAAATGAAATTTATGAGCCCCAGATGGATAAACCCCGCAAAGCCCTTGAAGTCAAACAGACATGCTTAGAGGGAGATACGGGAGTATATACCTGTAACATGCTTAAGGGAGAGAGAGGCGAATGTCCTTGCAGCACAAGTACTTTTATTCCACTCTTCTGTGGGTGAAACCTTTGATGTCATTACGTGGTTTGAACGAATTGTCTTCACCATGCTGGGGCCTTTATTTATTACTATGAATAAATTTGTGAGGTTATGAAGCGCTGGGTAAGAGAACAGTAAACTAACACTCTGTGAGATTTGAGGTTCTAGCGGCGATGAGATTACTATCAACTTTGGCGTGACGCCGTGTAGTTTGTTTTCTGTGAATCGGCGTTTCGAATGAGCGTCCTGCCCTGACGATGTGGGCTGCAGGTACCTTCACAGGGTGGTCACTAGATACCAGTGAACATGACAAATCCAGGAGTCAGTAATTGTCGGACTGTCTCTGTGACAACTGAAAGAACTACAGGTTTAATGTCACTAATACCGAAGCCTGCTATTGGACAGAATTTTAGCCAACTGCATTCACTTACCATCGTAACAGCGTCACGTTCTAAGACCGTTCGCAATGTTATTCTCCCATATCCTTCCCGGCATTCCTCGCGGACATTTTCCAAGTTTCACCATGTCTCTGATTTTGGACATACGCGCATTCGATCGTACTCTTCTATATTACATAATTGTAAAGCAGTATGACGATTTGAATGAATACAAAAATGCATAAATTACCTGTCGCCACGGCATGGCACGTCCTCAGTTGCGGATGGACGAATGGTCTCCAATATGGAGGGTAGATGCGAATATATTGAATAAGCAGTCGCGGACAACCGACAAGGGGTGGTCCTCCAGCTTGGGGCTTGGGCGAAGTGCTAACAACTCCTCACCTTATTATGAAACAGATACATGTGCCTCGGGCATGGAAGTATCCTTTGGAACGACCTCAGCAATCAAAAAGAGACATGAGATTTGATACATGGAATGTAAGGAGCCAGCATAGGTCAGGTTCCCTTACCAAAGTAGCCAGGGAATTAGCAAGATATAAATTAGAGTTAGTGGGTGTGCAGGAGGTTCGATGGAGCAAAGGGGACACTTTAAGAGCAGGGGACTCTATTTGTTTCGATGGAAAATGAAACGACAATCATCATTTGGGAACAGGACTTATTGTACATCACAGAATAATATCCGAATTAAGAGAGTAGTGTTTCTTATGTAATAGAATGTCATATATAGTGCTGAGAGGTCAATGGTGTAATATCCTTCTAAAGAATGTGCATGCACCAACTGAGGATAAAAGTGGTAACTCAAAGTCTTTTTGAGGAATTAGAGCAGGTATTCAAACACTTTCCTAACTGAAATAAAGTGAAATGCCAACTTGATGCAACTAGGTAATTTTATTGATGTATTCTTAGATCGACATGTTTCGGGTACATCGCCAATCATCAAGAACATTAGATGTTGAATTGCAGCGTATTGTTTGCTGCACCGAGTTTTTGGATGGGTGGTAGTCTTGAGAGCCGCTGTGTAGGTCGTGTGTACGGTGCGGATGGTGCCGTGCACGGCACCATCCGCACCGTACACACGACATCTTAACATCTAATGCTCCGGATGATGGGCGTATGTATCCGAAACATGTCGAGCTAAGAATACATCAATAAAATTACCTTGTTGCATCAAGTTGGCATTTCACTTTATTTCACGAGGAAGATGCACGGTGAAACAACCCTCAGTTTTCCTAACTACTGTATGTAAATTATGTTAGTAGACTGCAATGAAAAACTGGGGAGGGAGGATATTTTCAGACCGACAATTGTGAATTAGCGTTTATATCAGGATAATAATGACAATGATATTAGACTAGTAAACTTTGCCACATCCATAATCTAGGTGTTCAGAGAACGATGTTCCCGCACCGAAACCTTCATAAATAAACCAGGACCTCTCCTCATGGGAATACTGAAAACTATATTGACCATGTACTGATAGATAGCTGATGGTATTCCGGTATACTCGATGTAAGATCTTTCAGAGGAGCTGACTGTGATACTGAACACTCTCTGGTGAGTGCAGAAGTAAGGGAAAGATTGGCAGTAAGTAAACAAGAAAAACAGCAATTTGATGTGGAAACATTTAATCTCAGGAAAGTAAGTGAGCTAGAGGTTAGGAAACCGTATCAGGTTAAGTTCTCAAAGAGGACTGCAGTTTTGGAGAATTTAAATGATAGCGAGGACATATTTAGGGCTTGGTAAGACATTCAAGACGACATCAAAACCTCAGCTAAAATGTGTTTAGGTCTTTGTGAATTGAAGCAGCATAAGCCATGGTTTGATGAAGAATGTTTAGGATTTTCAGATCAAAGGAAGCAGGCTAAAATGCGATGGTTACAGGATCCAAACCAAAGCAAGTAGATAATCTAACAATGTAAGATGTGAAGCTAGTAGATATTACAGGAACAAGAAGAATGAATATCTGAAAGATAAATTTGATGAACTTGAAACGAACATAAGATCAGAAATAATAGAGACTTGTACAGGGGCGTCAGTGATTTTAAGAAAGGTTACAAACCTAGAACTAATATAGTAAAGGATGAGAGGGGTGATTTGTTTACAGACTCCCACAGTATTTTGGCTAGGTGGAGGAACCTTTTTGCTCTGCTACTGAATGAAAATGGGGTTAATGATGTTAGGCAGGCATTACATACAGCAGAGCCACTGGTGTCTGAGCCGAGTGCCTCTGAGGTTGAGATGGCTGTTGAAAAGCTGAAAAGACGCAAATCACCAGGCATTGATCAAACCCCGGCAGAATTTCTTAAAGCGGGGTAGAACAATTTGCTCTGAGATCCATAAACTTATTAAATCTGTTTGGAATAAGGAGGAATTGCCTGAGAGGTGGAAGGAGTTGATCATTGCACCTGTCTATAAGAAGGGTGATAAAACAGAGTGTAGTAATTGTAGAGGCATGTTACTTTTGTCAGTTACTTTCAAAATTTTATCCAACATCCTGCTGTCAAAGTTAACTCCATATGCAACGGATATTATTAGGGATATCAGACTTCAAGAAAGCTTATGATTCAGTTAGAAGGAATGTCTTTTGTAGTATTCTCATTGACTTACTCAATTATTACACCAACCACTGCACATTTATAAAATTTATAAAATTTACACATTAAAACATTAAAAACGCTCCGACATGTTTCGGTCCTAAGACCAACATCAGGAAGCTATATATTCCTTGCTAAAGTCACACTAGAAATAGTCACAGATTAATTTCTTTGTAGGAGTTGGGTGTTGTGGCAGCATGCCGTGTTGTATAATGTTATGTTGCGAAGAGCGCCCTGCTACGGATGTGCATTCTGTGCTTCGTTGCGTGATACTCACTCAACGGAGCATAGAATACACATCCGTAGCAGGGCACTCTTCGCAACATAACATTAAACAACACGGCATGCTGCCACAACACCCAACTTGTACAACGAAATTATTCTGTGACTATTTGTAGTGTGACTTTAGCAAGGAATATATAGCTTCCTGATGATGGTCTTAGGACCGAAACATGTCGGAGCGTTTTTAATGTTTTAATGTGTAAATTTTATAAATTTTATATATGTGCAGTGGTTGGTGTAATAATTGAGTAACTCGACAACATGCAC
>Ga0123354_10021899_pt1 | contig 10079 bp, 4 predicted proteins | sample TergutLab28metaG_2_FD_97872 | JGI IMG/M metagenome (GOLD analysis project Ga0123354, IMG submission 97872) | Labiotermes labralis P4 segment gut microbial communities from Petit-Saut dam, French Guiana - Lab288 P4 | ecosystem: Host-associated > Arthropoda: Insects > Digestive system > Gut ...
ATCACAGTGTCCTGTATATTTGCGGATCACAGTGTTCTGTGTGTATGCGGATCACAGTGTTCTGTGTGTTTGCGGATCACAGTGTCCTGTATATTTGCGGATCACAGTGTTCTGTGTGTATGCTGGTCACAGTGTTCTGTGTGTTTGCGGATCACAGTGTCCTGTATATTTGCGGATCACATTGTTCTGTGTGTGTTTTACTTTTTTTGTTTTGGAGGCAGGAGGTTCAGAAACTTCAGACACTATATCCAAGGAATTCTCCAAATTTGCTGATAAAATTTGTGTTAAAGGAAATGCTCAGAACATATAAAAGTTGTGAAAAAAGGATAAATCTAAGCCGAGAAAGCAGAAGATTCTTCTGCATTACAGCAACAGTTTACCTTAGTGACATGTAAAAGAAAAATTCAGGTGTAAGGGTCAGAGTCAAGTGATTAGGAGTAAAATAACTTAAGCGAAAAGCTGCAGAGTTTATGGAAGAAATGACAAATAATCTGTACAGATGTTAATGCACTATGTCGCGTAACCACAAGCGTGTCAAAAGTAATTATTTTGATACTTCTTAACATATTTTACGATTTCAACGATAGAAGAATTAATCACGAAATGTTCAGTCCTTAATTTTAAGTCTCTTTATCTTTGTTTCAAGTCCATTCATTACGAGTTTTGTATAAGAACTCCCTTGCTGGAAGCATATTTCCAATCTATATTTTTTACTTCAAATTAGTTCAGATAATTTGTGGAATAATTATTTTAATACTGTTAGTGAACACTTAAGATTTAAATTGAAAGTCATTGCCTTCAACCGAGATATCTCCCACATAGCATGGAGGGCGTTAAGCGGCTCCCATTAAACAAGCGACAATTATTGTATGAGTATCATAAGCAAGTACACACTCTCCAACTCACACAAATTACATGTTGGTACAACGTCGGCTGATCGAATTGTATGTAAATAACTTGTTCTGTTTCCTCAAGTTTGTAAAGAGGAGCTGTCTCCTTCCTGCAGCAGAAACAAAACAATAGCGAAACATTTCCCTAGAGGGCGTGTTTCACAGACCCTAGACGGAATTTAACTTAATATCCTCCTTTTCTGCAGTATTTCCTGTGTTCACTCTTAAATCTTCGTTCAACTTTAGTTTGCTTTTAACATTCTTCCATTCTCAGACAGCACGTTCCCATTTATCAAGTTAGTACGCCTTTTGGATGCATATATACACCACAGTAGGTACTTAACCGGCAGTGTGCGCAACCCTGTCTTGTTAAAATTCCCGCCGCTATCCGCACCATATTACAACCCTCCCCTACAAACCCACCACTTTAGTGAGATGCTTTATTTAAAATTCTACCTTGTGTTTCACTAAATAACAGTCTATTATTTTACTCGCTGTGTAGTTAACCTCGCCATTATGAAGCATGCCTGAAGGAAATCTTCCAAAAACACAGTGAAGCCTCGTCTTTTTTTACGTATGCATTTTCAGCTCCTGTTGATCGAGTTATTTGGCCTTTTCGGGTCTGCATTAGAGTATTATTTTCTGTTGTGCCTCATTGTCTTTGTGTCATGCCTGTTTTCTTTTTCTGCTTCGTTTACCCCTCTGTCTCTTCCTCTCAAAGTCATTTGAGAGGTTTTTTTTAAAAACCCGTATAACTTCTCTTTTTGCTCTACACTTTTGCTTTCCCCCACTCCTGACTCTCCAGCTGGTCATAAATAACGAGTAGTGGGAATTCTGTGCTTATATATACTATACAGCCCCTAAGAAAAGCACAAGAATGCAGCTTGAAATGTTTTTCCAACTCTTTAAAAAAGAATGGAATAAGAAAAGAAGAGGAACGACGCAAAAATAAAAAGCGTCGCCACCATCACCATTGTCTTTTATATTTTCTTTCTTTTTGTTGTTCTATTTTTACATACCAGTCATAAGAAGAAAGAGACTTTCGAATTCTGGCGGTGGGTGGGAAGTCTACAACTGGTCGAGAGTGTTTCACGGCGGATCGTGATTGTCGTCTTTGTGATGTTCGTTAGTAAGGAGATTAAATAACTTCGTAATTCAGGCCCGTACAATAGCGAGCTAGGAAACTGGAAACAAAATATCAACTGTAAGCCTAATAGCAACAGGTAGTCCAACAACAACTCGAAGGAGTATTGCGGTTGATTGATTATTTACTGCTTCCTCTTCTGTATATTGCTGATTCGATTCTCGGCCTGTGCATCAAAATTCTTATTGAGTTTTGTCGTGGTTTTTGTCTGATCTCCCAAACAAATCCTTCGGTAGTATCCCAAAATGAACCAGGAACAATTCCTGCCATATATTTCCTAAAAATCTTTCTATTAAGCACTATGCAATCTATGCATATGAGACAGTTTCTTTAAATACACTATCAAGTTTTTTCTTTGTCATTTTTAATATGAAAATCAATTAACCTAATTTTAAAACGAAGGCATAAAATAAAATGCCTAGTGCGTAATTCAAAATCTTGCACAAGGGTTTCTCTATCCTGAAGAAACAGACACCAGGCGTCTCCGAAACGTCGGTAAATACTTTCCAAGCTCAACGGTGTCAAGTCCCAAAAGACAGCAACTTTCCACTAATCTTAGGACTCACTAGTCAGTTTTCTACAAAGTAACTCATTACTTACTTTATTCTAGTAATTGCAAAGCAGTGTAACACTACGATATATATATTCAAGTCGACAGTCCCCCTGCAACCAAGTTCTTTATGTACTGCTTGGTTTCAACATCCACATCACTATTTATGGTAAATTATGTTGCTTGGATCATGAGAAAAGTTATTTATTGGTCTATGTAATTATTTGCAATAACATTTATTTCAGGTCGCTTATATTAACACAATTATACAATAAACACGTAACTACGTAACCCATGTACCTTCCACCGAAACAAAAATAAACAAAAGTGTCGTTGGTTATTTCCACTAATTTGTAATATAAATGTACAATACTACAACACTTTCAGTCATATATTAAGTATTAAAGAGTCGCAATTGACTATAGAAAATTGTTTGCAATAATAGCTGCTTGAAGTCTGAATAAAATCTACATGTTATATGGCGTACAGTTATCATTTTGTTGCTAAACGGGAAAGATGAAAAACACGTATTCTTATGTGGAATGCATAACACACATCGATGGCATCAGAAATTAACATCGTTTAGTCGGAAGATCTAAATTCAAGAGGTCACTGGTGAGAGTTGTGGTTGTGTGTTAGGTTATATCTACAACGGCTGACAAAAGGAATGGAGTGTAAGAATCTGGAATGGATTTGCCAAACCCACATAGAATCGGTCCCTATAAACATGATGATGAATTTGCAGGTTCCATAAAAATCTGCAAGTCTGAGCGAAAGTCAGTACGAATTTACTTCCATCTGCCAAAAAAAAAATCTTTTCCCAGTTACTCGGCTGCGAAGAACGTGTGAGTTCAACATACGAAGGGGTGCTCAAAAGTAATGCCTCCTAATGTTTTACTTAATAGGAACACACACAGGAGTGCAAACTGGTTGCTTTCAATTCCTCCGACTTTCGCGCAACGCCAGGCAGTATTTTAACCTTCTGCCGTTAGTGGGCTCTGAATTGCATTCGTAAACACGGCGATGTGGTATTCCAGTATGTCCGTGCCGATGAAACAGCGTGCAGTGATGGACTTCTAGACGGCAGAAAACGTGCCTTCGACCGTCTTTCATTGGCGAAAGAAAGTTGTTTGTAACGAGGAATGGTATACTTCAATCGCGTAGACCGCAAAGGTGACTATGTGGAGAAATAGCCGTATAGATGTGAAAAATACAGTTGGAGAGATCTGCTGTTTCTGTTTTATTTAAATCTACATAATCACGTCTTTACAAAATTACGCGGCATTACTATTCAGCACAGCCTCGTAAACGTTCCGCACAATCAGCGATCATAAGGAAATTGTTTGACGGAGTAATGCGAGATTCACGTGAACGAGAGTATACAGGTTTCCTGACTGTGCTAGCGCTCAATCATCTTTCGTTCCTTCAAAGGGTGTTTTTCGCAGCTGTTACAGTGAAGGTTGCGGCCGTCTGAGCTGTGACGCCTCGTCCGGTATAAATGCGCCTACAATTTGCACGATATTACTGTCCCCCCCCCCACACACACACACACCCCATACCACGGTTGAATAATACCAGACTACAAGACATCACATTCCAGAAGAGGAATATTAAAAAACTCATACTTTGCAGCAAACCCAAAGAAGCCCATAAATAATACCTGGAAGAAGTAGTGTGTGTTCTGTGTTCGTATGTTATTTCACCATGCGGACAGTAATGTTGAAAATTCTGGCATTCAATGATTTGATTAATATAAGTGATAACTATAAAAGATGCATAAGGAAAAGACGATAACCTACTTTTCCATACCATCCCGGTATTTCTCTACCGCTACTGCGGAAAACATAAAATAATAAAATAACCTGTCGTCTGTGCCCCCGGCCGAAATTAGAAGCTGGTTCTTCTGTAGTATTCCAAGCGTAACAGCTTAAGCCATTTTTTTTACAACTTCTGCGTTACTCAGCGCTATAACACGTCGCAGAACAAGCACGTTTATTGATATCGATAAATACGAGTTCTGACACCGGACACCGATATGCATAATAAAAACAGTGTCTGTCTGGTGGCAACCATACGGCATAAAGGGAGAAAGATAGGATCTGGAACCTTTGGCAGTAGTTTAAGAATGAATATGTCCTGTGCCGCACAAAAATAATCAGAATTCTTCCACGAATAAAGGTAGTGGGACAACGGGAAAATCGTCAGGCTACGGACAGACGAATTAATTTTACTGTAAAGAAAGGCGAAATGGAATATGCACTTAGAACAATTTATATCCCGCCCTTACTTTCCGGTCTTACGTCTAATTCACGCTGCATTCCTCAATGTGTCACAGAGGCCTCGGATGACAGATTTTAAAGTGAATTTGTACTGATAGACATTTAATACCCACCCTGTACCAGACACGTATAATATGAATGTGTAAAATGTTTTGATATAACTTAGCGGATACATTTTTCATAGTTTTTCTTAAGAAAGTATAAGGAATTTAATTTAATTACGTTCATTAATTAGTAAGATTAATTACCGGCCTGCCTCTGACGGGAACATAAATTACCGCATTGCATTTCCAAGCCACAAAACATATGAGCTGGTTTCTGTTGTGCACGTTGTCACTGCGTACCATAAAACAACTTTTGTGCAACCAATAGCCCTGATCTTGTAAAATAAGAAACAATACATACATACAGTATATTTACGACATGTGTCCGATGTAATTGTGTATGCTGGGTTGGTCTTAACTGATCTTATATTTCATCAAAAGTACTAGTACATCGTACCTCAAAAGTTTCAAATGAAATCATTCGGTGTACCTCATGCGATGTACTATGCACGATTAGCCCTTTTTGGCAGAATTAGTATATTCATATATGCGATCCATGCAGGCGGACGGAAAGAAAACGCCCTTCCTATTTTGTATCAATCATAAGAATCCCCCCCCGAATGGAACTATTCTACAAAGCGTGGGTTTATTGTTCCTGACCTATTACTCCAGCACCAAATATATCAGAAGAGTTTGTGGTGCCCAAATATTGGACACGTTTGATGACTTCCCTCTGTACTTTGATATGCGCTGTAACTTGTATCGAATTAATGTTTTCAATTGTTGAACTCAATTTACACTGAAGAGTATTTAAAGTTACTGCGGCAGTTGATTCTTACCTCTAAGACGCGTTGCATTTTTACTACAAGAAGCGTTGCTTATAGGTCGCTCTTTATACTGAGACACAAACATCTTCAAATAATTCTGATGGAGAACTCCTGTTTCATTTAGCATTAAGACATGCGGTGTGCACAGTAATAATTGTCTTATACAGAACTCCAGGAAAAGTGTACCGTTTAACGCTACTGTTAACATACAAGGTTTTTAAAGCCGGATAATGTAGTAGGTACAGTCACTAAGCTACGACCGAATAATTGAAGAATCGTCGTTCCATTCCCACGAAGGGCAAGTAATTTGCGCTTCTACACAGAGTCCAAGCTGCGTGTGCAGCTCACACGGCAATTCATTCCATAGGTGCCGCTAATATTCTTTGTCATCTTATTTCCCTAAAAACATATCATACCGATAAAATTAATATCCATTTAACTGCAGGGAGCAAAGTTCTTCTTCAGCGACCATCAGCTTGTTCCCCTACAATAGCAAATCCCTTCCTTTTCTACGCGTAGAACTGGGAGATCAATTACAGCATTCAGAAGAACTGGGGGTCATGAGGTACGTGTATTGTGAGCCACCCACAAGACCCAGTCCGCACCTTCCTTCTGTATCACTTCTAACTTTCTTTTGTAATATCCTCCCATCCAGAACTGCGCACACAAAGTCATTCCTTTCCTTCATATTTCCGAATAAATTCGGAACACATTTCTGCCTCCAATGTCATTCTTTTCTGAGATGACTGTTTCATTAAAACATGGCGACATTGCTTTAAGAAAACACTTGGTCGTAAACAATTCCAAGTAAGTTCTAATATCATTAGGACCGATAACTTTTATTTGAGAGATTTCTTTACCTACAATAACTAGATAAACAGCCTCATTAGAATAGAGAAATTTGGTTAGAAATATTACTCTCACAGAACTATCGACAAACGTTTGAAATAGAAGTTGTGTATAGTAATAATATTGTTTATTTATTGATCTATTTCGCTTAGCTACAGGCTGGAAGGTCGCGGGTTCGAAACTAGGGGCATCTCCCGGGGGTAAAGGTGACCGGTACGTAAGGTTTAAAAGCTTGCCACTTTCATGTGCTGTCTGCTGAGAACTTGGGGAGACTCGGCCTCTTGGAACTGTAGTTGCCTGTGCAGGCCTGTTTTTAATCTATTTGGAACTGCCTTAAAAATGAAAACCTTGTCTACTTCAGGGTAATATTATTTCCTGAAGTATTTAGCTTTTGAAAGGTCATCTAATTTCTTCGTCCACGGAACCATAAACAGATATAACGAATAACTCACTCAGGTTGAATGTAATGCAGTTACATTAAACTTACGTGAAATGACTCCAGTAGTGATCATTTTAGAACGATTAAATGAAGCAACGTACCCGTAATATAGTGGATACATGGCACATGTTTTAATGAAGGCAAAGCATTCAAAATACTGGCTGGCTCGCACCAAGTGTACAGAAAGTTGCAAAGAACAAGTTCACGTGGGAGAATAATATTAAAATGCTGCTTAGATAAACAATATGCGTGTTTAACTGACTCACTGTAGAATAATATAGGCATGTGATATGATACAAATGACTTCATGAAAACGCGAACTTTCTCAGTGACGAGTTTTTCTCAAGTGGAGTTCTCTATGGTGTGGCTGGCGAAACCTGCGATCCAGTTACTTGTTGCTGACAAAATTAAACTGCATTTAAAATCCGTTGGCATTCCTGATAATTAATAGCCGAATTATGTACAGTATTTATAAACTCATACACGGAAAACTTTGATCGTGATAATGTGGTACTGAGTCAAAAAGGAAAAAGTCACATCATTGTTTCTACAAAATACAGCCATCTGATTTCTGAACCTATACACGCAGTGCAAAATTATACCTGCAGTAGAAAATAAATTAAGCACAACTGAACTGGACAGCTTCGCTGGAGAGGCTCCAGACTGGAAAACTTGGGTTATAATCCTAGCAGGACACTTTAAATTACGTCTTCACTGCAGTGTCTACAAAAATGTGCAGCGAAAATCGGTAAAATAAACCGCGAATAAAATAAATTCACTGTGGTCAACGACAAAGCCCTTTAATAATTTTGTCATTTATAATTCAGGAATCAGCGCATTAGAAGACTCATTAAATTTACTACAAATGCATTAATTAATTAACAGAAAATATGCTAAAATTTGATGGAAATGAAATTTCTTGAATTCTGAATAGGCAAAACGTATTTACTCGGATCCCAGTTAATGTGTTTTACACAAACATAGTGATTGAAGAGTTTAGCAGAACCCGCTCTAAATAGAGTTCAACGCATCCATTAATATTCTGAGATAACCAATTATATTCAGAATATCTTAGACGCAGAGTGAATATTGACGTTTAAATATCACAGTCCTGTGTATCGTGTACCTATAAACTACGTTTGCCAGTGCAAACAACTGATGGCAAAATTCCACGTAACAGAACTTCTATCAAGTCCAGCGTCACGCTAAGATTATGTAGCTTTTGTGATAGATAAATGAGTTTGGAGCGCGATACGATGACAACAGGGAAAAGTGTAAGTACTCGGAGAAACACTTATACTACTGCCACTTTGTACACCACAAATCTCACATGGAATTACGTTGGATCGAACTCGAACCTCCGCTGTTTGCTCCGCAAAAAAGCCCCGCCCGAACACCGAGTACAAAGCGGTTGGACATCCCGGTCCATTCTGTTAAACGCCAATTTATAAGAAAACTCACATATTTGTTTCCCTCCTACCCTCCCACGTCGAATTCTGTTTCTTGGGGTTGTGTTTGGTATTCGTATATGAAGCACTGGTTGAGACGTTTCTTTCTTACGAGTAACAAATTGATACTGCCGTGTAATGACGTGTTATATTGTTATGGAAGTTAATAATTTCCAAGTCACGTTTTAATCCGATATAAATGCGTCGAACTCACAAGAATATTTTTCTGTTTTCGACACATAAATATAATCTGTACGGTAACCGTAACTGCAAATTAATGCTTGCAGAGAAACTGTCTTTTTAAGTTTCCATTCATCTTTTGACATTCCGTTTCTTATTTGATTATGCAAAAATTTTATATGAAACTAATTTTACCTGTCAGTACTCGTTTTGTCACGTCTAACATAAATAAAAGCGCTAGGTGTTCGTGAAGCCAGCATGCTGTAACTCAGTGGTTATTTAAGAAAAGGAGTTAAATGGAGAATATTAACCTTGTGGCGCCGGAATTATTTTTTTAATTTTAGCACACCCTGTATATAAAATGTGAATAATACAGGAACCAAATATATTAGAATTATGAAACAAACTGCATTTTGAAGAGTAAAAACCGGAGAATATACACCATGTTTCAAATATTCAGTACCTATATTTGTTGAATAAATATATAAAATGCAACTTTAGAGGTTAGCGGTGCGGTACGACCACTATAGTTTACATTAGGCGTCAAAAGGTTAAGATGGAACGACCTTTTAGTGGCACAGTGTTCGTACCGATTTTCATACGAATTAGTGTACTCAACATTTGCGTACATGCTGTATCGTGTGACAGGGAAGTAGCAAAGCCGAGGTTTTTGGGGTAGCGCCTATTAAGACTATGTTCTTCAGAGCTGTAGTGCCGTGTATTTTGGTCTACAGATACTGAGGCATATGTTATCACATGCCAGAAGACACTAATCTTAAAGCATTCATTTGTTCTGCAGCTTAGGCAGCAGTCTTTCTCCAGCGGTAGGCCTATAACTTGAGTTACTGGCACGGACTGGCTCTTGTCTGCATTGCAGCTAAACTGTGCCAGCAGAATACAGATCAACAGTTAACACTGGTGCTACAGCGTGGTAACGTGTAATACAGCCAGTATATCTGTTTCGTCTTATGATACACGGAACAAAAAAAATAAGAAAAAAACTACCGTAGGTTCGACTGCGCTCAGCAACGCAGTCTGGGATCCTCAGATAAGAAGCAGCACAGTCTCGTTACTCTGCACTCATTATTGCTGCTCTGCTACAAGAAGCAAATGGGGTCGTGGGAGAAGAATTTTAGCGGTTCTTTTTAATTGCTTTGTGTTCTAGCTGCCATTATTTATTTGCTTACTTAGTTTTAGTTTCCACGTTTCTTTGTTCTTTCTTTCTCTCGTCCTTTCTTTATTTATTCTTCCTTCCTTTCTTGAGTCACGCTTCTTCCTGTGTGCTTGTATTTCTTTACTCAAAAAGTCTATTACTGTTTTCACAAAATCGTGTCACCAAACCTTATATTTAACCATTTCATACCACTTCCCATCTTCACACCTTACTTATCTCAGACCATTTTCAATGTCATCCCCCCCCCCCCCCCCC
>Ga0123354_10021900_pt1 | contig 10079 bp, 4 predicted proteins | sample TergutLab28metaG_2_FD_97872 | JGI IMG/M metagenome (GOLD analysis project Ga0123354, IMG submission 97872) | Labiotermes labralis P4 segment gut microbial communities from Petit-Saut dam, French Guiana - Lab288 P4 | ecosystem: Host-associated > Arthropoda: Insects > Digestive system > Gut ...
TCGAAACATGTAGAGGCATGAAATAAAACTTATTGTGAAACAAATTTTGTGCATCAAGTTGGTTAAATACTGAGATAAATATACTGAGATGCACGGTCAGCAAAACGTAAAAAAAATAAAATGTGTGTTTGTGTAAACTTTTGCCCGAAACATCTCTCATTCTAAGAAGAACTGAGCTAGATATGATCATAAATGTATATTGGTCTTGATGTATAGTGCCAGCTATTCCTGTCAGATATTAATGAAACTTGACTTTTCTCGACAGATTTGAAAAAAAAATTCAGATATTAAATTTCATAAAAATCCGTACAGTGTGAGTCTAGTTGTTCCATGCGACGGTCGGACAGACATTACGAAACTAATAGTCGCTTTTCGCAATGTGCGAGCGCACATAAAAAAGAGGCTGTTTTACATTAATTTTTTTTCATCAATATTACAGAAACATTTCTTTATATGTCTGTTCATATGGTTTAATATTTGTGAGTTAATTAGGCTATTTTGGGCTAGCTTTGTAAGTTGATTGCCTCTTATAACATTTCGAATATGAGAAATTCTAGTTAGGGTTTCAGAGTGAATTACATAAAAAGAGATTGTGATATCTGTTTGTAATTGAGAAATTTTTGTACCTCTTTCCCCCGTTTTTGTAACCAGGAGAGACGTAGTACAGCTTTAATTGTGTATATTAATGAACTGTGTAATTTTGTGTAGTTAAAGCAGTACAGACAAGGAGAAAAGTTTGAACTTGAGAGAAAACAAAACATATATTCTAAACTGTGACGGGGTAACTGCGAAAAAATATCATTTGAAATACAGCAAAGAGGGAATAATGTGGAGAAGGGTGTTTGGCAGTTGTAATGAACGGTCTGTGTAAACTGGATGGCGTTGTCAACGTTCGTTCTTGTGGGGTTTAGTAGTAGATTTACAGGCCTTCATTAGTGAATTTATTTGCTGAATGGTTGGCAGCACTGTGTCCAGTAGTGCTTGTTATTAGAGGGCAGTCAGCAGAGCAATGACGAGTCCTTTGAAACTGTCGTTACCACTCGACAGGGAATGATTCCGCCATAAGTCGTTTTCGGCCTGTAAGATGCGAAACATCCAATGCATGTTTACACAGCACGCCATATGGGAGTGGAGGTAGAACTCCACATGTTTCCAACGTAGTAGTAGTACTAGTAGACCAGCAGACGAAGTGGAGATGGTGGTACCGGTAGTAGTGGTGGTGGAACAGAAGTTGTGGTGGTGGGGGTGGTGACGTAAAATGAAGAAACAAAAAAGAATAACAAGTTTGATAAATGGGCGGGAAAAAATAGTGACGCATATAAGTAGCAATATTCTTAGAAGGAGAAACTAAACATGCACGTGAATGGGTCATTGTCGTGGCCTTATACCCTGCGTATCTAGGTTGCTCGGGTGTCGTGTTATGCGGAACGCAGTTGGTCAGTTTCCTGTGCACGAGAATGGGACAGCATATTAACACATTAACCCAGTGGTTCCAGGGATCCGCGACCAGTTCCCAGGAGATCCGCGGACACATATCTATAATGGCCGCTAGGAAGTTTACTTATCTTTTTAATTACCCTACAGGAATAATGTTTTGTTGACAATAATCGCGTAACTTCCTTCATTCGAGATGTATTTCGTGTGAAAGTTAGAATGTCTATTCAAGGAACTTCCTGTAGCCAAGAAGCGAGCGACAGTCATTTTAATTAAAGCTAAATCATGCAAGTCATTGTTACTTGTGTTACTGATCTGTATTAGTAAAAAAAAGGTAGAGTTTTCCCGTTACTGGCCCGGTGTGGTCCAGAGGGTGGGTAGAGGTATAGCTCTACTCTTCCATGACCGCAGCACTAGAAGGGGGTGAGTGGTCAGCAGCACTCCCAGGCCGCACTTACCCCTGGGAAAGAACCGGTACCCATTTTACAGGAGGCTGAGTGGGCCTCAGGGTCGATCTGGACGGGAGGAAAATCTCGTCCCCACCGGGATTCGATCCCGGACCGTCCAGGCCGTAGTCAGTCGCTATACCGACTGAACCACCCGGCTCATGGTATGTATTTGTAGCTATCTAAAATCAGTTCTGAGATACAAATATTTAACTTTGGATACCCATCATCCCAACATTCTATATTTACGTGAACGAAGATGTGAGGATCCGTGGTTATTTTTCGAAGCCAGAAGGGGCCCGCAAGCAAATACGTTTGGGGAACGCTGAATTAAAGGAAGACCCTCTGGCACGGAACACGGACTGTCGATTCGGCAGAACTGAAATCTTGAGGTGCGCAAGAAGTGCCGTGGAATGTTGGAAAGTTGGTGCGAGGTTTGAAAAATGTCCTTTTATTCAAACAAGAACGAAAGTGTGTATGATCCAATACGTTGACTTACGTGTAACGATTAGATTTGCGTACGTTAGACGCCCGGTTCAAATCCCGGGCGGATCGGCTATCCTGAGAGATTTTTCGCACAATTCTTAGTGTCTGCAAGAAATTGCCGGGATTGTGCCTCACTAAGCGACGGTCGCTTCTTTCCAAACCTCCCAAAGGCCTCGTTTCCCACTTTCTACGCTATATCTCTTCAGACACTGAAAGTGTCTTCAAACAAAAATAAGCTGTTAGCGTAGCGATAATTCTCCAGAACTATCGATGGAAGATGCCCGATTCCAATCTCATCTACGTCACAGACTGTCGGAGTGGCCTTTCTCAGGTTTTCTCGACCCCTCCCGGCATATTCGGGGGTAGAGTGCCACAGTTACAGTGTAGAGGTACATGTGCAAAAACCGGTTTTCGCGTTTCGGCTGAATGGCTGAGCCAACGTATTTCGGGAGAGGTAACTGAAGGTGTTGTTGCCGGAGAGGCTGTTTTCCGCATTCTGTGGACGTTATTAAGCCTTTCTGTTGTTTTCCCTTCGGTTTCTCTCCGACACGTTTCTACGCGCCATCACATAGTAATGTTTGTCTGCCTTGACAAGGCTACTACGGATTCCTTCCAAATTCTTCCCAGTTCGTAATGAACAATCATCCCACCATCGACAATGTATAGTCTGAGATGCTGGCAGAGTCGTGGAAGGTAATCTCAGGTGGCAATATGCATGTACGAACCGAAGTTACACTGACCCAACGTTTAGAGCAATTCACCGAAAACGCAAAAATCTAAATTCTTTGAATAGACGTAAATTTACGACAGGCACAACCTACCGTTAGGCCGACTCAAATCGAAGCGCCTTCTAAGGCGCGCGACTGCGCCTGCTTGCATGCTGGGATTGCGGGTTCGAATCACGATGGGTACGTGGGCGTGTTTGTCTGTTGTGAGTGTTGTGTGTTGTCAGGCGGAGGTCCCTGCGACGGGCATATCACATATCCGTTGGATTCTTACCGAGTGTGGTTTGTCTGTTATCTCGAAACAACGATAATGAGGATGCCTAGACACACATTGGCTGCCGAGGGCCGTAGGGGGTTGAGGGGGGACAACCTGCCCTTATATACGTTTATTTTGCATGTTTCCTGTAAACGGATGTAACTACGTTTCCAGTAGCAAAAGTGTGAGTCCAGGTTATACGACTGTAGACACATCAATGCCAAGAAGCGCAAAGTTTGCCGAACTTATTTGGCCGCTGAACTGGACTTGAATTATAGAGACCGACACAAAAAGGCCACTGGCAGTAATATAGCAGACAAAACTTACTACCGTGTCGGAATATTGTCACATGTATTGCGCAAGAATAGGTATGATTTTTCAGGGTTTTTTTAATCTTGGTTTTCCCGTGCCAAGCGGAGCAACTCAAGAGCATTCCTACCTCCCGATTTCCAACTAGCACCCAGTTCAGACATCTTTCCATCAACTCTGGCTGTCCAGTAAGGGTACACAGATGGCTGGGGAGCGACCTGTTGACTAGTAGGTAGAAGGTGAAGCTATTCCATTACGGGCCTGGACAGGCCTTCAGGGCTGCAAGAGGTTCAGGCTTCCAGAATTTCTACACATTAGGCACATTAAGGTGGCACGGTTGCCAGACCTACGCACCGGCCGCCTTTACTTCCCAGAACGCTAGCGGGAAAAATTTATGTCATCGAATTGGGATCTGTATCCGTCCCCAGGGTTCCGCGGAACACAGTTTTAGAAACACCGTGGTAATGAAATGGGAGTATCAACTTGAAGTGGTTAACAGACCTGCCATTAAGTGCCGCTAAAATCACAAACTTATGGTTCACTAATGCGCTCTGGGAGTGGAATCGGCGTGATCTTGTTCAGCTTCATTACCGCTGCTTCAACAAAGTGGCACCCCGCCAAGGGTGACGCTTCAGTTGGAGTGCAAGTCGACGAAGTGGAGCGGATAAGTGTTTGTTCACATTAAGTGCTGCCTACTGGCGGCTGTCTCCACTGCCCCATCAGAACAACTCACACAACTAAACTTCACTTAATTATTGTTCTGTGACACGGTTCTAAGCTGGTTCCGTGTTAGGGTCGCTGGTTCGAATCTCGCACAGGGCATGGTGTTTGCGTGTTCTTCATAAGCGTCATTCGTCCTAATCGCAATCACAAGCTCCTAAATCAGTTGAGTCCAACCTTTTTGGGGGGCAAAGGCTTACAACCTTTTTTGGGGACTGGTTCTCCTGTAAATGTAACAATAAGGGGTATTTCTAAATTTCTAAATTGTGTAATTCCTTGTAGAATATGCGTAATTTACAAATGTGGCCACGGAGCGCTTAACACAACCTTGTGGGCCGCCTAAGCATTATGGGACATCTGCAAAAGAATCTGTTGATATCACCATTACGCACTGAATGGAAGGCTTAAACCTTTTGAATGAAGGGTACTGCTTTGTGAAGATCAGCTGTTCAGGCACCCATACGGTCAGTAATTTCCCCCTTATTGCACGGAATCGGTAGGTTCATTTTCGTGTTCGCGAAATCCCTGAGCGAGCCATATCCAGTCGACACCCTCACACTTCCCATCTTCATCACCCATTGCATGTGGACGTTTTAATCAGGTTATGCCCAGATCTCTAAAGACATGTCTTCCCTACAAATCTTCCACCTAAAATTGTGTAAGCATTTCTGACATTCTGATAGTTGTACTACTTGTTTCTCCCATCTCGTCATCCACATATATATATATATATATATATATATATATATATGCATACATAAACTCTAATATTCGGGTGTGTATTATCAAGTTACACCTTCCACCCCACCCCATTTGAACATTCACCTTTCCGGTCGTCCATGCTGTGCAGCGTTGTTCAAAATACTGTTTGAAAGCATTCTTGCAAAATTTTGGGGAAAAGTTGTGCAACAGAGAATTTAATAAAGACGTATATGTTTTTTTTTGGTATTAAACTTTCCCTCATTTTACTGAACCCGACGTTTCATCGGTGTTGACAAGAGTCATCACTGTAAAATACTAGGTTATGTCCCAGTGTAGGATGTTATGTCCACACACACAACTTGAAGATCAACCCTTACTGTCTTTCCTGGACAGTATATGAAACATTAGGTATAGCTACCATCCACACACGTGAGCCGTCTTCTGCAGCTGCAGCCTTTGTGACAAGGGGCTCACATACCAGTATCCTTAATTCTCTGTTAATCATACCTAGAGGAAACGAAGTCATTAATGAGCTGCACAGCAGGTAAACAGTTTTTATTGCGTTAACCCTACATACCTTATGTTGCCGTGCCTAGCATTCTCAATTGATCGTTGCTCCCAGGCTCTGACATTAAAGTACACCTCTCTAAGCCATATTACTATTTCTTTGCCGACGATGGCCTTTCTACACATTGCGTCATAAACCACAGACCTTACATTTTAAAGCTTTCTACGATTGTGACGGCTCTTAAAGAATAAATTTGCTGGTTTTACATAATGTTCATGAGCTGTAGGAATACGAGAACGAGATCGCTGATTTGTCAGCATACTGAGGAGAATATTTCAACAAAACAGGATGTAACAGGAGAGTGGAGAAACGAGGGGCGTAATAATTGTTAACCTTCAGCATATATCGATAAAGCTATCCCACTACAGGCCTGTAGAGGCCCTCAGGGCTGCAGGAGGTTGAGACTTCCAGAATTTATAGGCAGTCGGCATATGAAAGGTGGCAAGGTTGTCAGCCCGACGCACCGGCCGCCTTTATCCCCCCTCCCCAGAAGATAATATCTCTTTGTACTCATTTCTGTTAGAGGCTGAGTCGACCCCAGGGCCATAGTGCGGCTGGAAGGGAGTGTATTAATGAAGTCAAATTATGGCGGATGAGATGGGTGGGCCATGTAGCTGCATTGTAGAGATGAAGACTGTGCATCAAATTGTGGTAGGAAGTCCTGCAGCAAAGAGGTGACTTGGGAGACGTAGGAATAGATGGGTGGATAATATTAAAGTTTGTACAGGTAAGGAAGGGGTAAACTAGCTGAGGACAGGAACGTGTTATGAATTTGGCTTTTGTACGATTTGAAGTTAACTTTTGCCTTCCATAACTGCAAATTTTTATTACCCACAAAATTGCTAATTACTAGTGAAACACGTGTTCTAGCTTTATCTATATAGATATCCATTTAGGCAGTCAGTCACTCCTTCATTATGCTAGCATTTGGTTGGTTTGTTAGTTAATTATTAATCGAGTCTTGGGTGCTTTTGGTTGTCCATTCGTCACGAAATGACATCGATCAACCTGCACGAGAGATTTGCTTTATTTCCTGTATATAACAACACCTACAGTGACTGCATTAAATTGCTTTGATTTTGAAGACTCATTTCTGCTGGTATGTGACGTTGTGTCTTTGGGCGAGTATTTCCCAACGTTTCGAAGGACGTAATGCCTCTATCTTCAGGCTCAGGCAGATGATTCTTCAATGAGTGCTTGAAGCTGAAGATACTACAATATTTTGCAACGTCGCACGAAGACACGTCAAATCCTGCAGATTTAAATCTTAAGCAACACCGTCGTGAGGACATTAAATGTGGTTTTCTGTTTCTGGTTACTTGTTTAAGAAGGAATTTCACCTAACAACGACAGTCGAACTCTATTGTAGCATCGTGCAAGGGACTGAATATTTTGTGTCGTTATAAACGACTGTTGTAAACGAGGTTTATAATTTTATGGTTAACAGTGAGGAATTAATTTGTACCACGGAATGCCTGACGCTATACACGAGGTGTCGCATAAACCGATATCGTTTTAACCGGGCTCCACTGTATTTAGCAACCGCGTTCCCGCCTCATATAGAACAAAGCGTCTTCATGACTAGGGACAGTCGTTGGATGCTGTTTAGGGAAATAATCGCTGTTTAATTTGAGAAACGTAAGCAACGAATAAACTGTGGGGAGAATGCAGAGATTCCAAAATGCTGCAAGAAGTGGTACATGTAGTTACCACTGTTCCTTAAAGGGTTGAGGGCCGTATTATTGAAAGGCCTCGATGATCTGTTTACACAGACATGTCTTTTGAGTCAATGTAGAGATCTTTAATCAAAATTTTTTCACCAACTGATGCACAGTTGGATAGTCTTAAAAACAATATAAATTTGCATTAAAATTGACATTAAAAAGCTCCTACATGTTTCGACGTAAAACACCATCCTCAGGGAACACACTGCTTGAGCCTTGCTAAAGTTACAGTTGTTAAAATTAGCTAAATACATTGGTGTGGTTCATTCGGCGGTGCGGCGGCATGGATGGTATTTTACGCCGAAACATGTAGGAGCTTTTTAATGCAAATTTATATTGTTTTTAAGACTATCCAATTGTGCATCAGTTTGTGAAAAAAAAAACTTTATTATTTAGATGCACGGTATGTAGAGCACGTTTGAAACGTGATGGCACACGCGCAGAAACCAGATTTGGTCTTTTTAGCGAAACGGACGAGTCCGTTTAAATTGGCCTGGGGGGGGGGGTTCAGTTCAGTTCAGTCGACTACTGGCAGCCGAGGTGTGCACACATCAGCGGTAGTAATGGTAGTAATGCTGGATGCACCATGTTCTGAGGTAGAATCCAAGACTCCTGGCTACCCACTCCACTCGTATGCTCCCCCTTCACTTCCCCTACCGTGCGTCACCGTGTGCCATCACATTTCAACTGAGCTCTACAGTACGTGAAAAAAAAAAGGAGAGATCCTTATTAAACTACGCCACTTGTATTATTAAAGGATAATCGCATGTGAGTGTTAGTCACCAAAACGTAAGATCCACGTTATGTAGACCACTCAGTGCGTAAGAGTGTATCTCAGTAAGTACACGGTTCGTATGAGAACGCGGGCCACCGTTGAAGCGTTGTAGATATACACAAAATACACACGTCTATATTCCATACGGTATTCGCACATCAGGCCGGACTGATCACAAGAAGGTGGGCACGAAGGCATTGTACGAGCTTCTGCGAACGTACTGTGGTGTGTCTGAAGTGCTTTCCACTTAATACAGTGTTACATGTGCCTATACAGTCGTAAAAAGTACAGGTAAATATTTCCCTGTGCACGCCATTAAGGTTTACGGGTGAGTGGCTCCGGCCGCTTTACCTGTCGGGAAATCGCCCGCTCTCCGCATTGAATAGGAGGCTGGGTGGACAAGACAACCGGTCTGGACGTTTCGGTGAACAGTCAAATCGCTTCCCCTGTCAGGAATCGAGTCACGAGTTCTCGGACGTCCAGCCTGTAACTTCGTCGCCTGCTAAGTTATCTCTGCTCTACTGACAGAGTCACTGTCCTACATTTTCGTATATGCCCGTCAGTCACCAAACATGAAGTGATGTTAACGTGTGATCTGTTGGCACGCGTGGTGATCAAAATTTTGTTTTCTTGTTGCAGGTTACCACAGCTTGCCGTCTCAGCGAAGTTGTTGTGTCTCCTGATGGTAAGTCAGCTTAAATCACGCTCTTCATAGACACTGTCCTTTTTATCCTGTCCCTGAACATGGTAGCTTAATCACATAGAAAATGTACTGCGCCGGGCCATTCCTGGACAGCGGTCGTACTCAGGGATAGAACAAAAGGTAACAAACACCATGTCAGCAAGAGCAGATAATCACGTTCTTCGGGGTTACAACAGACCGATACGAACCACTACAATATTCGGCAGACATTTTGTAGGTACGTGGTCGATTTGATAATGCTATATCGACTGCATCGGTTGTGTGGTGTTATGTGACGTAGATCGATCTATATTCAGAATTGTGAGGACCAGAAGGGTCTAAGTTACAAGTAATTTGTTTGGAAGATGAAACTTATCGAAGTGCTGACGGATTCACAGTCTGTCCCTGAGCTGTCTGTGATGTGCAGTGAATTCAGTTTTGTTGTATTCGTTCTTTTGGGTCATTCCCCAGCGTCTGAATTGTATGTGCCGACGTTTCGGAATATTCTGTTCCATCTTCATAGGTGATGTGAGCAGGAATTCTCCCTACTTACACCACCACCCATGAAGACGGAACAGACAGAGTGTTCCGAAACGTCGGCAAATAAAATTCAGACGCCGGAGAATCACCCAAAAGAAAGCATACAACATTCGTAAAAATTCAGACGTCGGGGGAATCACCCCCCCCCCCCAAAAAAAAAAAATAAAAGAAGAAGACAACATTCGTAACACGGCGAAAGTTTGAAATCAAGAAGAAATTAGTTTTTGTTCCCACCATCCAGCCTACATTTCCAGCCCATAAACTACTTGTGTCACCTAATAGTGTAAAAAAAACTGTTTAACTTCACGGAATTCCCCAATTCGCCTTACCTGTACCTCACATTCTACTCACTAAGCCTCGAGCTCCGAAATTACTTTTTTTTACTATGCAACAAACCAACAAACGCACATCAGTAAAGGAAATGACGTGTGAGACCAACTAGATGCATCAATTATGATTTGTTAATAATCCATTAGCTCAACATGTTTCGGGCATCATTAAGCCCATCTTCAGGAGCGCTAGACCGTATATTACTGCATATGGTTTGCAGCACTTGATGTGCTGGCTGGTGTCTTGGGAAGCCGGGAAGCAGGCCGTGACGGCCTGCTTCCCGGCTTCCCAAGACACCAGCCAGCACATCAAGTGCTGCAAACCATATGCAGTAATATACGGTCTAGCGCTCCTGAAGATGGGCTTAATGATGCCCGAAACA